>Ga0192241_10097_pt1 | contig 48609 bp, 36 predicted proteins | sample Koala_Koa27_I3_FD_131239 | JGI IMG/M metagenome (GOLD analysis project Ga0192241, IMG submission 131239) | Enriched cells from koala feces incubated with labeled cellulose particles, San Francisco Zoo, California, United States - Koala_Koa2-7_I3 ... | reverse complement strand
AAAAGCAGTGGAACTTTTCAAAGCGGGTTACAATTGCTCCCAGGCTGTGCTGACTGCGTTTGCGGATATCTATGAGATACCCGAAGAAGTGGCTTTGCGTATAGCAGCTCCTTTCGGAGGAGGAATAGGGCGTATGCGGGAAACCTGCGGGGCCGCTTGTGGTCTTTTCCTGCTGGCAGGCCTGGAAAATGGCAGTGTGGTACCCGGTGATAAAGTCGGGAAGACCGCGAACTATGGGCTTGTGCAGGAACTTGCCGGAGAATTTCATCGGCGTAATGGATCGCTTTGTTGCAGGGAATTGCTTGGATTGCAGGAACTTACCTCTTTTTCTCCTGTTCCGGATGAGCGTACCGATCCTTATTATGCTACGAGACCTTGCGAAAAAATAGTGGAAGAGGCAGCGAAAATATGGGTAGAAAGTTTGGAAAAACATAAAAAACGGAGTTAAACTCCACTTTTTATGACAAATTCATGAAAAAAACATTCAATAATGTGTTCTATAACATAAAAATACCTATCTTTGTCCCCGAAATAAAATCTGATGATTGATAACTTCTCAGGTTTGAACGCATGTCTAACTAAAATTGTTAAAGCAATGTTGAAAGTAAAAGCTGGTGAAAACGCCGGAAAGATCTGGTCAGCTCTGGATGGAACTGAAGGCTTGTCTGCCAAACAGATCAAAAAAGCAACTAAACTGGTAGATAAAGATCTGTATCTGGGTCTTGGATGGTTGCTGAGAGAAGAAAAAGTTTCTACTCAGGACGTAGATGGTGAGCTGTTTGTAAAGCTGATCTGATCCGATCGTAGCTAACTCATAAAAAATGCGTTGAACCCTTTATATGTGTTCAGCGCATTTTTTATATCTGGCTTTTTGCGTATCTTTGTAGCGGATAGGATGCGTCTGGGACATTTTCACCGGTAAATTGGCGGAATTACTCCCGGCTTTCACTATCTGTACACACCCATTTATTTGAGTATTATTTGCATGAAACATATACGTAATTTTTGTATCATCGCCCATATAGACCACGGTAAGTCTACCCTGGCCGATCGGCTGCTGGAATATACGAATACCATACAGGTGACCAACGGACAGATGCTGGATGATATGGATCTGGAGAAGGAGCGGGGCATTACCATCAAAAGCCATGCCATTCAGATGGAGTATACCTACAACGATGAGAAGTATATCCTGAATCTGATCGACACACCGGGACATGTGGACTTCTCGTACGAGGTCTCCCGTTCGATTGCCGCCTGTGAAGGCGCGCTATTGATCGTGGATGCCACACAGGGTGTACAGGCCCAGACCATCTCCAATCTCTATATGGCCATTGACAATGATCTGGAGATCATACCTGTCATCAACAAATGCGACATGATCAATGCCATGCCCGAGGAGGTCGAAGATGAGATCGTAGAACTGCTGGGATGTAAGCGCGAAGAGATCATCCGTGCTTCCGGCCGGACGGGTATGGGAGTGGATGAGATCCTTGCCGCGGTGATCGAGTGCATCCCACACCCCAAAGGAGACGAAGAGGCCCCTTTGCAGGCGCTGATCTTCGACTCGGTGTTCAACTCCTTCCGCGGGATCATTGCTTATTTCAAGATCGTCAACGGAGTGATCCGTTCGGGAGATAAGGTGAAGTTCTTCAATACAGGAAAAGAATATACAGCAGACGAGATCGGGGTACTGAAAATGGACATGGTACCGCGCAAAGAACTGCGTACCGGAGATGTAGGGTATATCATTTCCGGGATCAAGTCTTCCAAAGAGGTGAAGGTGGGCGATACCATTACACACGTGAACCGTCCGTGTGACAAAGCCATCGCCGGATTCGAAGAGGTGAAGCCTATGGTTTTTGCCGGACTCTATCCGATCGACGCGGAAGATTTTGAAGACCTGCGTTCTTCGTTAGAGAAATTGCAACTCAATGATGCCTCCCTGACTTTCCAGCCGGAGTCTTCTCTGGCGCTGGGCTTTGGTTTCCGTTGCGGGTTCCTGGGATTGCTGCATATGGAGATCGTACAGGAGCGGCTGGATCGTGAGTTTGATATGAATGTGATCACTACGGTGCCCAACGTGTCTTACCGGATCTATGACAAACAAGGAAACATGACCGAGGTGCACAATCCGGGCGGAATGCCCGAGGCTACCCTGATCGATCATATCGAAGAGCCTTATATCAAATCTTCTGTCATTACCACTACGGATTATATAGGGCCTATTATGAGTCTTTGCTTAGGTAAGCGGGGTGAACTGCTCAGGCAGGAATATATTTCCGGCAACCGGGTGGAGCTCCATTACAGCCTGCCGCTGGGAGAGATTGTGATCGATTTTTATGATAAGCTCAAAAGTATCTCTAAAGGATATGCCTCTTTCGACTATCACCAGGATGGGTTCCGTCCTTCCAGACTGATCAAGCTGGATATATTGCTCAACGGAGAGTCGGTAGACGCGCTTTCCACACTGACCCATGTAGACAATGCGTATGATATGGGTCGGCGTATGTGTGAGAAACTGAAAGAACTGATCCCGCGGCAACAGTTTGATATTGCCATCCAGGCCGCTATCGGTTCCAAGATCATAGCCCGTGAGACCATCAAGGCGGTCCGGAAAGATGTGACAGCCAAGTGCTACGGCGGAGATATCAGTCGCAAACGAAAACTCCTGGAAAAACAGAAAAAAGGAAAAAAGAGAATGAAGCAGATCGGGAATGTAGAAGTCCCTCAGAAAGCATTCCTGGCGGTTCTTAAACTGGATTAAGGGAGGCACGGGTGCAACGTTACAACCGGAGTTGCTTTATGTATGATAAATAAACCCTGTCCTGTCCGTCAATTTGCAGAGACACAAAAAGTGCGAAGCATGGGTCTTTGCGCGGGGGGGTGCTTCCATGAAAAAGTCTGTATAAATAAGGATCCAGCTGATTCATCACGAATCAGCTGGATTTTTTTCGTCGACAGAATAGTTTAATTAAGTTGCTTTTTCAGATAAATAATTACCATCTCGTTTTTGTTTTTTCACTATATTGCCGAACGTTGTTCTACGGAAGAGGGGAAATAGCAGATGGACGTGTCGATCGAAATGCGTAGCTGACGACGCAAAAAAGAATGGTGTGGGGCCGGCCTCAGGGAAAAAACTTTTTCATACCAAGCATTGTTTCATGTGTTGATACTTTACAGGGTGATACTCAAAGTGAAGCCTAAGACATAAAAAATGACGTAGACTACACTATCCATAACGCCATCAGGCACCACCACGCGCCTATCTACTATATGGAAGTGAGTCTACGTCTATGTATTATAGAGTAGGACATCAAGCCCAAAAGTAGCTTTTCGATAGCCCCGATGCGTATCGGAGGTGGTGGTTCTGATGGCGTCAGGCTATATCAATAAAAAAGCGTATCTGTTTTTACAAACAAATACTCTCTACAAATATATTTGGTTTTTTTAATATCTCAAAATTATTCTATAACGAAAGGAGAGACATGCTGCACAATTGTTTTCCTGCACTTCTTTATTCTTCTTCCTCGTCAGGATATTCTACGGAAAGCAATCGCTGACTCTCTTCGGCAGGCAATTTTTCTACCTGGCGCAGTCTGCGTTCGATAGCCCGGGTTCTTCTGCCCATGACTTCTTCCAGTTGGTCTCCTGCGGTTTGCAGATTTCGTTGTACCTTTTCCAGAAGTCCTCCGAATTTGCTAAATTCAGTTTTCACTGCTCCCAGCACTTTCCATACTTCGCCTGTACGTTTTTGTATCGCCAGGGTGCGGAAACCCATTTGCAGGCTGTTCAGAATAGCTCCCAGGGTAGTAGGGCCGGTGACAATGACTTTGTGTTCTTTCTGTAAGCTCTCCACCAGGGCGGTGCGCCGGATCACCTCAGCATATATGCTTTCAAAGGGAAGGAACAGGATCGCGAATTCAGTCGTGAAAGGCGGATCTACATATTTGGTATGAATGTCGCGGGCCATTTTCCGGATGGTACTTTCGAGCTGGCGACCGGAGGTCTCCATGAGGGCGGCGTCCCCTGCTTCGAAAGCATCGTAGTATTGCTCATATACATCTTTGGGGAATTTGGCATCGATAGGCAGATACACGATACTACCTTCATCGTCCTTTCCCGGAAGTCGTATGGCGAATTCTACAAATTCAGTTCCGCTCTTTTTGGTTTTTACATTAGCTTCGTACTGTTCCGGGCTCAAGATCTGTTCGAGCAGAGCTGCCAGCTGCACTTCACCAAAAGTACCCCGCATTTTCACGTTACTCAGCACTTTTTTCAGTCCTCCCACATCCTGCGCCAGGGATTTCATTTCCCCCAGTCCTTTCTGTACACTTTCCAGATGAGTGCGGACCAGATCGAACGACTGGCTGATGCGTTCGTTGAGGGTTTTCTGAAGTTTCTCTTCCACCATCATCCGCATATCATCCAGTCTCTTTTCCGTGGAGTGTAGAAGGACTTCCTGCTGACGTACCAGCATATCGAATTTCTGTTTCTGCAACTCCCCCGTGGCTATGGTATTTTTATGGAGTGTATCCTGGATCTCCATACGCAACTCGCGTATGCTGCGGCTGAGTTCTTCCCGATTTTCTTTCATTTGCTGTTGCACTATCTGTTCCAGTTGGTTGAGCACGGCACGTTGTGTGTCGCGGGTGAATACCCGGGCTAAGATCACGATCAGGAGAGCGGAATGGAATAAAAGGATGTAGATCATGTGGAAACTATGTTTGTGTTAGTAATTAAAATCGGTTCCGGATGCGGATAATACAGTTCAGCAGGTGATGATTTCATTGCCCCTCTCTGTGATCAGAATGGTATGCTCCCATTGTGCCGAAGGCAGATCATCTTCCGTGCGTACTGTCCATCCGTTATAGAGCGTAGAGACATCCACATTCAGGATAACTCCGTCGCGCAGGATTTCCCGCGCGCTGGGAATGCCATGACATACTACTTCATTGATGCTGGTGCAGATGCTCCCGGGAAATCCTTCGTAGTGCAACGGAGCAAGCCGAGCTCCGTGTGAGAGGGTGAATGCGTAGGCCAGCCGGTCTATCTCAGCGGTCGAAACATTCGCGCGGATGTGCTCACTCAGGTAATCCAGTAGCCAGGTGTTTATCCTTCCGCTTTCCCGTATGCCTTCGATCTGTTCCGGAGTACGCAGTACACGACGGGGAGGCAACAGATAGCCGTTCGCCTGGAGTTGCTGTAGGTTTTCCTCTATGTGATCCGGGTAGGAACAGGGAGTGAATCGTTTTTGGGACGGATGTATCATATCTGGATGGTGTATATACACCGACAAAAGTAAGCAATTAAAGCTAACGGCAGCGAAAGCAATCCAAGTTTTCTGTCCCGGATGCCGGATTCCGGGGATGAGCAGCAGGAACAGATTTGCAGGTCGTACGGTTACGGAGGGTTATCTTTCCTGGCTGGGAAGGGTTTGTATACAGACAGAAAAGGTAGGGAGGTATGGCAAATAAATCAAAAATGAATGGATTTTTGTAAAAGGTCAACGGGAAAAAACTTACATTTGCTCCTTCAATCACTAAAATAAAGAAAGATGAAAAGAAGTAGATTATTGAAAATAATGCTTTTGCTGGTTGTAACCACAGCTTTTGTCGCTTGTGAAAAGAATTATTATACCGAGATAGATAATACGGATAAGAAATTATGTGCCAATACCTGGACCAGCGAATATACAGAGGATAATGTCAGCGACAAACGCGTATTGATCTTCCATACGGATGGGACTGGCCAGGAGATACAAAGTACGACTACCGAAACCGAAACTACCTCTCACACCGAAAGTCGTACCTATACCATTTACTGGAGATGGCTGGATAATAACCGGGAGGGGTTATATATCAATCGGGTAGGGGATAGCAGTTATGAAATACATAATGTGTGGATACGTACCAATTACCTTTCCGGTGATATAGATGGAAAACACTATACCTTCAGTAAATAATAAAGCCTGCTTCTGAGCAGCGGATGTTACATAAAATGAGGTGTCCGGAAAGTCCCGGGTCCATAGTCTGCATCCTCTCTTGCAGACCTGTGGAACCGAAGACTTTCCGGACACTATTATTGTGTATATCCGTACTCACGTCCGGTTGCTGAAACGGATCTGAAAATGAACAAATCCTGTCGGAATGTGTTTCATCGGTATACGCATCTTTCTTTTTTCATTTTTCAGACTCATGGAAAAACAAACCTTCATGCTGTTCCACGCTTACGGTCCTGTGCATCTCTTTTCGGACCGGATGTATGTATTGCGGCTGTTGCTGAGAAAATACCTTTTCTGGTCACTTTGAGTACCCCTGTGATTTTTTTTGTATCACACCGAGGGTACATACAACACGGTATCGGTGGTATTTTTCTGCTGATATTTTTTTCCTTTCCTGATTCTTTTTACTTTTGTGGCTGACTACTGTGTCAGACACGATTGTATATAGCGATGTCTGATCTGTGATCACTATACACAATTCATGACACAAAATCTCTGACTATGAGTTTATTGAACGTAGGAATAGATATGGGTTCCACGACCGCCAAAGCAGTTGTAACAGACGCTGAAGGCAAGCTTATCTTTTCCAGATACATACGGCATCATGCCGATGTTTTTTCCGCATTCACCTCCCTTTTGCGTGAGATCATCCCCTATACCGGTTCTGATCCGGTCGCATGTACGCTGACCGGTTCGGTCGGATTGGGTATGGCCGAGAAGTATTCCCTTCCTTTTGTGCAGGAGGTTGTAGCAGCTACCCGATGGGTAGAAACGCTGCATCCTCAGGTCTCTACCCTGATCGATATAGGAGGGGAGGATGCCAAGATCGTCTACTTCCGTGAAGGGGGAGCTTCCGAACTGCGTATGAATGGGAATTGCGCGGGAGGTACCGGGGCTTTTATCGATCAGATGGCTCTGTTATTGGGTATTTCCGTGGAGGAGATGGACGCGTATGCTTCCCGTGCTTCGCGTATATATCCGATGGCTTCCCGGTGTGGCGTATTTTCCAGGACAGATGTACAGAACCTGATCAGTAAAAATGTAGATAAAGCAGACATTGTAGCTTCTGTGTTCCGGGCGGTGGCTGTGCAGACCATAACCACCTTGTCTCACGGATGTGAGGTGAAACCTTCCGTACTTTTTTGCGGGGGTCCGCTGAGTTTTCTCGCCGGTCTGAGGAAAGCCTTTATGGACTATCTCCAGCTTCCGGCTACGGATGTGGTAATTGCCGGACATTCGCATCTGATCCCCGCCTGGGGAGCCGCTTTGCATAGCCGTGCGGAGTCGCGGGTCCGGCTTGCGGAAGTGCTTTCACAGTTGGAAAACGATATGCACGCCACACCTGTGCTGGCGGCAGGTCGTCTGAAACCTATTTTCAGTTCAGAAGAAGAATACGAAGTCTGGAAGCAGCAAAAAGCATCGTTTCATATAGAAAAAACCACTTTGGCGCAACATGCCGGACCGGCCTATCTGGGTATTGATTCGGGATCTACTACGACCAAGATCGTGGTGATCGATGGGCAGGAGCGTTTGCTCTTTTCTTATTATCATTCCCATCAGGGCGATCCGGTGCAGGCAGTAAAAGAGGGATTGCAACAGTTGCAACGGGAGTGTGAACAGGCAGGTATTTCTCTGGAACTGCGCGGAGGATGCTCTACCGGTTATGGAGAGGATCTGATCCGGGCGGCGTTCCGGTTAGATACCGGGGTGATCGAAACCCTGGCCCATTATATGGCAGCGCGTCACATCCGACCCGATGTCTCTTTCATTCTGGATATAGGCGGGCAGGACATGAAGGCCATTTTCACCGATCACGGATTGCTCTCCCGGATGGAGATCAATGAGGCCTGTTCGTCGGGCTGCGGTTCGTTCCTTGAAACCTTTGCCCGGACACTGGAGTATGAAGTATCGGATTTTGCCCGTCTGGCGTGTATGGCTACCGGACCTTGCGATCTGGGAACCCGTTGTACGGTATTTATGAATTCAAAGGTCAAACAGGTCTTGCGTGAAGGGGCCTCTGTAGGGGATATTGCCGCGGGATTGTCCTACTCAGTGGTCAAGAACTGCCTCTATAAGGTATTGAAACTCAAAGATACCTCGGAACTGGGCGACACGATTGTGGTACAAGGAGGAACTTTACGTAACGACTCTATTGTACGCGCGTTGGAATTGCTGACCGGGAAAACGGTATGTCGCAGTGATCTGCCCGAACTCATGGGGGCATACGGATGTGCGTTGTATGCCCGGACCATTCGGGGAAGAAAAGTCTCTGTCCCGCAATTGATCGGGCAAACCTCCTCTGAGATCCGTACCGTCCGTTGCCGGGGATGTGAGAACCGTTGTCTGGTGCAGAGTTACCGCTTTTCTCCGGAACATATTTATTATGCCGGTAATAAGTGTGAAAAGGTCTTCTCTAACCGCGGCAACCAGGCTTCCGGAGGATACAGTGTATATACGGATAAATACCGCTTGCTGTTCGAACGGCCTGTGACCTGCGCGGCGCGCTTTACCATCGGTATTCCCCGTTGTTTGCATATGTATGAAGAGTATCCTTTCTGGCATGCCTTGTTCGAAGCCTGTGGGGTGCGCGTCGTACTTTCCGAACGTTCTACTTTTCTTTCGTACGAGGCCGGAGTGCATTCTGTGATGTCGGATAATATCTGTTTTCCTGCCAAATTGGTTCACAGTCATATCTACGATCTGATAGCTAAAAAAGTAGATCGTATCTTCTTTCCCTATGTCATTTATGAAAAAGCACAAGGAAAGGGAAGTACAGACAGTTTCAATTGTCCCATCGTCAGCGGGTATTCAGATGTGATCAGAAGTGCCATTGCACCGGATATCCCGGTAGACGCGCCGGTGATCTCATTCAAAGACAGAAAGTCACTGGCGCGTCAGTGTCAGGAGTATCTGGCTACACTTCCGATAGATCCGGCAGGGATCCCTGCCGCTATATCCAAAGCGTGGAAAGCTCAGGAAGAGTACGAACAGGAACTGGTTGAGATCAACAGGAACCGTTACCAGCAGGCCTGTGAGCAAGGATCGCTGGTGGTACTGCTGGCAGGTCGGCCTTATCATACCGATCCGCTTATACAGCATAAGCTGGCTGATATGATCGCGGCTATGGGAGTGACCGTGCTCACTGAAGATATCGCGCGCTGGGAAGATTCTCCGGGAAAAGAGGAGAGCCATTTCCTCTCGCGTTGGGCATATGCCGGCAGGATTATGAAGGCTGCGCGCTGGGCAGTCCGGCAACCGCGGGAAATCCATTATATGCAGATGACTTCCTTCGGATGCGGACCGGACGCTTTCTTACTGGACGAGGTGGGCTCCCTGCTGCGTCGGTATGGAAAGGCCTTCACCCTATTGAAAATGGATGATGTCAACAACATCGGGTCTCTTAAGCTCAGGGTGCGTTCGGTGATTGAGAGTCTGCGATTCAACCGCAAAGAGGCTCAGTCGCCTTTGCCTTTTCTCACTACGGCGAGTTACCGGAAGTCTGACCGGAAGCGTAAGCTCATCGCTCCCCACTTCACCGAGTTCATCTCTCCACTGTTGCCCGCTGTGCTCGAACTGGCAGGATATGAACTGGAGATCCTGCCCCCCAGCGATACAGAGTCTGCCGAATACGGACTCCGGTATGCGAACAATGAGGTATGTTATCCTGCTACTCTGGTGGTAGGAGATATTCTGAAAGCCCTGCGTAGCGGAGCGTATGATCCGTCACAAACCGCTGTAGCCATCACTCAGACAGGCGGACAGTGCCGCGCGTCAAGCTATATTTCCCTGATCAAAAAGGCCCTGACAGATGCCGGGTTCGCGGAAGTCCCGGTCATATCCGTTGCTATGGGCAGCGGGCTTGTCAACGAGCAACCCGGTTTCCGGATAGACTGGCCGCGCGTATTGCCCACGGTGGTTACTACCGTTCTTTACAGCGATTGCATCTCCAAATTTTACTATGCCTCTGTGGCACGGGAGAAACAAAAGGGAGAGGCTATCCGTTTGCGTGATCATCACCTGCGCGCCGCCCGCCCTGTTATTGTACAGAACGATCGCAGCCAATTGATCCGTCTGCTGGCCGAGGCAGCCACGGCATTCGACCAGATAGTACGGGAAGAGGTACGCGTGCCCCGGGTGGGTATTGTCGGAGAGATCTATCTGAAATATAACTCCTTTTCTCACAAAGATATAGTACGCTGGCTGGTGGAACACGGTATCGAGGTGATCCCTCCCTTACTTACTCCTTTTTTCCTGCAAAGTTTTGTAAATACCCAGGTGAACAGACAAACTCATCTGGAACGGACAACGGTTCCCGGATTTGTTATAAAAGGTATTTATAAACTCATCAGCAGACATATAGCCCGGATCAACCGGGAAGCTGCCGCTTTCCGTTATTTTACCCCGTTCACCGATATTTTTGAAGAGTCGCGGCATGCCAGAGAAGTAGTATCGTTATCTGCGCAGTTCGGAGAAGGGTGGCTACTGCCGGCAGAGGTGATCTCCTGTGCCAGAAGCGGAAATTACAATGTGATCAGCTTGCAGCCTTTTGGTTGTATAGCCAATCAGGTCATTTCCAAAGGTATTGAGAAACGTGTCAGGTCCCTTTATCCCCAGATGAACCTGCTTTCCCTGGATTTTGACAGCGGAGTAAGTGATGTGAATGTGATCAATCGTCTGTTGCTGTTTGTTAATCATTTGAAATAAAGTCAGATATGGGATCCATGCAGACTCCGGAGGAAAAAATCATAGAAGTGGCCCGTCGGCTGTTTGTAGAGAACGGGTATCACAAAACCAATATGAGTGCGATTGCTGCCGCTGCCGGTATCAATCGCCCTACTTTACATTATTATTATCGTACCAAAGAAAAAATGTTTCAGGCTGTATTTGGTTCTCTGGTGACCTCTTTTCTTCCGCGAATACAGCTGATATTCTGCGAAGAGACTCCATTTATGGAGAAGATAGAAAAGGTAATAGATGCCTATATGCATATATTCTGTGAAAATCCGGCTTTGCCGCGGTTCATCTTAGATGAAGCCCGCAGAGATATGCCTCATTTGATATATACCATACAGTCTCTGCATTTGGAGGGGTATATGGAAGATGTGCTGGATGTGATCCGTAAGGAGATGGAAGCCGGACACATACGTACTGTGCCCGTATCGGTATTGTTTGTGACTTTCTACAGTCAGTTGGTTTTCCCCTTTTTGTCCAAACCCATTATTCTTTCGGTGTTTTACCATCAGGAAGAGGACTTCCTGCGATTTCTGGCCGATTGGAAACTAAACTTTCTGCGTCAGATCCGTTGTCTACTGGACATTTGTGAATGAGTATAAGCAACTTATGGAGTGGGGGTGGAAGTAGTCTGGTTAGTAGGCAAGATAGCCGTTGCGGATGAGGAGGCCTGTTCGCTGCATACGCAAGAAACCAAGACACGGCTCCCCGCGTGAATTCGTAAATCGTAAATCCGTAAGTTGTAAATCTTTTCATTGGGCTGTGGGTCCTTCATGGTGGGGATAGCCCGGCCGATGTTGCCTCCATTGAAGATCTGCTTTGACGTTCAGGCTCCGGTAGTCGTCTGCCGTACGCAGTATATAATCTTCCAGCATTTCCCGATGTGCTTCCAGTATCTCTTTGCAGGATTCATCCCGTGCCAGATTCCTGGTTTCTCCCGGGTCATTCCGGAGGTCATGCAGCTCTTCTCCTTCTCCTTCGAGATAGTGAGTGTATTTGTAGTGCGGACTGCGTATCATCCGTCCGGGTGAGACAATCACTTCATATTCGCTGTGCCATTCGGATACGACATACGGATGACGTTGCTCCTGTGCTTTGTCCCATAGGAACGGTGCGAGGCTGATGCCCGGTTTTCCCTGGGGTATGGCTATACCTGCCAGTTCACATAAGGTAGGTAACAGATCTGTGGTCGGTTGTGTGAGCAGCTCGTTCACAGGCTTTTCTCTTTTTACGATTCCCGGACCGGCGAAAATAAAAGGAACATTGGTAATCTCTTCGTAGAAACAGATCTGTTTGGTGACCATCCGGTGCGAAGCCATTCCGTCTCCATGATCCGACAGGATCACGACAATGGTATTCTTACCGGCCGGAGTATGATACAGGGTCTCCAGTATGTGTTCGATCTGTCGGGAAACGATGCGTGTGTAGTGTTGAAAAGCAGCAATGTAATGCCGGTAATTCTCTTCATTCCAATGAGCAGCTTGTGTCATACGCCTGTGACTGCAACAGATATACTGTATCGGAACAGGAAGTGATTCCCAGTCCGTGACTTCAAAATTCTCAGGAAGTTCGGGCAGCGGTCCGTCGAAGGGCGGATTGGAATGCTTCCCTTCGTATGCACCCACATAGCCGCATATATTGTGCGGGTTCAGGAAGTCTGCGATGCAGATAAATGGCTGTTCAGGAGCGGAAGAGAGAAAAGCAGTCACATCTTCGCAGGTGCCCACATCCAGGAAACTATCTCTGTTCAGCGGGAATTCCGGATCTTCGAAAGGACGGGCCACCGGTTCCTTATGGGTAAATCCCCGTAACGCTCCCGTATCATGCGTTTTGCCGAAATGCACAGTCCGATATCCCTGAGAAGAGAAGATGCTTCCCAATGTCGGTATGTGCCCGGGCAGGCGTGGGTTGATGGTGTCTCCGGAATTGGAACGGATATGTGTCTGGTGAGGCATCAGGCCGCTCCACAATCCCGCGCGTGACGGCTGACTGAGGGGACAGCCTACGTACGCGTTGGCAAATACAACTCCCTGGCGGGCAATGCGATCGATGGCGGGCGTGCATCCTTCCGTTTCTCCGTAGGCACCTGTGACGCGTTGGGTAAGATGGTCACATTGGATGATCAGGAAATTGGGACGTTCCTGTGCGGCGATATACGGAGATAAGGGAAGGAGAGCCAGGAAGGAATAAAATGTGTTCATAAGGATGTATGATGTGATTGTTGTTTTCGCAGTAAAAATAGTGAAGACAACAAAGAACGGATTTTAAAATTGTAGAAAAACCTATCAAAAATCTTCGGAAAGCAGAAAAAACGTTTCAATCATTCTGGAAAAAGCCTGTTTCCCCCTCTTTCCCAACTTGCCGATAAGGATCTGTTTCGTTATCTCCTTGCATATGGCATGACGCAGCCTGTCTTCTTGGTTATCCGCATGGATTTCTATCTATACCGTTCCCGGCATTCCTCCCTATACACACATAGGATCCGGGATTTCCTTATGTATATCCCCGGATCTGTAATAGATGTGATGGGCTATATGCGGGAATGGCATACCCTTTTTCAGGAGGTTACCCGCGTCGGCACTGTGTGGCCGGAAGCAGACGATTGAGGCAGACCAGGATTGGTTACAGGGAAAAAGGAGGGGCTGAGATCACATTGATAATAGCCTGGTGGGATTCCTTTTATAGGAGTTAATAAAATGATCCATAGAGATATTTCCTTTGCTCCGGAAGCATAAGGCGCGCTCCGGATTAACCGTTTTTTCGGATCAGCAGGGGGGAAGAAGTCGATACAAATGTTAGAAAGAGTAAAAAACACCCTTTTGAACATCTGTTCCGATGTGTTCGGCGGCACACACTTCAGCAGACAGGTCGGTTTTTCTATCTGAATCACAGAAGAAAAAACAGACATTCATGGAAATGAAAGATTAATTTTTACTGGTAGACAATCGTTTTTTATGCGTAATAGGGGATAAATCTGGCAAAAATTGCTATCTTTGCAAAGCGAAAAATCGCATTTTTCATGAAGATCCGTAGATAGATAAGTGTAGAAAACATAGCTATTTGATCTATATATACCAAAGGACTGGACTGACTTGATGAACTACAACTATGTATAGTAAAAGGTACCGGGTGGGCAACTACTCCGGGGCCTATATAACCAGATGTAAAAAGTAAAGGAAAGACTGCTTGTGAAAGTGGTCTTTTTTGTATGTATATGTATGGAGGGCGATAGTTGCCTGGTGTTTCAGAGAGGATCGACGGTAAGATCTGAAGGATTTTGTATGTATACGCCACTTGTTGCGGAACAGAGACCGTTTTCCTTCTCCTCCGGAGGGTAGATATAGGGTCCTGAATAAAAGCCTGGCGGAAAGGAGAATGGTTTGTACCGGAGCGCGTTTCTTTCCGGTACAAACCATAGGAGAGCATAAAAAAGCCATCTCATTGGGAGACGGCTTCTTTTTTATGGTCAGGATCGCTTCTTCTTAGCTATTCATGCTCATCAGGAACTCATCATTGTCCCGGGTCTTTTCCAGACGGTCTTTTACAAAATCCATCGCTTCGATCGGATTCATATCGGAAAGGTATTTACACAGGATCCACATGCGGTCAAGGGTTTGCTTATCCAGCAGCAGGTCATCGCGGCGTGTGCTGGAAGCCACTATGTTCACGGCAGGGAAGATACGCTTGTTGGACAGGTTACGGTCGAGTTGTAACTCCATGTTTCCCGTACCTTTGAATTCCTCAAAGATCACTTCGTCCATCTTTGAACCGGTATCAATCAGCGCGGTAGCCAGAATGGTCAGTGAACCTCCGTTCTCAATGTTACGGGCAGCCCCGAAGAAACGTTTCGGACGGTGCAATGCGTTGGCATCTACACCACCGGAAAGCACCTTCCCGGATACCGGTGAAGCCGTATTGTATGCCCGGGCCAGACGCGTAATGGAATCGAGGAAAATCACCACATCATGTCCGCACTCTACCATGCGTTTGGCTTTTTCCAGTACAATACCTGCGATCTTCACATGCCGTTCGGCCGGTTCGTCAAAGGTAGAGGCAATCACCTCCGCGTTTACACTGCGAGCCATATCCGTAACCTCTTCCGGACGTTCGTCGATCAACAGCATGATCATATATACTTCCGGATGGTTGGCAGCGATCGCATTGGCAATATCCTTCATCAGAAGTGTTTTACCTGTTTTGGGTTGCGCGACGATCAGACCGCGTTGTCCTTTTCCGATCGGAGCGAAAAGATCTACCACACGCGCCGACAGCGAATCCGAATAACCTCCTCTGCACAACTTGAATTTCTCATCCGGGAAAAGCGGAGTGAGGTGGTCGAACGGTACACGGTCGCGTACGAAAGCAGCATCTCTGCCGTTTATCTTGGATACTTTGACTAATGGGAAATATTTTTCTCCTTCTTTCGGCGGACGGATAATTCCTTCTACCACATCTCCGGTCTTGAGTCCGAAAAGTTTGATCTGTGACTGAGATACATAAATATCGTCCGGAGAAGAGAGGTAATTGTAGTCAGACGAACGCAGGAATCCGTATCCATCCTGCATAATTTCCAGAACCCCTGTTCCGGTGAGGATATCATCAAATTCATAAGGCTTTTCCTTTTCAACGACTTTGCGTTCCTGAGGTGCCTGCTGCGGATTGACCTGGCGCGGAGTATTCGTGTTGCGGTTGTTATTCGTATTGTTTTGATTCTGGTTCTGGTTGTTGGCCGGGAAATTATTGCCGCCGGCATTTCCGTTGGTTCCATTATTCGGACGAACCAGACGTGGGCGTTGCGGTTGCGCGGGAGTCTCCTGTACCGGAGCGATTTCAGCTTTCGTCATTTCGAATTTACCCAGTAACTCTGTAGGGAGTTCAATCTTTTCGGAAGGAAGATCCTCTATAGGAATAAAATCGTCTATGGCTTCCAATACGATCAGGGTATCTTCTTTGACCGGTTCCGGTTTGGGAAGTTTTTTATTCTGTACTTTCTTTACCGCTTTGGCGGGTTTGGTTGCTTCGGTAGGTTTAGGTTCCTGCGGTTGCGATTCCTGAACCTCGGTGGTCGCAGGAGTTGCCTCCGTAGGGTTCGCGGTAGTGTTTTCCACTACTTTTCGTGGGCGGCCTACTTTCTTTTTAGGAGGTTTGGCTGTAGCTTCCTGAGTGGACGCATCCGCTGTTTTTGCCTGGGAAGGTTCGGTGGTCTTTTCCGCAGGCTCAGCAGGAACGGAGGCTTTGGCTGCTTTGGGAGTGGCATCGGTCTGGGTGAGTTCACCACTTTTTGCGGCAGACCCTCCTTTATTGGTGTTCCCTTTTTTCACAGAGACGCGTGAACGCTGTTTTTTCTCATCTTTACGTTCTTCTTTCAATTTGTCCGCAGCTACTTTTTTAGTAGCGCCCACAGTAGCCTGCTCGTCTAATATTTCGTAGACAAGTTGTTCTTTCTTAAAAGATTCGGCTTTTTTGATGCCCAACTCCTGGGCAATGGCTTGAAGTTCCGACAAACTTTTGTCGTTCAATTGTATAATGTTATACATACAGTATAGGTAAGTTTTTAATTTCTTTAATTTGCCGTCGTATATGTGTGCACACGGAGTGATTTGCAGATGTTGCAAACATATAAGCGTTGTATAATGAATTTGGGATGAATGCTATTGAATCGAAATCTGTGGTAAATTTCCTCCGGAGAGAGGAACAACAGAAATTTTCAACGATGCAAATATAATAAATATTTTATCTTTTATCTCTAAATAAAGCTTTTTTATAGATATGTTTACGGTTTTTCAGTATGAAAACACAATTTTTGCCTGTAAAACGGACTATTTAGGTAGTGGATGCCCTTCTTTACAGCAAACATACTTTTTCAGGAATTTGTTCATTTGTTAGGAATAATAAATAGTAAAATGACAAATAAGCTGGAATAAAAAGAGAAACAGGATACAGTTTTTTCAGTCAGGTAGAGGTCTGTTTTTTCTTCAGACCGGTAGGTCCGGAAATTGTTTTGAAAAAAGATGGGAACTCAGGGAAGAATCATATAGCAGGTAGCTATCTGTGTATTGCGGATCTTCGTTCTTTTTTCAGTGGGTAAGGGAGATGAATTCCCGCAAAAGGAAAACCGTATGGAGGCATACCTTTTCCGGGAAGTCAGCACTAAATGTTCAGCCATAGGGCCAATCCTTATTCCGAAGGTTTTATAGATATGCGCATTACCCTTTCTGTTTTTTCATCGATCCGGAACCTGTCATCTATTCTTTCTCCGATCACCCATACGATCTGATTGTCGCAGCATACCAGCCATTGTTGCTCTTTGCGGGGAAGAGAATATTTAAGATCGGTCAGGAAATCACTGAGCAACTTTTTTCCTTTCATACCCAACGGTACAAACTTATCTCCCGGTTGCCATTTTCTGATCTCTAACGGAGCATGGATCTTGTCGGCATCTATACAGGCTATTTGCTTTTCACGTGGTATTACGAAGTCCGGTGTCCGGAGTATGGTTTGTGTGACCAGCCGGAAAGGAGCAATCTCTTTGTGAGTATCTGTCTTCACCAATAACAACATCTCTCTGTCTTTGATCGCTCTCCAGCCACGGGAGCCAGCAAACTGCCGTCCCGGTTGTCCGGGTAGCGCGCGGAAAATGCTCCGGACCTGTTCCGGAGAAAATCCCAGGGGATACAGGATCTCAAACAGCACCGTTTCAGGGGCTGTCTCTTTCAACAATGCCCCGATCCGGATCCCTTCTTGTGTCTGAACACGTTCTTTAGCATCTTCTATAGCCTGATCGTAGATCAGAGATACCTGACGCAGAGCGTCGCTGGTATGTATGAGGTTTTTATCAACACCGGGGTTGATCTCGCGCAGGAGCGGAAGCAGATTCAGACGGATATTGTTGCGGGTATACCTATTTGTCAGGTTGGAACTGTCTGTCACATAAGGTTGTCCCAGCTCGTCCAGATAGGTGGTCAATTCTTCCCGGGTGGTACAGAGCAGCGGACGGATTACAGCACCGTTCCTGGGAGGAATGCCCCGCAAACCATGCAAACCGGTGCCCCGGATCAGGTTGAGCAGAAGGGTTTCGACACTGTCGTCCCGGTGATGCGCTACTGCCGTAACAGGGACAGACAGTTGCTGGCGTAGAGAGGCAAACCAGTCATAACGTAGCTCCCGTGCCGCCATCTCTATGGATACTTGCTTCTCTGAAGCATACCTGTGTGTATCAAACCTTTTGACATATAAAGGAATATCCAGTGTCTCGCAAAGCGCGCGTACAAACCTTTCATCCCGGTCCGATTCCTCACCTCTGAGTGTGAAGTTGCAGTGGGCGGCTTCGCAGGTATATCCAAGCGCCATCAGTATGTGCAGAAGAGCCACAGAGTCTGCTCCGCCGCTCAAAGCGATCAGTACTTTTCCCTGTTCCGGAAGAAGTTTCTCTTTTTGAATGTAAGTTGCTACCCGATTGACTAACATGTTACAAAGATAATCTTTCTCTCAGGAAAACCTTTCCCGAAAGAATGGAAAATATCTGTGGGTCATAGATGGAGCCAGAATCCTCACTTAGTCTTCATTCATCGTTTCTAATAAGGCAGTCAGCGAATCTCTCCAGTCCTCCCCGTTCTTAGGTTGGAAAGTAGGAAATCCCAGTTCTTTGCCTCTCTCTATATTAGATGTTCCATCGTCAATAAAAAGAGTTTCTCCGGGACGGATGCCCGCGTCTTTTATCATTAATTCGAATATCTTTTTATCCGGTTTCACACAGCCCATTTCATAAGAGGTATATATTTTCTCTACATAATGGTCCAATGGCTTTCCGGCGGAAGTAAAGTCTTTGCTACGTGCCCAGCTCATGACAAAAGGATTGGTATTACTGAGCACAAATACCCTGTACTTGTTTTTCAGACTGTTCAGGTAGTCCAATTTATAGACGGGAACGTTGGTGAAAAAAGAGCGCCACGCTTGCTTACACTGATCCACAGAAAGCTCTCTGTGGCACAGTTTACTCAGTTTTTCTGCGAACCCCCGCGCATCCGTGCGTCCGTCTTCTACCTCCAGGAAAATACCTTTTTGATGGTATTTGTCTAATAACGTGTCTGCCTCTGTGAGTCCCAGGGATCTGAAATGGGACACGGCATTGTCTCGGTCAATATCAGCGATCACTCCGCCAAAATCAAAAACCAGGTTCTTTATATATTCCATCACCAGTTGAAGTTTGCTTACAAAGATAACAGATAAAGAGCACAAATAGATTGACGCAGGTCAACCAACCTCTTTATACAGGGTGGGAAATATACCTATTTCTTGTTATTTAAAAGCAATCTAAATAATTTGTTTCACTGACGGATAAGCCGTATCTTTGCACCTTTGAAACAGAGAAAATAAAACACCGAATATCTTATGCGTTTATCCGAACTGAAAACAGGTGAAAAAGGAGTGATAGTAAAGGTCCTGGGACACGGTGGCTTCCGCAAGCGTATTGTGGAGATGGGCTTTATCAAAGGAAAAACAGTGGAGGTGTTGCTGAATGCTCCCCTGAAAGACCCGATCAAATACAGGTTGCTGGGCTATGAGGTCTCTCTGCGCAGACAGGAAGCCTATATGATCGAAGTGATCAGTGAAGAAGAGGCATTGAAGCAGGCCTCAGAACATCCGGACTTCAGCGAACTCAGCGAGGAAGTGGTGGCTCAGGAAGAGCAGATGAAACAGGTAGCCCTGGGCAAGCGGCGGGTCATCAATGTAGCTTTGGTCGGGAATCCCAATTGCGGAAAAACCTCTCTTTTCAATATTGTTTCCGGATCCCATGAGCATGTAGGTAACTACAGCGGAGTGACTGTAGATGCCAAAGAGGGATATTTTGATTTTGAAGGGTACCGTTTCCGCATTGTAGACCTTCCGGGTACGTATTCCCTTTCTACCTATACACCGGAAGAGGTATATGTGCGTCGGCACATTATCGACGAAACCCCGGATGTGATCGTCAATGTAGTAGACTCTTCCAACCTGGAACGGAACCTGTACCTGACCACGCAACTCATCGATATGAATGTGCGTATGGCTGTGGCTCTGAATATGTACGATGAGTTGGAAGCCAGTGGCAATACATTGGATTACAGGCAACTCAGCCGGTTGTTCGGGGTGCCCATGATACCTACTGTATCGAAACGCGGAAAAGGGCTGAATCATCTTTTCCATGTGGTGATCAACCTGTATGAAGGTGCTGATTTTCTGGATAAAGACGGAAATATGAATCGGGAAGTAGCCCGGGAATTGCAGGACTGGCACTTGAAACATGTAGATGAAAAAGGCCATGAAGAGCATCTGGAAGAGTATTCGGATGAGCAGAAGATCAAAGACCGGGTCTATCGTCACATCCATATCAACCACGGTGCGGACATCGAAGTGGCCATAGAGGCTGTAAAGAAGGTGATCTCCGCCAATGAAGATATCCGTCACAAATACTCTACCCGTTTTCTGGCCATCAAGTTGCTGGAGTTTGACGGAGAGGTAGAGCAGATGGTTAACTTCCTGTCCAACAAAGAAGAGATCCTGCAGGTACGTGATAAGATGGCTAAGAAGATCGCGGCTGCCATAGGAGAGGATAGTGAATCAGCTATTACCGATGCCAAATATGCTTTTATCAGTGGGGCCCTGGCAGAGACCTATACGGATAATAAGATAGAGAAAAAACAGGTTACCCGCCTGCTGGATGCCATTGTGACCAATCGGTACATAGGATTCCCGCTGTTTTTCCTGTTTATGTTCCTAATGTTCCAGCTCACTTTTGTACTGGGTGAATATCCCATGGAAGCCATCGAGTGGGGGGTAGAAGAGTTGGGAGAATGGCTCCGCCATACCATGGCCGATGGTACGCTCAAAGATTTGTTGGTCGATGGGATCATTGGTGGAGTAGGAGGGGTGATCGTGTTCCTGCCCAACATCCTGATCCTGTATTTCTGCATTTCATTTATGGAAGATACCGGATATATGGCCCGTGCAGCCTTTATCATGGATAAGGTAATGCATAAGATGGGGCTTCACGGAAAGTCTTTTATTCCGCTGGTAATGGGATTTGGTTGCAATGTGCCGGCCATCATGGCTTGCCGTACGATTGAGAACAGGAAGAATCGTCTGGTCACGATCCTGATCAACCCCTTGATGTCGTGTAGCGCCCGGTTACCTATTTATCTGGTGATGGTAGGAGCTTTCTTTCCGAACAATGCGGCATTCGTGTTGTTTTCCATTTATCTGACCGGTATATTCCTGGCAGTGGTGTTGGCACGTATATTCAGTAAGACATTGGTGAAGGGAGATGATACGCCGTTTGTCATGGAACTTCCCCCTTACCGCATGCCTACGCTGAAAGCGATCTGTCGGCATACCTGGGACAAAGGAGCACAGTATCTGAAAAAGATGGGGGGGATTATTATGATCGCTTCCGTCGTGATCTGGTTCCTGGGTTATTATCCGGATCACGATGCCTACGAGACGGAAGCCGAACAGCAGGAGAATTCTTACATCGGACAGATCGGTAAGGCAGTGGAGCCGCTGATCGAACCTTTGGGGTTTGACTGGAAACTCGGAATTGGTATTCTCTCTGGCGTAGGAGCCAAAGAACTGGTTGTAAGTACTCTCGGAGTGCTTTATACCAATGATGCCGACGCGGATATGGTGAGTCTGGGAGAACGTATCCCTATCACTCCCTTAGTGGCTTTCTGCTATATGTTGTTTGTATTGATCTACTTCCCGTGTATCGCCTCTTTAGTGGCGATCAGGCAGGAAGCCGGCGGATGGAAATGGGCCATCTTCGCCGGGGTCTATACAACCGTACTGGCGTGGCTGGTAACCTTTGCTGTATATCAACTGGGTAGTTTATTGTTATGACTTTACAAGATGTAATTGTATATATTATTGTAGCCTGTTGTTTTTTCTGGGTGATCCGCCGTACCCTCTTCTGGTGGCGGCGCGCCGAAAAAAATGACAATCCCTGTGCCTCCTGTGTAAGTGGTTGTGACTTAAAAAGAATGATGGATGAGAAGCGCAGGGAGTGTCAGATAAACCAGAAAGCTACAGATAAAAAATGCTGTAAATAGTTGCAATTACAGAAAAAATGTATACCTTTGCATCCGCAAACAAATCATAAGGTTCCTTGGCCGAGTGGCTAGGCACCGGTCTGCAAAACCGTCTACGGCGGTTCGAATCCGCCAGGAACCTCTTTAGTTGCAATAACCCCGATGTAAATCAATGTTTTACATCGGGGTTTGAAATGTTTCAGTCGTTCTTTCGGCCGTTTTTTGTCAGCAATAAGAAAGGACAAACCAGCTATTCAGATCGTCTGATAAAAGGAGGATAAAAGTTTTACCAGATACCCTCCCCCGTTTTTCAGCAGGGTGATACATTTAATATCCGATAGTCTGCGCGACGATAAATTCATGATTTTCGCCAAGGCCCAGCAATTCCATGAATCCGGCTTCCACACTGCCTCTTACTACGGTTTTGATACCTTCCGTTGCACAGTATAGATACACGTTCTGGGTGCAGTGTCCTGCATCGAGGCTTGCGAACCGTACCCTGGTCTGAGGAACTTTCAGGAAACCATCTATCATGTCGTTACCCGTGTTCTGATAGTTGCTGTAATCAGCCATAAAAACCAGATGGAGAGGAGCGGTTTTCGCTGCCGGGAATCCACCGGCCAGCTCCCTGTGGTCTCCTTCGATCACGGGTATGAGTACGTGGTTTCCTGCATCATACAGGTAGATGCCATTTTCCAGAATCGCGTACACGTTGAGGGGATAAAGGGCAAGAGCAGAAGGAGCCGTCTTTTTGCCATCTTCGCGGTTGCTGCCGTAGGCAGCCCATAGAATTTCAGACAGGTGTTTCAACGAAAGATTCCCGGTCTGAAAATCCCGGTCGGATTTACGTTTACTCATAGCCGTCATCAGAGCGTCTCCGCTATTCAGGTCGGGTTGCTGCAAGGAAATGGTTTCAAATGTGGTTAGTTCCATTGGTAAATGGTTTGGATTTAAATCATCTTGTGCTTTCGACACTCCGGTAATCAGTAGCGAAACCATGCAGAAAACGAATAGTTTCTTTTTCATATTCCTGTGCGTATTTTTTAAAGGATTCGTAAATGATTCTTTTTTAAGGGTTCACGATATCAGCATAGGAGAATATGGTATGTATGCGGGAAGTTGAATAAGCAGCAAAATAGCCGAGGCATCCTCCTGTAAAATTGTCTATCGGATTCGTACCGGCTGTGTCGCTCAATCCTACGGAAAAAAGGTAATCGTAGGTACGTTTATCTATGGTTTGCAACTCTATCTCGATCACATCGCCTTCATACAGAATATCGTCCCAGTCATCTTCCTTGTTGTCTTCAGCCATTTTTTCAGTCATACACACAATATCTACCGTGATGTCTTTGCCGTCATTCCCGCGGTCGTGCATCACATTCCAGCGGTAGTTTTCTCCGTTGCGGTATATCCGGTAACAATAGTAATTCTCTTCATCGGGTATATCCCGGAAAGAAAAAGTCATGATCACAAATCTTTGTCCCATTACCTTCAGCCACTGGAAATAGAGTTCATCTGTCCCGGCGGCATCGTGCATTCGGGATTCGGAAGTAAATTCCTTCTCACCGACGGTAACTTTCAGTGTATAGTTTTCCCCGACCGTTCCCGTCAATCCCTCTGCCTGGTAATATCCGTCTGTTCCGAAAGCAAGCCGGAAGTGGTCACCGTTCTCTGTGGTTAGGGTAACTGTGGCGTTGTCCTGGGGTGTGGGCCCGCTTCCGTCGTCCATATCCCTTGTGAGTGTGATGAGGACCTCCGCTACTTCATTCGTGATCCGGCCTTCCACCACATGGATGGGATCTACGGAACGGTATCCGATTTCAATTTCCTTTTCACATGCCGTGAAAAAGAAAAGCAGACCTGTGATGATATAAAGCTTATTTTTCATGACAGTTAAAATTTAAAACTGTAAGTGACCGATGGAATAATGCCAAAGAGGGAAGTCTGTACGGCTTTGCTTCCCGATGGTTTGCTGTCGTCGTCCTCAAACGATATAATGAAAGGATTGTAGTGGCAATACGCGTTGTACAGCCCGAACGACCATTCACGGGTATATCGTTTTTTCACTTTGGTATGGGTGGCACTGATGTCTAACCGATGATAATTCGGGGCGCGGTAGCCGTTGCGTTCGGCATAATAATAGACTGTTTCGCCGTTGACTGTATATTTCGCGCTTGGAGCCGTGAGTGCCTGCCCGGTATTGTAGACCCATGTCGCTGCCATTTGCCATCCCCGGCGAAGTTCGTACATCCCTACCACCGATATATCGTGCCGGCGGTCGTTCCCGGCAGTATACCACTGGTCGTTATTTATTCCGGGGATTTTATTATCCGACCAGGAAAGTGTATAGGACACCCATCCGGTGAGCCGTCCTGTATTTTTGCGGGCATACATTTCCATTCCGTACGAACGCCCTTTGCCCGGGAGGATGATCCTTTCGATCTCTATTTCGGAGTTGAATGATTTGCCGTCTTTGTAGTCCAGTACGTTACGGATCGACTTGTAATATCCTTCTGCTGAAAATTCATACTTCTGATCGCCGGTAAGTGCTACATACCCGAGGCTGAACTGGTCCGCGGTCTGCGGTTTCACATTGTTACTGCTCATGGTATAGCGGTCCATGGGGAGAGACATACTTTGTACCCTGAGCGCGTGGATATTCTGTGAAGTCCGGCTGTATCCCGCTTTGAGGCTTTGGTTCCGGCTGATGCTATAATTCAGACTGGCCCGCGGTTCCAGTACAAAGTAAGTTTTAACAAAATCGCCCCGTTTGTATTCCAGTGTTTCAAGAATATCGCCGTTGGCATCGAGCCGGTAATAGGGTGAACCTCCGAGTGCGGAAAAGGCATTCAGTCTCAATCCTGCCGACACCGTAAGGTAATCCGCGGCTTTCCAGTCTTCGTTGAGCCACAAGGAATTTTCCCAGGCATACCGCCTTTCCTTTTCCCGGTAGTTGTTCAGGTCCCATTCGGCAGATTTCAGGTCGTTGTAGTGCGATTCGAACCCGAATTTCAACGTATGGCGGCTGTGGGCCGACCAGGTCATATCTTCCCGCACTTCGTACTTACGGATATGGGTATCTAAACTGTTATTGATATCGAGTATCTCGATGCTGTTATCGGAAATGTAGGACGACAGGATCAGGGAGGTGTTGGCATACAGCCGGTCATTGAACCGGTGGTACCACCTGAATGTCGATGCGATATTTCCCCATTTCATAGACACAAGGTCTTCCAGTCCCATATTATCGCGGCCGATAAAGAAAGAAACGAAGAGGTTGTCGGTATCGGTAATTTTATAGTTTACCTTGGCATTTATATCATAAAAATTCAGGGTATTGTCTTTGTAATCTTCCGTCAGTTTCAGGAACATATCCAGATAACTCCGTCGGGCAGACACGAAAAAGGAGGCCTTCTCCCGGGCGATGGGCCCTTCTACATTTATTTTCGCAGAGAGCAGCCCGACACTTCCGTTCCATGTATAGTCGTGCATATTGCCTGTTTTGGTATGGATGTCGAACACAGAAGAGACGGCACCGCCAAACTGGGCAGGGATCTGGCCTTTATAGAGGGAGGCGTTGGTCAGCGCGTCATCGTTGAAAGTGGAGAAGATACCTATCAGATGCCCGGCATTGTATATGGTAGCATCGTCGAGCACGATCAGGTTTTGCACTGCCGTTCCACCCCTTACCTGGAAACCGCTCGAACCGTCTCCCTCGGATTTGACTCCCGGCAGTAGTTGCAGAGACCGTATGATATCGCGTTCACCCAGCAGAGAAGGTATCTTAGCCATTTCGGAGATCTCGATTTTTTCCACACCGATCAGCACATTGTCCAGCTTTTCCCGTGCCGACCGGGCGTTCACTACTATTTCTTCGATCAGGTGGCTCCCTTCGGTCATAGTTACGGTCCATTCCTGACCGGATTGCAGATCTGGCGCTAACTCAAGCGTTTCATAACCGATAAACGAAAACACAAGCGTTCGCGTACCGGGCGGAACGTCCATAGAAAAACGTCCTTCCGGATCTGTACTTACACCGTTGTTGGGGAATTCCTTATTAGAGACCGTTACACCCGGCAGGGGCTGGCCATTCGATCCGTCGATCACCTTTCCCTTTACAGGATAGCTGGTCTGTGCTACGCAGGGAACGATCGGGAAGATAGTTAAGAGTAACAGAAGTATTTTATTCATCATCGTTTTTTTATTTCGCGGGCGTTGTCGCCTGTAACCCTACTGTTGAATGACAGGTAAACTATATTTTTATATCTGTAACCAGTTTATAATTATTTCCACATTCATTTTCTTCCGTTTTTCCAGCATATTTTTGTTGTCGCTTTCCGCAACAGCAGTACCGGACAAAAAATGATGATTCAGAAAATAGAAGCTATTCAGGGAAATGATACTGAATATCAGATCCTGGGGATCGACATAACGGATCGTACCTTTTTCTGCTTCGTTATCAATTTCTTTTTTCAGCTTCACAAAAACGTCTTTGACTTTATCATGGATAGAGTGCACTACTATATCCCGTAAGGATGGATTGCGGAGGGTTTCCATAAGAATGAATCCCGGAATTTTATCGTTCGCAGCGATAAAATCAAAATGCTGTTCGATGTGTTTCCGGATCTTTTCCAGGAAAGGAAGATCTTCGTGGAGATTGAAAAGCAGTAACTGATGCATCATTTTTACTTTATCTTCAAAGACCCTATGAAAGAGTTTCTCTTTGCTTTGAAAATAATAATGTAACATCGCGTGATTGACTCCCGCGCGTCTGGCTATTTCAGTGGTACGGGCTTTCTCGTAGCCTTTCTCCAGAAATTCCACTTCGGCAGCTTCCAAAATAAGTTGTTGGGTGTTTATACTTTTCGGACACATCAGACATTCCATAAATTCACGGCAAAGATATGTTTTTATTTAACAGCTCTGTTAATAGGAATGGTTTTTGGCTTTAATTAACAGGTTTGTTAAAAGGGGTGATCTCTTAAAGGTGGCACCTGCTCTTGCTTCTCGCCGTTACGAAATCCCGGAATAAGAATCTGTTGTGCCGGGATTTCCCGGTTGTTCTTTTTTGCTGATCTATCTTTCTTATCCATTACAGGCAGAGCAGAATCTGTTTTCGCCACACATGTATTACCTGTAAGCCTGGATTTTTGGGTGAGATCCGCACAACTTATCCTGATCATTTTACACATGGGCCGTAGGTTGTCCTGTACACGTAGGTACATCTGGCCGCCTTTCCGGGAAAAGGCCTTACGCGTGTAAGTGGTCACACCACAGTCAACCGGCCTGTATGTGGTAGATTTTTCATATACCCGGAACTCACAGAGGCGGGTTACCTGTCTTTCATGCTGACGGGAATTTTTAGTTCCTGGTGTATATCTGTCCGATGGATAAAAGTCGATGGATAAAAGAGGCAGGATGAAGACAACAAACAGACTTTTTGTATGTTTCTACAAAGGGTGTTGCTTTGCGGCCATCCGGATCAGAGAAAAACAAAGAGAGTATGGAGTTTCACAACGCGTTCAGGGTTTTCAGGTCGTACAATTACCGTCTGTTCTTTACGGGACAGCTGATCTCCCGTATCGGGATGTGGATGCAGCGTACAGCGGTGATCTGGATCATCTATACGATGACGGACTCTGTATTGATGGTAGGGCTGGCCACGTTTGCCGAGCAATTTCCCTCTTTTCTGCTTTCGCCTGCCGGTGGGATCACCGCCGACCGCTACAACCGCTACCGGGTACTGATGGTGACGCAGGTGACTTCCGCGCTGCAAGCTGTAGCACTTACTGTAACCTATCATCTGGGGTACCATTCGCTGGAACTTCTGCTGTCGCTGAGCCTGGTACTGGGAATAGCCAACGCGTTTGATATCCCTGCCCGTCAGGCCATGGTCAATGAGATCGTGGAAGATAAAAAGGACCTGCCGAGTGCCATTGCGATGAACTCTTCTGTGAACAATCTGACCCGTTTGCTGGGTCCCGCGCTGGCAGGGATCGTGTTGGCAAAGTATGGGGCTACTTTGTGTTTCCTGACCAACGCGCTCAGTTTCATCGCGGTGATTGTCTGCCTGACCCTGATGAAGTATTCTCACCGGCCACCCGACAGGGTAAAGAAAAATGTATGGGCTGAGTTCCGGGAAGGATGGCAGTATACCAAAAGGCAGACTGAGATCCGGCAGACGTTGTTGCTGGCGGCTTCGGTGAGTCTGTTGGTTTCTACCTACAATACGCTGCAACCTTACTTTGCCAAAAATATCTTCAGCGGCGATGCCTCTACGTATGGCTACATTACTGCCGCTACAGGTATGGGAGCATTGGTCAGTACGCTGTATATCGCTTCCCAGCAGAGCAACAGGCTTCTGAAGAAAATACTGCTTAATAATCTCTTTATACTGGGAGCAGGACTGATCCTGATGTCTTTTGTCCGGATCGAGGGCTTGTACCTGGTGATGAGTTTTATCTGCGGGTTTGGTACCATGTCCGTAGTGCCTATCTGCAACACTATTGTGCAGACTACTTCCAACCCGCAGGTACGGGGGCGGGTACTCGGATTCTTTGCCATGGCTACCTTGGGGACTTTGCCCTTAGGGAGTCTGTTCGTCGGATGGGTCGCGGAATTTATCAGCGCGGAACACGTGCAGTTGATACAGGGAATGATTTGCCTGATCATTGCCGGATGGTTTGCCCGGTTCCTGCGGAAACCTCCTCCGCTACCGGATATCCCCCCCTGAGGAAGACAGGCATTCATTGTCGGTGTAAAAGTGGAACGTTTCCGTCGTCGGAAACGTTTGGTTCAGGTCCGGGCTGGTTTCTGCGGTGCACTGTCCTATATCGCGGAATCACATGTGTCGGGTGAAGATAGCGTACCACCGGAAAGCGATCCCGGAGAGATCCTTTCCGGATCATTGTTCTTTCCAGACAATATAAGATATGTTTTCCTGCTTTTCGTCCGGCAGATTCCCATACGTTGTCCGCATACCGTTTTCTTCTCTGTACCAGCCGTACGCAGTGGCCGAGCCTACCAATGTAATGGCATCGGTGACACCAATATCTATCAGTGCCTGCGCAAAGTCGTGCAGCGATTCATTGCTCCGGCTCTCTATCATGATCACTTTTCCCGCGCGTATGCCGATGGCCCTGCGGATGGATTTGTTTTTCAGTGTGTTTTCTATCAGTTCACTCCGGCAGACAAGCGGGTATTGCCGGAAGAAATATCCCGAGGCCGCTATGGCCTGTTGCAACAGGGGAGTCTCTTCGCCCATACCTATGGTCACCTGATCTCCGACAACGGCACAGTATCCTTTTTTGGCCACTCCCCGCGACAGGCGTTTCCCCCCTATCACAAAGTCTCCTACGATCTGTTTGTTGTCGTTCCGGATGTCGGCCGCCTGCATCGCACATATCACGGCCGGGTCGTCGGAAATCAGACGCGCGGAAAGTCCGAGAGACAGACAGGCATTGTGGGGAACGTAGACGTACATGGGAACATCGTTCACCGTCTCTTCGAGGCGTTCTACATAGCTTCTCCGGGCCACTGTAGTGTCTGGTACACCTGTATCGGGGGGGGGTGACAACTGACATGCTTTCCCCTTCCGGTTCAAAATAATAATCAGTATGGTCTGCTTTGCTGCCTTCCGACAGGAGCAGACAGGCGGTGACGACGAGCAACAGCAGGAGGGCTGCTGCTGCGATCAGCCATTTCCGGGAGGGCCGGGGTGGTTTTTCCTCATGGCCTCCGAGGAAGTAGACCTCAGGATCGGTATGTTCTTCTTTCTTACTCATCTATTCTCAGTTGTGTATGGAGCCTGTCTTCTAACATATTTTCAAGTGCTTTCAGTGCTTCTCTGGAAGCCGACAGTACGAATTTGTTCAGGAAATGGTTGTCGTACAGGATCAGTTGTTGTTTGGGTATATGGATCTGATGGATATATTCACTGTTAATGATCAGGCTTTTGCCTAACCGGATAAATACACCTGCTTCTTTCCGGAGTTGTTTCTCAATGGTCCGTTCAAAAGTTCCCAGATTGATGGTAAACAGATGCTCTTGCCTGTTGACCAGCACCAGTGTGGAGTAGTTGCCATCCGAAGTGATGTAGGCTATCCTGTCGGAAGGCACCCGTACCAGGTCGTTGATATTTGTTAATATGAGGTATTTCAAAGCTCTGTTGGTTTGTATGCAAATGTAATATTTCTCTGATTATTATGCTCAAATGTACAGGTGAAATGTCTGAAATACGGGGTTTGTTGTATGAAATAACGGGAAATAACGGGATCAGCGGGAGAATCGCGGGAGAATCGCGGGAGTCCGTACGGTTGCTGGACGGGGCATCGGTCCGCGACAAACGAAGACAGGAAAAGAAAACGGCAGACAGGCAACAGGACCGTTGCGCACCGGAAGCAGGAGAAGGCGGGTATCCCATAAACCGGACTGCTTTTTTCCGGTATATGTATGTATTTGTATATAGGGTGTGTACAGGTCATACGTACAGACTAAACCCGTGAACCCTGGTGAATTTTGCAGAATATGTTTGGGATGGGATAGACCGCGGCAAGCCAGCCCGGCAGTTAGTGAAGCTCCGGCGGGAGTGGGCAAAGGGAAAGAAGACAGGTAGGGGCCGGGAAGAACGGGTAAGGCCGGAATGGACACTGCAGGAGTACGAACGCATCCATCGTCAGTTGAAAGAGCGGGAAAGGAAGCGGGAAAGAGATCGTTTTCCGTACCACTACCGTACAGATCGTAGCCGGAGGAGACATACTTTTTCCGATAGTTATCTGTACGATCCGGGTCTTATCTGAAAACAGGTTGATTCCGGCAGATACTATAGATAAACTCCGGTGGGGTCTTACCTTTTTGTTATATTTATTTAATATAAGATACGGCCTGGACATATCCGGGCAAGCTTGATTAGCCTTTTATTATATTTGTAGCATAGTAGGATACGCCTTGGCAATCTTTGCGTGCGGACTCGTGCGATTGCTCCCGGCTTTCCCTATATTTGCAACCTATGGGCCGCGCCCCGGCATAGCCGGAGTAAACTCCGCTATGCGTCCGGCTTTCAGTATAGTTATATCCGAATGATAAAATCATTTTTTGTAATCACATACGTATATGGAAAATAAACACAGAGAGTCTTTGTTTTTCAATTATTCCGATATCTTTTTCAGTTACTACTTCAACAACGATACGAGCTGTGCGCACATGTCTCAGAATCATTCGATGAGTTATGTCTACTCCGGCGAGATGGTGTTGCAGGAAAAAGACCGGGAGGTGGTAGTCCGCAAAGGAGAGTGTGTGTTTATCCGGCGGGACAACCGGGTGGTAATCCACAAACGTCCGGTGGGTGACGAACAATACCGGGGCATCTTTATGATGTTTACCCGCAGGTTCCTGAGAGAGTTTTTCCGGAAACTGGAGAAGCTTGCTGTTCCGCACGAGGCAGCACCGCTGGAACGTAGTGTGATCAAGTTGCCAAAAACCCCTGAGATCGAGAGTCTGTTCCGTGCGATGGTTCCTTATTTTGATCCGTCCATCAAACCGCGTGAAGAATTTATGCAGTTGAAATTAGCGGAGGGTGTGTATTCGCTGCTCCAGGTGAATGAACGGTTTTTCCCGGTCTTGTTTGACTTCAACGAACCCTGGAAAATGGACATCCTGGAGTTCCTCAACGAAAACTATATGTATGATCTGTCGATGGAGCAGATCGCTCACTTTACCGGACGTAGTTTGTCTACTTTCAAACGGGACTTCAAGAAAATAAGTGACCTTTCTCCACAAAAATGGCTGATCCGGAAACGATTGAATGTTGCTTTCGGGAAGATACGGGAGGCTCACCTGCCAGTTACGGAGGTCTATGCGGAGGTAGGGTTTAAGAACCTGTCGCATTTTTCCACAGCGTTTAAGAAACAGTTTGGAGTGTCACCTACAGAGGTGTAAACTACCGCGCTGCGCGACAGGGAGACACGAAGAGATTTACGATTTTACGATTTACGATTGAAAATACAGAAAGCATACATCTGTATCAGGATTTCTTTGATCTCGTTGACCGTGAGTCCGGCTTCCGGTCCGGCCACAAGTTCCGAACGAAGAGCGGTCAGCTCACCCGGGGCAGTATGGGTAGCTATGGTCGCTGTTTGCTGTTGTCTGATACTGAATGTAGGCTGCATATCCTGTGCCTCTAAGGAGTTCATACATCCGATAGTCATACCCATTACCATAAGGAGGATCCCTTTTCTTTGCATACGCTTTTCTTTTTGTAAGTTCCTGTCCAGAAGGTTCGTTGTACACACTTTGATTCCTTCTCTGCCAGGTTGTCATACATGGATGCTGCAAAACTACGCGCAAAACGGCAGGATCGTTTGGGCAGGAGGCTCAAAGAACTTTGCTGAGAGGTTTAGGCGGAGTCATTTGATTTTTGGGGCCATCCGCGACCCGGATCATCCGCGGATCCGGGTCGCGGTGAGCCTTACCGGCGCAGAAAAGCGGTACACAGGGAGAATCCGCTTGCGGTGAACCACAGGGGACAGGAGCTCAGGAAATACAGCAGGTGAAAGGGAAAGGCTCCGTTAGCGGCAGGGGAATAAGGAATGCTTTGGAGGAGAAAAACGAGCAGGAAAAAACAACAGGGAAAACGAGCAGGGAAAACGAGCAGGGAAAAGAGATCACTTATTTTTCTTGACCGGGCCGGCAGAGTTGTTCTTTTTTATTTGCAGATAGCATGCTTCTCCACAAATAAACAATTCTGTCGTGTCCGGATTTAAGAGGCTATCACAGAGATAGCGGTTTTTATTTCACCCAACTCCTTTTCGGGTGTCGGAACAGTTCGGCTCTTTGCCAGGTTCCGGTGTATATCCCGGATCGGATAGCCTCAGATCATCTCTTCCACCGGGAGCACGAATGCCCGGAGTCCCTGCTGCTCCGTTTTCTTGTCCAGACGTTTCAGCAGCGTAAGCAACTGCGGCACCTTCTCCGGTTCGATGATCGTCCAGATCGAATGGTTGAGCGTAGGCCAGGCATGACTACCGTAGTGGGGTTCGCCTGTGTGCGAACCTCTGCCTCTGACGTTTTCCTGGTGGGTAAACCCCCGGATGTTGCAATATTCCAGGATAGAGAGGACCGACTCGTAATAGGCCTGATTGAATACAATATATACTGCTTTCATGACATGTTAATAATCTGTTGCGTGAACCAATTCGATAATTTCTCTCTTTTCCTTCTCACGGCGCTGATGTTTGATGCCGTTCCCGGCAAATACACAATACAACACAGGAACCAGAAGGAGGGTGATCAGACTGGAGAAAGCGAGTCCCCATGCCACAGTGATACCCATGGACTGCCACATTTCCGAACCTTCACCCGTGCCCACTGCCATCGGGATCATACCCAGTACGGTGGTAAGTGTGGTCATCAATACCGGACGCAGGCGGGATTTCCCGGAGGAGACTACGGAGTGGATCACTCCCATACCCCGTTCGCGGCAAAGAAGGATGTAGTCTACCAGTACAATACCGTTTTTCACCACGATTCCCATCAGGATCAGGATACCGATCATGGCCATGACCCCCAGCGCCGTCTGGGTGATCCACAGTCCTAAGAATACCCCGCAGAAGGCAAAGGGTACGGAGAACATGATCACAAACGGATAGGTGAGTGATTCGAACTGCGAAGCCATCACCACAAACACCAGGATGATGATCAGTACCAGTAACGTGATCAGGTCACTGAATGTGTCCTGCTGATCTTCGTAGCTACCTCCGATCTGTATGCTGATGCCGGCGGGTATATCTACTGAAGCTAAGATCTCTTCCGAGCGCGCTACCAGGTCGCTCAGCGCGTAGCCTTTGGCGGCAATGGCAGACACCGTTACGATACGTTCGCGGTCTTTGCGTTCGATGGTGGGCGGTGTCATGCGTTCGACCACCGTACCCAGGTCGCGTACCCGTACCCCCTCACCGAGGGAATTGTAAATAATGGTGTTCTCTATGGTTTCGATCGTCTCCCGGAACTCCGGCGCGTAGCGCACGCGAATGTCATACTCTTCACCGTCTTCCCGGAAATAAGACGCTACCGAACCGTTGACGCGGTTGCGCAGGTAGACAGATACCGTAGTCAGGTCCAGGCCGTGAATGGCCAGTTTCTGACGATCGAAATCGATCTGTATCTCCGGAATGTAATCGCCGCGGCTGATGTTGGTTTGTGAACACTCTTCCAGCTGTTGCAGCCTTTCGGATACCTGAGCAGCCACGAAATTGGTGTTGGTAAAATCATGACCGTAGATCTCTATATCTACCCCTACGTCGCCTCCCATACTTCCCTGGCTGCCACCGGCCAGTACTTCGTACGACTTCAGTTGCGGGTAGAATTCCAGGCCCTGCCGCATCCCGTCACAGATCTCCACCATACCCCGTTTACGGTCTTTCACACTGACCAGCTGTATGTTGTAAGAGATGATGTGGGTACCGTTGTCGCTCAGGTTGGCAAATGTATTGTCGCTGTCGGCCTGCCCCACGGAGAAGTTGATGATCCGTATCTCCGGATATTTCCGCCTGAACTCTTCCGTCACCCGTTGTGCCACATCCAGCGATATCTCCTGCCGGGTGCCTACGGGAAGTTCCAGGGTGATACCGATGCGTCCGTTGTCCATCACCGGGAAAAAATCGGTCTTGACAAACCGGAAGAGAGAGATACAGACCGCGAAGATGCCTATCGCGCCGATGATCACCGTCTTACGGTGGCGTACGGCCCAGTTGAGCAGGCGGGAGTAACCTACATCCAGCTTGTCGAGTGCTTTTTCGATGGGGCCAAACAGGGTAGCGTGCCACTTGCTGCTCTTACCGTCGAGCCGCAGCATCCGCGAGCACATCATCGGGATGAGGGTCATGGCAGACACCGTAGAGATTACCATGATGATACTTACGATCCATCCCAGCTGTTTGAAGAGTATGCCTGCCATTCCCGATATCATGGTCAGCGGCAGGAACACGGCCAGCATGGTCAGGGTAGAAGCCACCACGGAAAGTACCACTTCGTTGGTACCGTGGATAGCCGCCTCTTTGGGTTTACTTCCCCGTTCGATGTGGGTAGTGATATTCTCCAGTACCACAATGGAGTCATCGACCACCATCCCGATAGCGAGCGAAAGGGAAGAAAGCGAGATGATGTTCAGGGTATTCCCTGTGGCAAACAGGTAGATAAACGCGCCTATCAGCGACACCGGGATGGTCACTAAGATGATGACCGCCGCGCGCCACCTGCCTAAGAAAAGGAACACGATCACGGCCACAATACATACGGTGATCAGGATGGTCTCTTGTAGCGAGTCCATCGTGTTGAGAATGTTGGTCGAGGTATCGATGATGATATCTAATTTCACATCGCCCGGCAGCGCGGCTTCCAGGTCGGAGAGGCGTTTTTTCACCTCACGGGCAATGTTCACCGAGTTGGCGCCCGATTGCTTCTGTATGATCACCATCCCTCCGCGCCGTCCGTTGGTATAGCTCTCCTGCGCCCGTTCTTCCAGCGCGTCTTCTATATAAACTACATCTCTGAGGTAGATGTTCTTTCCTTCGTAGCTACCCACTACCAGGTCGAGCATCTCTTCCGAGGCATCAAACTCCCCTACGATACGGAAGGTATAGGTGTTGGAGCCGAAGTCGAGGTTCCCTCCGGGCGTGTTCTGGTTCTCCGCGGCAATGACGGAAGAGATACCCTCTACAGTCAGCCCGTAAGCATCTAATTTATATGGATCGCAATAGACATTGATCTCGCGTTGCGGAGTACCGGCGATGGATACCGTACCTACGCCGCTGATACGTGCCAGCGGGTTGGCCACCTGGTCGTCTAATATCTTGTAAAGAGCGTTGGTACTCTCTTCGGCAGTGGCAGAGAGGATCAGGACAGGGATGTCGCTCATCCCGAACTTGAACAGTATCGGTGTGCCCGCGTCATCGGGCAGGGAGGATTTCACCATGTCTAATTTGTCGCGCACATCGTTGGTAGCCACGTCGATGTCTACTCCGTATTCAAATTCAAGATTCACCACAGAGATGTTTTCCCGGGAGTCGGAGGTGATGTGTTTGAGGTCACTCACCCCGTTCAGCGCGTTCTCGATCGGGCGGGTCACGTTGGTCTCTATGTCCGAAGCACTCGCTCCGGCATAGGAGGTCATGACTAAGATGGAGTTTTCGTCCATGTCCGGAAAAAGGTCTACAGCCAGTTTCACGTAAGAGAATACCCCCAGTATAATGATGGTGATGAACACCAGCGCGGTGGTCACCGGTTTGTTTACAGCGGATGAAAATACACTCATTGTCGCGTGTTTAGAGGTTACTGTTCGCGTGGATGATCTCTACTTCCGTGCCCGTGTTGAGGCGCGAATGTCCGGCGGTCACTACTACCTCACCGGGTTGCAGACCGCTGATCACCTCAAAGGCGTCACCGATACGGCGTCCGGTCTCGATACGCTGGTAGTGGGCTTTACCCTCCACGATGGTGTAGACATACTTGTCGGCCGAGCCGGATTGTTTCTGTACCGCCAGGTCAGGAACCAGTACGCGCTGTTCCGTTCCCTGGGTGAAGGTGACCCGGGCAAACATACCCGGACGTATGCGCTCGTCGGCGTTGCTGATCTTTATCTCTACCGGGAAAGTACGGCTGGTCGCGTCAATGGAAGGATGCACCAGCGATACGGTACCCTTGAAATTCTCGTCGCCGAATACATCCAGGCGCACGTCTACTTCCATCCCTTTTTGCACCTGCGGGAAGAGTGCCTCCGATACATTCACGACGATCTTTACCGGGCGTATCTGTTCCACCACATACAAAGGCTTATCGGTGCTGTACATATCTCCTTTGTCGTAGTTGCGTTTCATTACTATACCGCTGATCGGGCTGCGCAGGATGGTGTTCTCCAACAGGTTGTTGTAGCTTTCCGATGCCAGGTCGTACTCCAGCTTGCGGGCATCCCAGTTGGATCGGGAAGTACCCCCGATCTTGTAGAGTTCGTCTACACGTCTGAATTCCAGTTCGTTGTTTTCTAATTGCAACTGTGCCTGTTTGAGGTTCACCGCGTCCATCTCGGCGAGCTTCTGACCCTGGGTCACCCGGTCGCCTACCTCCACGAAAATATCGGAGATACGCATCGCGCTTTGCGGAGAGATGTTATTACTGACCTCCGCTTCTACGGTAGCCGTGAAGGTATTGATTTGCTCTACGGCGGCAGCCTGTACCGTCATGGTTTCCACCTTTATCCGGTTATCTGACTGATTGTCAGATGTGTTGTTCTTCGATTCACTACAGCCTGAGGCAATGAGGGTAAATACAAGAGTGCAGACTCCTGCCTGTATGTTGTTGTTCATACTCGTTATATTATAAGGATGTTTGATTTAAAGGGGTTGTTCCGATCCGAGTGTCTTTTCGAGTTCTGCCCGGGCGATCAGAAAATTATAGACAGATTGGTTGAGATTGAGGCGCGCGTTGGTCAGGGACAACTGCGAGTCATTGATCTCCAGCAGCGTACCATCTCCTGTGTCGTATCGCTTCACGGAAATATAATATCCTTTTTCCGCCTGCTCCACACCCTTGCGGGCCGCGTGGTATTGTTTGATGCTGGTATTCATCTCATCGTGGTATTGCTTGAGGGTTACCCGCAGGTTGCGCTGGATCTCGTCCCGTTGCCACTCCATCTGACGGATACCGATGCTGGTCTGTTTCACCTGGTTGTAGCGTTTGCCACCCGAAAAGAGAGGGACTTTGAGTGATACTCCTACGAACGCGTAGGGATCCCAGCGGTAGTTTTTGAAGCGGAAATCATTGGCCATGGCATTCCACAGGTAGGAGAAAGAGGCATCCAGGGTAGGGTAGTACTCCGCGATCTGCATCTCTTTTGTCTTTTTCAGCTGGTTGTACTGGATATCCAGCTGGCGCAGGTCGCTGTTGTCGTTGAGCAGCGTGTCCGTAGCTAAGAAACTCCCGTACAGGTTGGTCTCGTATTCGGCAAAAGATCCGACACATTCGATCGGTCTTTCTAAGTCTATGCCTATCAGGGCTTTCAGCCGCCAATGCGCCAGTTCCAGCGAATTCTCAGCGTTGTAGAGATCCGGTTCCGCGTTTTTTACATTCACGTCGGCACGGATCAGATCGTATTCCGATTCCAGGCCCTGTTCAAACTTGGCTTCGATATCCTGGTAGTTCCGCAAGGCATTATCGTACGCTTCCCGGAATACGTTGACCGATTCTCCGGCAAACAGTACACTGTAAAATGCCTGTTTCACCTGGTTCCGCATCTCGATGCGCGACGAACGCGCTTTTTCTACCGCAAGTTCTACATCATAACCGCTTATTTTCAGGCTTTTCCAGAGCGAAGCCGAAACAACAGGCACAGGGGCAGTGAAGCCTGCCGACCAGGTATGATCGCGTCCTACCTGTATGCCACCGCTACTTTCTTCTTCCGCGTCTCCGGCACTCCCCAGATCCATATACATCGTTTGTTTCCGGATGGCATACTGGTAGTCGCCTACGAAGTCTATTTGCGGAAAGAGGTCCGCATACGTCCCTTTTCGGGCATACTCCTGCCGCCGGATCTCTTCTCCGGCTATGCGCACGGTGAGATTTTCATTCAGGGCAATTTCCAGCGCGTCGGATAGCGTGAGTTGCAGGGATGGTTGCTGGCCCGCGGGTTCCGTAGCCTGTGTCAGAAGTGGAGTGGCCAGCAGGAGACAGAGTATCAGCGTGGGTTTCCACTTAGGTTTCATTTTGTTTTTTTTCATACGAACTTCTTTTTACCTTATTTATTTGATGATGAATCGGGTGTATTTGATGATGAATAAGATGTACTTGATGATGCATAGAGGAAGCGCCCTTCCGGTGGCTCCGCCCCTTTATACAGATGCATGAAGATAGGGAGAACGATCGATCCATTCTTTCCCCTGAGGTGTACAACTACCCCGCAGCAACGTTAGCATCAACTCGTGTTGTCCGGCAGAGTTTTCTGTGTTTTCTACATATAAATGGGCAATAAGATCGTAATTCTGCTCCCGGATCAGCATCCCTTCTCCGATCGCCTGTTCCAGCAATTCCCTGACGCGCTGGCGCAGCTGGTCTTTAAACGCTGTGAACTTACTGTACGCCTGCGGAAAGCCGGGCAGATCGCGGTGAAAAGCCGGACAGACGCAGAGGTCACGCTGAGATGCCTCCTGTTTGAAGCGTAGCAACGCTTCCAGCGCGCAGGAAGAGTCCGCTACATGGCGCTCCATACCCTTCTGTATCTTTTCGGTCTCTGTGCGTACGCTTTCCATGATGAGCTCTTCTTTGTTTCTGAAGTTGCAGTACAGCGTCTTTTTGGAGATGCGCAGACTGTTTGCGATCTCGTTCATGCTGACTCCCCGTATGCCATAGGTGGTATATTGTCGCATGGCAGTTTGTAAGATCATATCCTGTGTCATACTCAGTTGTTGTTTGATTTTCCGCCGACAAAGTTCTACTGTTTTTCCGGAAACCGATATGGTTTAATTTGCCTATCGTTTGTCCAAAACTGATGTTGTTAACCTTTTAGCGTTTCTAAACAGATTGTAACAAATAAAAATTGGATTTTTTCTGATTTTATCCGGAGAATCCCTACATTCACCGCCGAAATACCAAATGGATTCTTATAAATGATCTTGTCAGAGACCTGTCCCGGGTAGATGCCGGGCAACTGTTGCTTCTGGATAGCTACCAGGATCAGGTAACAGTGCTTCATATGAAGGGAAACGGTGAAGAAGAAAAAGTGTATAAGGGTGATCCTTCGCGCTACAATCTCATTGTTTTTATGTTGGTAGAGCGGGGAATCGTAGAGGTATGTATTGATTACAAAAACTATCGGCTGGAGCCGAGTACTTTCGTGCATATCAGCCCTGTACATGTGGTCGAGAATGTGCGTCTGTCTCCCGACGTAAGTTTGTATATGGTGATGGTGCACACTGATTTCCTGCATGACAACCGCAACCCTGCCGAAAAACCTTTCCCGTTTGAATTTATTCTGTCGTCACGTCACTCTCCCGTCACCCGTATTTCGGAAGAATATATTCCTGTACTGGCAGCCAGACTGAGAGGGTTGCAGAGCAGTATCCGGCGGTCCGATCATCTGTTCCAGAACATCCTTGTCAAAAATGATTTTTTCTCTTTTGCTTTTGAGTTGGGGCATATTATCCACAAACACTGGAAGTCGTATCCTGTGGAGCGGAATTTCACGGTAAAGGAAGAACTGATGGCTAAGTTTATGTTTTTGCTTATCAACAACTGCCGCAAACAACATCAGGTCTCTTTCTACGCAGACCTGTTATGTATTTCGCCGGAACATCTGTCACGGGTATTGAAGGAACTTTCAGGCTTTACGGCCCATACATGGATTGCCCGCGTCCTGATGACAGAGGTGAAAATATTGCTGAAGAATCCGGAGATCCCGATCCAGCAGATCGCGGACGAGCTGGGTTTTTCGGATCAGTCTTCCCTGAGCAAATTCTTCAAGAAAAATGGCGGGATGTCGCCGTTGGCATACAGGCAGGAGAAAGGATACAGGTGAGTTTCAGGCAGAAGCCTGTCAGACCAACGAACTGGAGCCTGCCAGAGCCTGTCAGGCGGAAGAACCTGTCAGCAAAGGCATATACTGCTTTGGCTTTCCTTACTCCGGTGATGATCCTTAGATAGAATCGTACCACCAGGCGCTGTTGAAAAGGCCAGGGAAAAGGCCTGGATCGTTTCCTGTGGTTCCTGGGGCTGAGAGGCTGGTGTGCTCCGATTCCTATGTCTGAGTAAAGTTACGATGCCTGATCGTGTACACTGGAGAGATAGATCAGGAACAATCCCGCCAGAATGATGGCCATCCCGATACCGGTATAGATCCACTCTTTCCGGTCTTTCTTTTCTTTGTTGATAAATACCCCTCCGAAGACCGATACGATCACCGCTGCCTGGCTCATCGGGTAGGCAACCGCCAGTCCGATCTTTGCCTGAGAGAGCAACAGCGCCAGATTTCCTACTGCCCAGATGATCCCTACGATACCGTTTTTCAGCGACGGTTTGTTAAAAGGCTGTGTGCGGAACAGGGGCATGGCGATCAGGAAAATACCTGTGATCTGTCCCAGAGACTGGGGCAGGATACTGGTCCACCCGTCTATTTGGGCGTATTTAAGTACCCCCACGTAACAGGTAAATCCGATCACGGAAACCAGATTGATCAATAGCCCCTTGCCCCATTGCTCTTTGGAGTCGTCTTTCTTGTCTTTGTAAGAGGTAAATACAATCCCTACAATGATCAGCGCCAGGGCGATGAACCCGTAGACCTTAGACTGGGTAGTGGCCCACTCTCCCAGCAGTACCCCTACCAGAGAGGTACCGATGATCTGCCCGCCGTTGGAGATGGGCATGGATTTGGCAACCCCCAGGTACTGGATACCCATAAACTGCCCTACCGATCCTATGGCCCAGAATACGCCCGACAGCATACTGATCAGGAAAATAGCGGTAGTGAAGTCTGGCTGCCGGATGAAGAAGACAACCAGCGCGAAAGCCAGGCTACCCAGCGAGATACCCATGGATTGCTCCACCGGCTTCCCGCCTAAGTAGGTAGCCACTACCGGGATCAGTCCGAAAGAGAGGATCGGGATACAGGCGATCAGGAAACTTCCGATATCCATATTTTCTACGCGTTAGGTCCTAAGATAGACAGCGCGCCGTCTACGACGTAGGTGCTGCCGCTGACATACGAACTGGCATCGGAGGCCAGGAACAGGGCCACATTGGCCACCTCTTCCGGATTTCCTCCGCGGTGGAACGGGATGATCTGGTCCGCGGCTGCCAGCTTCTTCGGATCATCGATCACCTGTTCATTGATCGGTGTCAGGATCATGCCCGGAGCAATGTTGTTCACGGTCATTTCCCGGGCGGCAAGTTCCAATGCCAGGGTATAGGCAAAGTTGCGCATACCCGATTTGGAAGCGTTGTAATTGGCATTGCCCGGTACATTGACGTATTCGTGGATCGAAGTCACGTTGATGATCCGCCTGCCTTTGTAGGTCTTGTATTTCTTTTTCAGACGCAACAGTTCGCGGCTGCAATAGAACGGACCGTAGAGATTGGTCTTCATCACATTGTCCCAGATCTCGGTGCTCATGTCTTCCACGGGAATGCCGCTTCCGTTGATACCGGCATTGTTGACTAAAATGTCTATATCCCCGAACTCCTTATCTACCTCCGCAAAGAACCCGATCACACTGTTCTCGTCTCCTACATTCACTTCGTAGGCCTTGGACTTGACACCCGTTTTCGTGATCTCATCTACCACGGCGGCAGCCCGGTCGGGACCGGAATGATAGGTCACTACTACGTTGGCTCCCTCTTTGGCGAAGAGAATAGCGATGGCTTTGCCGATACCGGAGCTGGAACCGGTTACCACAGCGGTTTTTCCTTTTAATGTATCCATAATGTATGAGTTTATTTGATTCTTCTTTGCTTTTCCGCACAGGACGGGAAGCCCTGTAAGTAAATTGTAACTTCAACAGCCCGTTGCGGATATTGTTTAGGACATTTCATTTCATTTTCTGAAATTAAGGGTCTGTTTAAGTTTTACTTGCTTTTTGTCTGGCTGTGCCGACTGTGAAGGGATGTACGGTTTTTCAGACAGAAGAAGAAAAATATGTACGGTGTATGTCTGGAAATACAGACACACCCTCTTCCGCCTGTAGAGGCAGGAAAAAAGTCCCGGTAACAGATGAGCTGAGTGTTACCGACACATGAAGCAAGTGCTTCCGGGACTGGGAGCAAGTCCCGGTAGCACTTGCCCGGTGTATGACTCTTTTTTTTCGGTGGTGACCCCCTGATCTGATGCGTAACACGAAAGTACGTGAGAGCACATACCCTTGAAAAGACACCCGCATGTACTCATCCGCCTGTAGAGAGACGCAAAGAGATTTACGATGGAACAATTTACGAACCAACGGTCGACGAAGTCAATTACGATTGAAATTACAGAAAGCATATCTATGTAAAGCGGTCATACACGTAAATAGGCAGATCCTATATGCAAGCATACTCTTAACAAACATATCCATCGGATCCTCCTCCCACCATCCGATGGCTGGCCGGGGCGTGCATTTGTCCGATACATTCTGAAACGATAAGCCACTCAAATGCATCCGATTTTAAAAGGTTATTTGTATATTTGGCCCGAATTGCGGCACGAGATCCGGATGTGGCCGGAAAGGAATCGGAAAATTATAATTAGTAGTTAAGGAATAAAGCATGAGGAAGATTTTATTTGTGGTGGCTGCCTGTATCGGTATGACCGCGTGCGCGGAGAAAGAGAACGTACAGACCACTTTGTATTCGCAGGAAATGGTAGAGAAAGTGGCTCTGGAGAGTTTCCTGAGCAACAAGAGAGAGCAACGGCTGGCTACGGCCCACTGGGACTATGTACCGGGGCTGGTCGCGGTGAGTGTATTGCAGGCCTGGGAGCAGTATTCGGAGAAAGAGCAGTATTACAAGGTTGTAAAAGCCTATGCCGACTATTGCCTGCAAGGAGGAGACACGGTGAAAGTAGGAGAGAGCAATATCGACGATCTGGCTGCCGGGAAGATCTTTTTCGCTCTTTACAAAGAGGAGATGAGAAAAGGCAATGAGGCAGATGCACAGCGTTACAAGGAGTGTGTGACTTCGTTGCGCAACCGGCTCAAATACCACCACAGCCGTATCGCGGAAGGGAAACCGGGTGCGGGAGGATTCTTTCACAAAGCGATCTATCCCAATCAGATGTGGCTCGACGGGCTTTATATGGGCCCGGCGATGTATGCCGGCTGGCAGGCACTCTTCGGCGCGGAGCTGGGAGAAGCGGACAACCGGGAATCCTGGGACGACATCGCTCATCAATTCAAGACCATTCATACCTATACATACGATCCGGAGAAAAAGCTGAACTATCATGCCTGGTCGGCCGATCCGGAAGATCCGAACTCTTTCTGGGCCCGTAAAGAGGCACCTTTCCCCGGTTGTTCTCCGGAGTTCTGGGGCCGGGGCATGGGCTGGTATTTCGCTGCTCTGGTAGATGTGCTGGAGATCATGCCCAAAGATCATCCCGACTATCAGGTACTGGTGCACAACGTCCGGCAGGTGGCCGAAGGACTGGCACTGTATCAGGATCCGCAGGCCGGTAGCTGGTATCAGCTGGTGCAATACAATGGGACGGTGACCGCCGACGGTGTCGGCGATACGGTAGAAGACCGGATCTATAATGTGTGTGATGCTCCCAATTACTTAGAATCTTCCGCGTCGGGTATGTTCACGTATGCCTATCTCAAAGGAATGCGCATCGACGTATTAGACAAGAGACTGTATGAAGAAGTAGCCCGCAGGGCCTATCAGGGATTGCTCGACAATTTTATCCGGGAAGATGAAGAAGGAAAGCTGTCGATCATCCAGTCCTGTGCCTCTGCCGGTCTGGGCCCTGCTAAAGATCATTCGCGCACAGGTACTGTCAACTATTACCTCTGTGGCAAGGATGTTACCATCACACAGAACGAAGGCAAAGCCATCGGACCGTTTATCATGGCGAGTCTGGAATACGAAAGATTAAATAAATAACGGATAAAAAACAGGCTCCGTGGAGCCTGTTTTTTATAGGGAACCCTTATTCCATAGGTGTCTGTCCTGTGAAAAAGGGAATGGTTCCCTGAACAGCTTTATCGGTTTTCCTCTTTGGTATAGCCTGTAAATATTATATGTAAAAGTGCTGCGTATGCCGAAAATTTTCTTTGTTCAGGCCGGAAAGGTGCTGGTGCTCGCTGGCCTGATGATCGGGATCTTTTCTTGCCGACAGGGAAGAATTCCCTCCGGAATATGTGCCGGTATGGAGCAGTTATACTATCATTATCTGTCTGAAGCTGCTTATGAAGGCGACCTGAACACACTGAAAGCTTTGTGGAATAGCAGAACACCGGAGCAGGAAAGAGATACCGCGGCCCAGGCACGGGTGTGGAAATATGCCATATCAGGTGGACATAAGGATGTGGTAAAATACTTATTGAACAGAAAATGGCCCGTGAATTATGTCGTATCCTCTTATCTGCCTCCTGCCTGGTATGCGGCGGAAAATGGACAGTTGGAAATGCTGATGTGGCTTATAGAGGCGGGGGCAAGTATAGCGCCCCTCTCCGGGTCTGACGCTACTCCTTTGCATGGGGCTGTCAGGAGTGGCGACAGGGCCACTGTACAATACTTATTGGAACAAGGGAAATATGATTTTGAATCGGATGATTTCCGGTTGTATGATTTCTGGAAAAATGTGATTTGTCACGGAGATATTGAACTGTTCTGTTATCTGGAAACATATGGTGTCCCTTTTGTTTCTGTGGGGGAACTGTCTTTTTGGGCAGAGGATGCCGCAAAAACCAGTGATCCGGAGTTGTTCCGGTACCTGGTCGAAGAAAGGTCCCTGGGAAATGGCAACTATACCCGACTCCTTGAGATAGCATTATGTAGCCATCAGGCCACTGCTTTAGATCGTGTTAAGTATCTGGTAAATAAAGGGGGAGATCTGACGAGAGTCTACAATGGCAGGTTATTTCCGGTAGTGATGGAGTATGGCCGGTCTGACATGATCCTCTATTTGCTGAAGCAAGGATATGTCTTTACAGAAGAAGAACATTCTGACGGAGGTCCGGGAGAAGGCTGGACGCTACTGGCTTCCGCGCTGGACTTCGGGCGATTTGATGTGGCTGCTTATCTCCTGGAAAGCGGAGCGAAGACTATTTTCCGGGGTGAACCTCTGATCGTTTATTTCGCTGACGATGTCTACAACTCATCCTCTGTTCTTGATTTCCTGATCTGGTATGGCATCAACCGTGAACACTATACGGAAGCTTTTCTGAAGTCTGTCAGATACGATCATACAAAGAATGTGTATTACCTGGCACGGGCCGGGGCGGATATCCAGGCAAAGAGTGAGGAGGGGCTGAACGCGCTTTGTTATGCCAGAAGTGCAGGGATGGCTGCTTTGTTGCTGGATCTGGGTGTAGATCCGACAGATAGTCTGTCCCGGATGTGCTTTGCCGATCATTTGGTTGTCATGCGTGCTATGGATGAGAAAGGCTTGCCGTTGGAGATCAGCCAGGAAAGGTTGCATACCGGATTGCTGGAAACCGCGTTGCAGGGTGATCTCTGGATGGTGGAGTATTTTCTCCGCAAAGGGGCTGATGTCAACTATGCCGATCCGCATACAGGAAGAACGGCCCTGATGATGAATGCCATACAGGGATATGCGACATACAGTACGGAAGCGGAGGGAGATGACAGGGTGTATCAGGTTTCTGATGCGATCGCGCGTATGCTGCTCCGGGCCGGCGCGGATCCGGATCTGACGGATCGCAGCGGGCGGACCGCTCTCCACTATGCTTGTGAACATACCTGGAGGCTGGAAGGTCCGGGACCTATTGTAGATGGAAACACCAGGCAACAGATTGCCCGGGGAGATCACGGTGACCCGGGACCTCCTCCCTTTCATTATCATGATCTGATCGTGGAACTTCTGGTAAGAGCCGGGGCTGATGTGAATGTGACAGACAATCAGGGGAATACTCCGCTGATCATAGCCACGGGAAGTGGTACCTTGCGGGCGATAGGCTGCCTGGTGGAGGCCGGTGCCGATGTAGAGATCAGCAACCGCCAAGGGAAAACGATGTTTGATCTTGTTCGTCGGGTGGAAGAGGTACGGTTTTTACAGGATGTCGGCTATGCGGGACGTGTTCCAGAAAAACAGCTCAATCAGATCCTGAGAGGGTTAGATAAAAGAGATGACAAGAAAATAGATATAAAGGATATAGCGTTTCTGGTGGAAGCCGGAGCAGACATCAATTATCCCATTTACAGTGATGTATACAGGACCCTCTTGTTTCTTATGGTCATGGATGAATGGGAAGAAAAGAGAACCCATAACGTCCGGCGAATGGTTGGCCTGGGAGCAAATGTACATATACGGGAAAATGGCGGCGCGACTGTGTTGATCAGAGCCGTAAAGAAAGGATGTTCCGTAGAAGTGATCGAATTGCTGCTGAAAGAGGGAGTAGGCATCAATCTGAAAGATACCTGGGGCAATACGGCTCTTTTTTATGTCCGGACACCGGAGCTTATGCGGTATCTGTTGGAGCATGGCGCGGATCCTGCCATTCGTAACAAACGCGGTGAGACTGCTTATCAATATATAAAATGGCGTAGCCAATGGAATGTGGGGCTGGAGCTGGTAGTGGAAGAGTTTGAAAAACGGAATCTTAGAAGATGAGAAAAGAAAAGATCGCACAGGCTGTCATTGGTTTTTTACAAAAATAGAATTATATACAAACATGAAAAGAATACTTAAAAATTACATTCCCTTTTTCGTTGGTCTGGGCATTGGCCTGATGTTGTTCGCTACCAATGGCTGGCCGGGATTCCTGCTCATATTTCCCTGGCTGGGGGCCAGCATCACTATCGGTTGTCTGATAGCCATGAACCGGAAAGGCAAACAGAAAGACATCGGCCGCCGGATCGCTGTGTTGCTGTGTGCTCCCGTATTCCTGATCTTTCTGGGTGTGATGCAAAAGGAAAATCTGCAATTGGAAGAGACCGTATTTTATATCCTTTTGTTTGTCTATACCGGCTATTTCATGCGGGTGCTCATACACTATGCCGTGGCCAAAGTGTTTGGTCCGTTGATCTGGGGCCGGGGTTTTTGCGGTTGGGCTTGCTGGACGGCGGCCGTACTGGAATGGCTGCCCATCCGGGAAAACCGCAAACTTCCTCCTCATCCGGGCTGGATACGGTACGCGGTTTTTGGGCTCTCTCTGGCTTTGCCCGCGCTGTTTGTCTGGCTGGGGTATGACTGGGTCAGTATGCACATCAATTCAGCGGGAGGCACTACCTGGTTCAGTCTGGGTAAGACCGGTGCCCTGATCTGGTTCTTAGTGGGCAACGGGGTATATTATGCAGTTGCTATAAGACTGGCTTTCAGATACAGAAAGAAACGGGCTTTCTGCAAGATGGTCTGTCCGGTCTCCCTGGTGATGAAAGCACAGACCACAGTGGCTTTTATTCAGAAAAAGCCCACTGGCCATGAATGTACTTCCTGTGGCAGTTGCAACCGCCATTGTCCGATGGATGTGGATGTAATGTCCTATATCTCACAGAACAAGAAGATCCGTTCCAGTGAATGTATCCTGTGTGGCATGTGCAGTAACGTGTGTCCGCAGAAAGCAATCTTGTAAAGATCCGGACAAAATCCGGAAGATAGGAGAGTAGTCCGGAATTTTGTATCAGAAGGGAGATCTTACAAACAGACCTGTGTGGGGTAACCAACCGGAGCAAAATTAGTTACCAATTCGGTCCGGCCTGGTTAACAATTGACCCGTTTGTACAGGACAAGAAAAATTATTCTTTTCAGGGATCAGGCGGAATGTATCTGAAAATTATTCTGACAATTATTCTGACAATCAGCCGCACATACGAAACCTTATGTATCTATACACCTGATTGTTTGTGTACAGAGATACTCAGAGAGGGTATTCCAGGGGAAAGAAGATCGCACAGCAACCGACTGAATAGGTGCGCTATCGGGTTCTAATAAAAAAAACCTCGGTGACAGTACGGACTAACAAACTCTCTCCATCTGTCCAGCGCATCCAGGCGGTTTTTTCCGGGATCGGCTTCCGGAAAGGAAGCCTTCCAGTTGAATCCAGTTTCCTTCCACCCGGATCACTTGGCCCCATAACGGTGGATCATTGGCTATCTGATGGCCATTCGGAGAGTCATACA
>Ga0192241_10095_pt1 | contig 48892 bp, 38 predicted proteins | sample Koala_Koa27_I3_FD_131239 | JGI IMG/M metagenome (GOLD analysis project Ga0192241, IMG submission 131239) | Enriched cells from koala feces incubated with labeled cellulose particles, San Francisco Zoo, California, United States - Koala_Koa2-7_I3 ... | reverse complement strand
CGGGAACCCGAGGTGGAAAATCAGGGTCCGGACGACCTGTACCGCATCGGTACGGCGGCCCGTATCCTCAAAATCCTGGAAATGCCGAATGGAAACCTGACGGTGATCCTGCACGGGCTGGAAAAATTCGAGATCAAGGAATTCGTCTCTTCGGAGCCTTATTTCAAAGCGACGGTTGAAGTGTTGAAGGATACGATTCCGGAGAAAAAAAGCCTGGAGTTCGAAGCGTTGATGGAGTCGATCAAAGACGTCGCGCTCAATATTATACACCATTCGCCGAATCTGCCCAAAGAGGCCTCTTTCGCCATCAAAAATATCGACAGCAACCGCGGGATAATCAATTTCGTCTGCTCGAATATGGAACTGCCGGATTCCGACCGCCAGCGTTTGCTGGAGGCTCCGGGTTTGCTTTCACGGGCACGTTACCTGTTGGAGATGCTGGTGCGTGAACAGCAGCTGCTGGAACTGAAAAATGAGATCCAGTCGAAAGTCAAGGAACAGCTCGACGAACAGCAGCGCGATTATTTCCTGCAGCAGCAGATCCGTACCATTCAGGAAGAGTTGGGCGGTGATCCGGTGGAAAAAGACCTGGACGAACTGCGGGAAAAAGCGGCCACCAAAAAATGGAGCAAGGAGGTCGAGGAGGTGTTCTATAAGGAACTGGCTAAAATGGAACGGATGAACCCGGCCGTGGCCGAATATTCCGTGCAACTGAATTACCTGCAGCTGCTGCTTGAAATGCCGTGGCAGGAGTGTACGAAGGATAACTTCGACCTGAAGCATGCCCAGAAACAGCTCGATGCCGACCATTTCGGTATGAAAGAGGTAAAAGACCGTATTTTGGAACATCTGGCGGTATTGAAGCTGAAAGGAGACCTGAAATCGCCGATCATCTGTCTGTACGGCCCTCCGGGAGTAGGGAAGACCTCACTCGGAAAATCGGTAGCCGAAGCGTTGAACCGGAAATTCGGGCGTATCTCCCTCGGTGGACTGCACGACGAGTCGGAAATCCGCGGGCACCGCAAAACCTATATCGGAGCTATGCCGGGACGGGTGATCCAGACGATCCGCCGCGTAGGATCTTCGAATCCGGTGATCATCCTTGATGAGATCGATAAGGTCGGGGCGCGCAGTAATCACGGCGATCCGTCGTCGGCATTGCTCGAAGTACTCGATCCAGAACAGAACTCGACGTTCCACGACAATTACCTCGATATCGAATACGATCTGTCGAAGGTGCTGTTTATCGCTACGGCCAATGACGTGAGCACCATTTCACCGGCTCTGCGCGACCGGATGGAAATGATCAATATTTCGGGATACATTCTGGAAGACAAGATCCAGATCGCCAAACGTCATCTCATTACCAAGCAATTGAAGGCGCATGGCGTGCCGGAAAAGAATTTCAAGCTTCCGGTAAAAATGATCGAGAAGGTGATTGCCGAGTATACCCGTGAATCGGGTGTTCGCACGTTGGATAAACAGATCGCAAAACTGGTGCGCCACCGGGCGAAAAACATCGCCTTCGGGGATGATTTTAAAGCGGAACTCAAAGCGTCCGATATCGAGGCCATTCTCGGCGTACCGCGCTTTAGCAGCGATATATACGAAGGCAACGACATACCGGGTGTGGTTACCGGACTGGCCTGGACGGAAGTAGGGGGAGATATTCTATTTGTCGAATCTTCGCTCAGTCACGGAAAAGGACGCCTGAGCGTGACCGGAAACCTGGGCGATGTGATGAAGGAATCGGCATCCCTGGCCTTGCAGTGGATCAAGTCGAATGCCGACAAACTCAATATTCCGCAGGAAAAACTGACGGAGAACGACGTGCATATCCATGTACCCGAAGGAGCCATTCCGAAGGACGGACCGAGCGCGGGAATCACGATGATGACCTCGCTGGTGTCTACCTATACCGGTCGAAAACTTCGGGAGCATGTGGCCATGACCGGAGAGACCACCCTGCGCGGGCGGGTACTTCCGGTGGGAGGCATCAAGGAGAAAATCCTGGCGGCCAAACGGGCCGGGATCAAAGAGATTATCCTGAGTGAAAGAAATAAGAAAGACATACTGGAAATTCAGCCCGAATATATAAAGGGACTTGATTTCACGTATGTGAAAACGAATACGGACGTACTTAACCGTGCCCTTTTATAGGGTCAGTCCGGTGTTTCGAGGTGAACTGTCGGGCAAAAACGTCAGGTGACTTTGTCCGACAGTTATTCTGTTTACCAGTCCAATAAAGATGGAGCCGATAAAAGTTAAAGATATCGACGATCTGCCCAAAGCGGCGGAAATGCTGTTGGAGATGCTGCGTCCCGGTGGGGTCGTAGCATTTTACGGTGAAATGGGAGCGGGTAAAACGACCCTGATCCGTGAACTCTGCACCCGGCTCGGAGTGCAAGATAATGTCAACAGTCCTACCTTCTCGATTGTAAACGAATACCGGGTTCCCGGCGGCGAAACTATTTATCATTTTGACTTTTACCGGATAGAAAAACCGGAGGAAGCGCTCGATTTCGGATACGAAGAGTATCTTTACAGTGGCAGCCGTTGCCTGATCGAATGGCCGGAAAAACTGGAGAACCTGCTCCCGGATGATTGCGACCGGGTGTACGTTACTGTATCGGGAAACGGAGTCCGTGAAATGGTGGTCAATCCTTAAATCCCGTCCTATGGAACAACACGACGAAAGAGATATACGGGAAGACTTCCCGCAAATCCGGCCGGAAGTCGGCGCTTCGGCAGGTAATTCCGCCGGCCGTTCTTTACTGCGGAAGGGATTTCCTACGGGGTGGGACCTTCTGGCCATAGTCGTCGTATTCCTGCTTTCGAACCTGTTGATGGGAATGGTGGTGATTATGGCGTTCGGCGGACGGCTCGACGGCCAGGTTACTTTTATAACTTATGCCGGGACATTTCTCATTACCATCGCTTTTGCCCTGCTGTTGACCCGTCGGCGGGCCGGAACCCTGAACCGGATCATGCATTTCTCGTGGCAAGGGCTTAACCCGGCGCTGATACTATGGGGATTGATCCTGATGCTCGCGATGAACGTGGTGATCGAGCCGCTGCTCGATCTCTTTCCGGAGGAGTGGTATGAGTTTATTAAAGATCAGATCACTTCCGGCGGCTGGGCGACCATCACGGCTGTGGTTATGGCGCCGATCTGCGAGGAAATCCTGTTCCGTGGCATCATACAGGACAGCCTGACCTACAAGCGTGGGCCATGGAGCGGTATTTTAATCACATCGGCGATTTTCGGCGCCATACATGGTATACCGCAACAGGTGGTAGCCGGATTTTTCCTGGGTATCATCATCGGGTATATTTACTGGAAAACCCGTTCGTTGTGGTCGGCAATTATACTGCATGGCATCAATAATGCACTGGCCACGTTCATGAATCTGTTCGATTCCGAAGGGGGACTGGCCGACCGGCCGCTCAGGGAGATTATCGGTGATCCGACCCGCTACTGGTTGCTCTATGCCGGATGTGCGTTGCTGTTGGTCGCTGCCCTTATTCGCGGGATCGTCGTGAGCCGCAAGGCACGGTTCGAAAAAGAGCCGCAATCCGGGAAATTACGGCGAATATAAGATAATAACTGTCCGCATCTTTCGTTACACCAGTAATGCGGGACAAAGAAAAAGACGAAACCAGACAAAATTTCATATATTTGTCCGTAAAACTTGCGAAAATTTGATTCGACCGACCAAATATGGTTTACTTCTGGGCATCGCGGCACTGGCCTTGGCTTCCTGTCGGGATTTTTCATTTTCCTCCTTTATCAAAGGGGATGTGATTGCCACGGTCGGCGAGGCCAAACTCTATCAGCAAGACGTGGAAATTCTGTTTGCCGGTGATATTTCACCGGAAGACAGCCTGAAATTATTGAATTCCTACGTCGACCAATGGCTTAAACAGCAATTGAAAATACGGCACGCGGAGATTTCTTCACCCGAAGAAGAAGAACGGATCAACCGGATGGTCGAGGATTACCGCAACTCCCTGTTAATCTATGAATACGAAAAAAAATTCTTAGACCGACAGTTGGATACGGCGATTTCCCGGCAGGAAATTTCACAGTATTACGATGCCCATTTCGAGGCGTTTAAACTCTCGGTACCTTTGGTGAAAGCCGTATTGGTTCGTTTTCCGACCGGAACCCGGCAGGAAGGGCAGATGCGGATCATGGGCACCGCCGGAACCCAAGAGCGGTTGCAGGATTTGATCGATATGGCTGTCAAAAATAATTTTTATTACCACGAATATTCCGACTGGGTGGAACTGAGTGAGATCACCGCCCAGTTGCCGCGCCTGAGTGAACAGGAAAACACCCGGTTGCTGGCCGCTTCCCCGCTTTTCGAGATTACACAGGGGGATACGCGGTATTTCGTAGTCATGACAGGCGTACTGAAAGCCGGTTCGCCGATCCCGTTGGACCGTGCGTCCGAAACGATCCGCACGCTGATCCTGAACCAGCGCAAACAGGAATTGCTGCGCCGGATGGGGGACGAACTTCTGCGCCGGGCCATAGAACAGAATGAGGTCTCTATACATATAGATACACTACTAAACGTAAACGAACAAGCTATAGAAGAATGAAGCGGGGATTAATCATAATGACATTGTTTTTCGGTGTCGTTTCTTTAGGTTTGCAACCGGCGCGCGCGCAGGAAAATACAATGATCGGTGAGGAAATTGTTGCCGTGGTGGGTAATTCGATGGTTCTTTGGTCCGATGTGGTCGATGCCCGGCAGCAACTGGAGATGCAGCAGCGTCAAATGGGCTTCACCTCTAACCGTGACCCGCAATGCGAGGCGCTGGAAATGCTGTTGATGCAGAAAATGCTGGCTAACCAGGCCCGCATCGACTCGCTGGACGTGAATACCTCTTACGTGGAGAACCTGATCGAGGGGCGTATCGAGGAATTGATGGACCAGTACGGATCGATGCTCGCCCTGGAAGCGGTCTACCGGAAGCCGGTCTACCAGATCCGCGATGATTTGCGGGAGAGGTATATGGATATGATGCTGGCCCAGTCCATGGAAGGAACGATCCGGCAGAAAGTGACCGTTATTCCGGCCGAGGTGGAGCGGTTTTACCGTCGTTTTTCGCGGGACAGCCTGCCGATAATCCCGGAACAATACGTATACTCACAAATTGTGATGTACCCGCCGTCGATCGAAGACGCCAAGCTGCGTGCCCGTGAACGGCTCCTGGAATTCCGTCAGCGCATCATCGAGGGTGAAAATTTCGGGGTACTGGCCCGTCTTTATTCCGACGATCCGGGTTCCCGGCCTCGCGGCGGGGAGATGGAATTCATGCCCAAAGACGGATTTGTACGGCCGTTCAGTGAAGCGATGGAAAAACTGAAGATCGGACAGATATCTCCGGTGGTGGAGACCGAATTCGGATTTCACATCATCGAGGTACTGGAAAAGAAAGGCGATAACTACCGGGTACGCCATATCCTGATCAAACCGACATTTACCGATGAGGAAATGATCGAAACGGCACACCGTTTGGACAGCATCGGCAACCTGATCCGCAACGAAGAGATTACGTTCGAAGATGCGGCGCTGGAGTATTCACAGGATAACTACTCCAAATACAACGGCGGCGAAGTAACGAACCGGGAATACCTGGAAGTCACTTATAACCAGGAGGGCGCGCGGGCGACGTCCAACCGGTTCATGCGGGAAGAGCTGTTCGGTGACGACCCGTATGTACGTGCCCTGAAGCCGGGTGAAATCTCGGCTTCCTATATTACCCAGGATTTAAAGGGTAATCAGCAGGTGAAGATCATCATGCTCAAAGAAGTGGTGGAGCCTCACCGGGCTACCATCAAAGACGATTACAGTCTGATCGAGGATATGGCGATCGACGACAAGCAGGAAAGGGAATACCAGGCGTGGCTGAAGAAAAAAATCGAAGCGATGTACGTCAAGATCGATCCGAAATTTACCGAGTGCGATTTTGAATATGACTGGGTGAAATAATCAATATTAGCGGCGGGAAGAGTGAATCGTTTAATGAAAGGACTGTTGTCGGGGATCGTTTTGTCGGTGTTTTGCCTCTGTGCATCCGCACAGTCGCGGGCTATTGTGGATTTTCAGGCCGATGACAGCCATTCCATTAAAGTGGCGGACTCCACGGCGCTGGCATTGGTCGGCAACGTGATGTTCCACCACAACGGAGCTATTCTTACCTGCGACAGCGCGGTTCGCTACGGTCCGGATTTTATCGAGTGTTTCGACAATGTGATCATCAACCGCGATTCCACTTATATTTACGGAGATCGGGCCGACTTCAACGGTGTTACGAATCTGGCCCGTGTCTATGCCCCGATCATCAAGACCGTAGACGGTGATATGACGATGTACTCCTACGACATGGAGTTCAATACGCTGACCAAGATCGGCAAGTACACTACCGGAGGAACGATCACACAGCAGGATAACGAGATGGAATCGGTCATCGGGATTTATCATGCCGACGAACGGGATATCTACTTTGTCCGGGAAGTGGTCATGCGCAATGAAGAGTACATCATCCAGACCGACTCGATGGGATATAACTTCGATTCGGAGATCACCACGTTTTATTCGCCGGCCAAGATCTGGAACAAAGACGGGGATTTCCTTTCGGCCGATCTCGGTAATTACGACCGGATGAACGACCGGTATACGTTCACCAAAAACTCGTATATCCTGACCGCTGACCAGGAGGTCTTTGCCGACAGCATCAACTATATGCCGACGGCCGGACTGGCTTATATGTTCCGGAATATTCAGATTCACGACCATACCCAGATGGCATACCTGTTCGGTGATTTCGGAGTCTACTGGCTGGAAGACAATCAGGGAATTATGACGGAAAATCCATCGGTGATCGCCTACGAAGAGGGGGAGAATCCGGATTCGGTCTATATGCGCGGGGATTCGATATTTCTGCACACCGTGGAAGGCGCCATCGATTTCACCCCGCGGGTAGCCGCCCGATTACGGATGCCCCGGCGCAGCGAGTTGGATTCGCTGAGCCAGGGATTACTGGACAGCCTGATCCTGTTCCGTGAGGAACTTCCGGAGGTGGATTCCACAGCAGTCGGAACCTGGGACCACTTGTACGGGGAAGCGGCCGATACCATGCTCCGCAAATATGGCATCCGGGGGAACTTTATGCTGGATTCCATGCAGTTGGCCCTGCCGGATTCCCTGTTGGATTTCCGACCCTATCCCTTTTCTTCGGAGGGGGAAGCCGCCGATTCGTTGTCCGTGGCGGATTCTTTAGCCTCCTCAGGACGTTTTCCGATACTCGATCCTGATGGGAATCCTTACCCGTTGCACACCGATCCACCTGGAGAGGGTACTGACCGGCCGGAGGGAGATAACGAAGAAACGGAAATACCCGCCGTGCCGCTGACGCGCAAGGAAAAGCGGAAACTTAAGCGTCAGCAGCGATTGGAGGCCCGGACAGAAAGAATCCGGGAATATGCCATCGAACAGGGCCTGATCCTGCCGGATTCACTGCCTGCCGATACGATCCAGCTGGACAGCCTGCCGCAGATCGATTCGCTTATCTTGGTCGATACCCTGCCCAAAGATTCGCTGCAGCAAATTATCCGGGCTTATTACGATGTGAAAATTTTCCGTAACGATGTCCAGGCGATCTGCGATTCGCTGGTCGCATACTCCATCGACTCGACGGCGCATATGTATATCGGTCCGATCCTGTGGAACGAAGAGAGCCAGATCACGGCGGATATCATGGATTTTTATTCCCGCGACGAGGAGTTGTACCGGGCCGATTTTATCGGTGAACCGCTGATGGTCCAATGGGTACTGGACTCGCTCTATAACCAGGTGATCGGCGACAAAATGGAGGCTTATTTCAAGAACAACGAGATAGACCGGCTGGAAGTTTACGACAACGCCGAAAATTATTATTACCCGCAGGAAGAAGGCAAACCCGAAGAGGTGGGCGGATTTTTTACGGTGAAAAGCAAGGATATGTCGATCCATTTCGACAGTATGAAAGTGCGGTATATCCACTGGTACGAAAGGCCGGAGTACGCGCTGTATCCGATGGACAAGATTCCCGACAGCCAGCCGCAGTATTTCGACCGTTTCGAGTGGCATGCCGACCTGCGTCCGAAGAGCAAGTTCGACGTTTGGGACCGGTTGATGCGCCCCTCCCAGCGCGAAGAGAGCGAATCGATCCCGTATCCGGAATTCCGCATTACCGAAACGATGGAGGCCAATAAACGGCGTTACCGGGAGCAGGGAATCTGGCGGGACAGAAACGAGGTTTTATCCGTCGATCCCTCTTATTTCCGAAATCAACAGTATTAACTCCGGATTGGAATACATTTTGCAGTCCTTCCGGACACGGAATCGCCGGAACCGGACATCTTTGCCGGCTTTTACCGTATTGTTAGTACGGGAAAATTGGCGTATCTTTGAACCCTTAAAAAGCAAACAGAGAGATTTTAATGGCTAATTTACTGGAAACCATAGTCGAAGCCATCGACGATAAAAAAGGGCAAAATATTATCAGTTTGGACCTTACCGAACTGGACGGGGCGATTGCTGAACATTTCGTGATCACCAGCGCCGATTCCAACGTACAAGTAGGCGCGATTGCCGACGGGGTGGAAGAAGCGGTGGAAAAAATGCTGAAACGCCGGGTGATCCGGGTGGAGGGCAAACAGGTCGGGGAATGGGTGGTGATGGACTACGGTGAGATCATGGTACATATTTTCCAGACCGAAAAACGGGATTTTTATGCGTTGGAGGATCTGTGGGCCGACGCAGACCTGACCCGTTACCAATTTGACGAATAACAGTTGACGAAGGAATAAGCTTTATGGCTAATATGAGTAATAATAATAAACGCCCCCAGTCCAAGCGTCCCGCCAGAATAAGGCCGATTACAATGGCTTATATTCTGATCGGGGTGCTGATCATCGGATGGTGGGCGATGAGCAATACTTCCGCCCCGCGGGAAATCACCTGGAATGAAGTGAAAAACGAATACATCGACCGGGGGGATGTGGAGAAAATCGTAGTGGTAAACGAACGGAAAGCTGAGGTTTACCTCACCAAAAGCCGGGTATCCGCCCTGTTGAAAGAGCCGAAATTCCGGAATCTTCCGATGGACGGACCGCATTTTACGTTCAACGTCGGACGGCTGACGCTCGATGTGATCAAAGAAGAACTGCAGCCTGAACAAATCAGTCAGCTTTTCACCGAGGAAGAACGCAAAAGTCCGTGGACGGACGTGTTGATCACGTTTCTGCCTTTCATCCTGATTATCGGTTTGTGGATATTCTGGATGCGCAGTATGAACCGGGGAGCCGGCGGAGGCGGCGGAAGCGGCGGTGTGTTCAGTGTCGGAAAAGCCAAGGCGCAAATGTACGACAAGGATTCGAAGGTCAAGGTGACGTTCAAGAATGTCGCCGGTCTGGAAGAAGCGAAGGTGGAGATTATAGAGATCGTGGATTTCCTGAAGAATCCCCGCAAATACAGCGACCTGGGCGGTAAAATCCCGAAAGGCGCCTTGCTGGTAGGCCCTCCGGGGACGGGTAAAACGTTATTGGCCAAAGCGGTGGCCGGAGAAGCGGATGTGCCGTTCTTCTCGATCAGCGGTTCCGACTTTGTGGAAATGTTTGTCGGGGTAGGGGCATCGCGTGTCCGTGACCTGTTCCGGCAGGCCAAGGAAAAAGCGCCGTGTATCGTCTTCATCGATGAGATCGACGCCATCGGGCGCGCCCGTAGTAAGAATGCCGGGTTTACGTCGAACGACGAACGGGAAAATACCCTGAACCAGTTGCTCACCGAGATGGACGGGTTCGGGACCAATGCCGGAGTTATCGTACTGGCGGCCACCAACCGGGTGGATATCCTGGACAAAGCGTTGCTGCGTGCCGGACGGTTCGACCGTCAGATACAGGTCGATCTGCCGGAACTGGGCGAGCGAGCCGCTATTTTCCAGGTACACCTCAAAAAGCTGAAACTCGATCCGAGCCTGGATACCGAATTCCTGGCCAAACAGACGCCGGGGTTCTCCGGTGCGGATATCGCCAACGTATGTAACGAAGCGGCGCTGATCGCGGCCCGCAACAATAAAAAACAGGTGGAACGCCAGGACTTCCTGGATGCCATCGACCGGATCGTAGGCGGTCTGGAACGCCAGAGCATGGTCATCACCCCGGAAGAAAAACGGATGACGGCCTACCACGAAGCGGGCCACGCTACGGTGAGCTGGATGCTCGAGCATGCCCATTCGCTATTGAAGGTAACGATCATTCCGCGCGGACGTGCCCTGGGCGCGGCGTGGTACCTGCCGGATGAACGCCATACGACGACCCGCGACCAGTTCATGGACGAAATGGCTGCCGCGATGGGCGGGCGGGCCGCCGAAATGATGCATTTCGGGGTCCTTTCCACCGGAGCGATCAGCGACCTGGAAAAAGCGACCAAAGCGGCTACGGCCATGGTGGCTTACTACGGGATGAGCGACAAGATCGGTAATATCAGCTACTACGATTCATCGGGTCAGAGCGACTACTTCTCCGGCAAACCGTACAGTGAACAGACTGCCGAGCTGATTGACCAGGAGACCAAACGCCTGACCGAAGAGGCTTACCAGCGGGCATTGGCCGTGCTGAAAGAGAACGAAGCCGGATTCCTGGAATTGGCCGGGCTTCTGCTGGACCGTGAAGTGATCTTCACGGAAGATGTGGAGCGCATTTTCGGCGCCCGCAAGAAAACCCCGCAGGGCCGTACGCTTTCCGAGCAGATGGAAGCCGCTATGGAAAAAGAACGTCAACAGGCGATCGCCGTGGCGGAAGGCACATGGGATGAAATGTCCGGAACGGAGGCCGACACATCGGAGGCCACTGACCTGAGCGATTCACCCGCATCTGCGTCCACCTGCGCCGGTGCGGAAGCCGACAATATCGCTGTTTTGCCTTCCGATATTCCGGGCGACGCACAAATGCCGGTAACTACCGAGTGTGAACCGGAACAACCGGAGAAATCTTAAAACTACCGGGCCATGACCTCATTGCTGAAACGTACCCTGAGCGGGATGATAATCGTTGCCGTGATGGTGGCCATGATCCTCTTTTCGGTAGATACGCTGTTGGTTTTGGCTGTATTGATGGCGGTGGTGACGATTCCGGAGTTTTTCCGGCTCTCGTTTCCTGGGGAGAAAGGTCTTCCAGCAGGGTTGAGGTATGCGAATACCCTGTTGGTTACCTGTTCGATGATCTTTGCCACGTATCGGGTAGTCTGGCAAAACGGACCGTTGCAGTGGTACTTACTGGTTCTTCCGCTGGTCTTCTTGCTTATCGTACTGAATATCTATAATAAGTATGACCGTTCGCCGATCAGGCGCATCGATACGGAGATTACGGCGTTTGTCTACATCGGCGTCCCGTTGTCTTTACTGGTGGCCCTCGGAGCACAGCCGGGAGCGCAGGGGGAGACGGTCTACAATTCGTGGCTCGTTCTGTTTTATGTGACCCTGATCTGGATCAACGATATCGGGGCCTATCTGGTCGGTATGAGTATCGGCAAACACCGGCTGTTCGAACGGCTTTCCCCGAAAAAATCGTGGGAGGGCTTCTTCGGAGGACTGATTCTGACCGTTATAGCTGCGGTTTTATTGGGGCCGTACGGGACAAAATGGGAAAATACCCCGATGTGGGTATGGATAATTATGGGAGTTGTATTAACTTTGTCCGCCGTTGCGGGAGATCTGTTGGAATCGATGTTTAAGCGGGAAGCCGGGGTTAAGGATTCCGGCAGCGCGATACCGGGCCACGGAGGATTCCTCGACCGCTTCGACGCGATGTTTATCTCCCTGCCGTTTTTCTATACGCTGGTACGCCTGCTGGAGCTGACCGGACAAATTAAATAAAACCGATGAAAATACACAAGGAAGGATACCGGATCATTGCTGTCACTTCTCTTATCTGGATCGTGCTGGCTGCTGTGGCGGCTGTTTTTTTGCCGGGCTGGGCAGCCTGGAGCGTAGGAGTGGCAGCCTTGCTGGCCATTGGCTTTGTGCTGCGGTTTTTCCGGGTTCCGGAGCGGGTCTGTCCGCAGGACGACCGGGCGGTTTATTCGCCGTGCGACGGCACGATCGTCATTATCGAAGAGACTGACGTGGCGGAATACCTGGGCGAGCGTCGTATTCAGGTTTCCGTATTTATGTCGGTGTGGAACGTGCATATCAACTGGTTTCCGGTAGGCGGAACGGTGGATTATTATAAATATCATCCAGGTAAATACCTGGTGGCGTGGCATCCCAAATCGTCAGAATTGAACGAACGGACCACCACGGTCGTCAATACCGGCAAAGAAACCATCCTCTTCCGCCAGATTGCCGGTTTTGTGGCCCGCCGGATCGTTTCTTACGCACAGGTAGGGAAGAAGGCGGGACAGAATACCCAGTGCGGGTTCATTAAATTCGGTTCCCGAATGGATATCTTTCTGCCCCCGGATGCCGAAATCTGTGTCAAAAACGGTCAGAAAGTCGTTGGTACGCAGACGGTTCTTGCCCGGCTGAAAGGCTGATCCAATCCTGAAAAGAAATAAAAAAGCTCTCTGTCATGCGGCAGGGAGCTTTTTTTAGAATAAATTGTTGAAACAATTTTATTTCTTTTTACGTAACCCAGCGAGAGTCACGGTTTTCGGCGATTATCTAATATTAAAAGTGCGATTTGTCATAAAAAATATTGCGGTACTGTTTGAAAATACACGAAAACTATGTATTTTTGATCAAACATCTGCAAGGTGGATTAAGAGGTTTAGCCTTCTTGCGGAAAATAGTTTCCAGAATCCATGAAAATACTCATAAACAAAGCCAGTCCGGTCTTCGGACAATTTCTGTCACACCGTCTGGTTATCGACGGCAATGTAGTGATTCATGCGGACAACGACGCGGATCTGATCGAAAAAGTGGAAAGTGACCATTACGATCTGATCGTCTTTATTTCCACCCGGCTTTGCGCGGCGGATACCGATCCCCTGCGGGTACTTTCCCGCAAAGGAAAGGTGATCGTGCTTTCTTCGATTTACGATGAAAAGGCGGTGATGGAGGCGTATAAAATGGGGATATGTATGTACATGACCCTTCCTTTGGACCTGACCCGCTTCATCAAAAAAGTGCGTGCTCTGTAATGATCGGACCTGTCGTTGAAACGCTGCTGTATTGTTTGGGGTTATTTTACGGATTGATCGTCCTGGGGATGTTCGGTTCCATTCTATGGAACAGTCACAGCCGCTCGGTGCGCCAGGATTATGTCCGGAAATTATGCGAATGCCTTCAGCCTCAGGACCATCTGCCCGATATGATTTTTCCGGAGATCCAGTATGCGTTCAACCGGCGGATACTGATCCGTCTGCTGACCGATCTTTCGGCTATGCTCGAAGGGGTCGAAGGACGGATACTGCGCCTAATCCTGCACGAGAACGGACTCGATTTTCATGTGCTGCGGGAATGCCGGGTGTTTAACGAATTCCGGAAAATCCGGGCTTTGTCGGTATTCGTCGACATTCCGATACCGGACGGGCTGATGCATGAAATCAGCCGGTATATGGAGTGCAGGAACCACGAATTGCGGATGGTCGTTTTACTGGCGTGGCTCAATCAACAGCCGGGCAAGCTGATCGACCGGCTCTGCGGATATCCCCATCCGCTGACCGACCGGGACTGTGCCAATATCTTTAATCTGCTGCAGCGTCGTTCGGTTCCGTTGACTCAGGCGGAAAAACTGTTGCAGTCGGAAAATCCGTCGGTGATCCGCTTCGGGGAACGGGTACTTAAACTTAGCGGCAATTAAAAAGTGATCACGACAATTTTGTTGATTCTCATATGGCTGGTCATCATTCTCCAGGTGAGTGGAGCGTGCACTACCCTTTTCAATGCGGTTCGCTATAGGGATGTGATGGTACACCTGGATATCGATCGGATCGCCTATCAGCCTTTCCAGCCTAAAATATCACTGATTGTCCGCTGTAATCCCCGTTCTTACCGGGAACCGGTACGGCAGATCCGTCAGGCGCTTTCGCTCAATTATTCCCAGTATGAATTGATCCTGATTATCGATTCCCGCCTCAAAGAGTGTGCGTTCGGGGAAATCATCCGTTCATTCAGCCTGATTCCTCAGTCTTTTCCCGAAAAGCTCCATGAACTGGACCATCCGGTGCGGCAGTATTACCGGAGTACCTCCCACAAACGTCTGATCGTTATCGATAAAGCTTTTCATCCGGACGATGATCTGCGCTACACGGGAGCGGCGGTGTGTAAGGCCGATTACATGCTTTTCGTCCGTTCACTGGATAACGAGCTGCTCCGCAACAGCCTGGCGAATCTGGCGGTGATGAAAATGCGCAACGGGCAGGAACATATTTCCTCCATCCGGGGAGTGGGCCGTTACGCCTGCGAAGGCCCGGTGGCCGGTAATTTTTTCCGGCTGTTGGCCGAAGTCTGCAACCTGCGGCGAATCTATGTAATGGGTATGCTTAGGCAGAATGATTTCGGGCAGTTCGTTACCCTCGAAGATATATCCGGAAAAGAGGGACTGGAGGAGGTGGTTCCGCAGCCCCAGATGGTTCTGCACCGGAAAAATGCATTCCGAACCTATTGGTTCCAACTGGCTCCCCGGATCCGGTATAAAAACTGGGCCGGTACTTTCGTTTCGGTCATGGAGCTGCTGATGGGATTATTTCTTTGGGGGGCGGTAATGCGTACGGCGGCAGTTCCGGGAAATCCGGATAATCTGCTGTTTATCCTTACCGCCCTTTTGCTGCCCTTACAGGCCAGTGCATTCTCCATCCTGGTGGCCGAAGTTTTTCTACGACGGGAAGTAAGGATCAAATTTGTTTTCCGGCTGGTCTGTTTCTCGTTTTTGGAGACGATATTGTTCTGTATTTTTCAGCCGGTGGTCTGGCTGACCGGCCGGTTTGTGAGGGGGCGGGATAGTTAGCGGGCGGACTGTTGTAAAATATCCGTTGTGGCCGGCCCTTCACAGAAAAGAAGGTCCAAAATGCTGAGATTGGGCGCGAACTCCATGTGCTCCGAAAAAACCTGATAGTAGGGAACCGGAGAAAAGTCCGGATCAGGGGAATGCAGGCGTGGTTTTTCCGACATCGCATTCCGCCAGTCCCGGTCTTCGGGGCCGGCGTCGATATACCTTTGCGAATAGTCGAATTCGCCTTTAACCTCCAAAGCCTCCAGTACGGCTTCTGTCAGGTCGCGGTTCAGCTCCCACAACAAATCATAATCCCGGTGGTAAATCGGTTCGAACAATTCGGCATAATAATCGAAAAAAGGCGAATTTTTATACCCTGAGTGAATAGAGTTCCAGTGCTGGTGTTTCCAGGCTTTGGTGTGGTCGATGCGCACCTGGTGTACCGGAGACTTTTCTCCCGATGTTTTGTACACCGGGACCGTGAGCGGGATCACTCCGTTAGCTCCGAGTATCTCACAGCGGTTCCGGAAGCTTTGTTTGCGGTAATGTTCGCCCAGATCGATCACCACCGGCTGGCCGGTCCGGAGCAGTTTCGTATAATACTGGATATTCCCCAGGTAAGCGGTTGAAAGGATCATCATGTTCGATTCAAATTTCAGGGCAAAGATACGAACCGCGCCACAAATTCCTATCTTTGCGTACTAATCCTGAATGAAGATGGAAAAGAGAAGGGGAGAAGGGAACTACCACCTGATGGCGATTTTTGTGGTATCCGTGTGGGGGATTACGTATATTTCGACAAAAGTTTTGCTGACCCACGGCCTGACGCCTGCCGAGATCATGTTCCTGCGTTTTCTGATGGCGTATGCGGCTATCTGGTTGATTTCGCCGAAGAAACTGCTGGCCGATAACGGGCGCGATGAGTTTTTGTTTCTGTTGCTCGGCTTATTCGGCGGTTCGTTCTATTTCCAGACCGAGAATATGGCGCTCCGGGAGACGCTGGCTTCCAATGTGGCATTGATTCTCTGTACCGCGCCTTTGCTGACGGCTATTCTTTCGCACTTTTTTGTCCGGGGTGAACGTCTGCGTAAAAATAGTTTCTGGGGATCGCTCTGCGCCTTTTCCGGTATCGTACTGGTGATTTTCAACGGACATTTTATTCTCAAACTCAGTCCCAAAGGCGACCTGCTGTGCCTGTTGTCCGCTCTCTCGTGGGCCGTTTATACGATTTTGATGCGGAAGTTGAACGGAAGGTACTCTATTCTGTTTATCACCCGTAAAGTTTTCTTTTACGGCCTGTTGACTTTGCTTCCCGTTTTCTTTTTTATGCCGCCTTCGGTGGAACTATCCGTGCTCTGCCGTCCCGTGGTGGCGGGTAATCTCCTGTTTCTGGGCTTGGTAGCTTCGCTGCTCTGTTATATCATGTGGAACAGTGTGGTGAAACGGCTGGGGGGCGTGCGGACCAATAACTATATCTACGCCTCGCCGCTGGTGACGCTGGTCGCTTCGGCCATTATCCTGCACGAACAAATTACCTGGGTTGCCATTCTGGGTGCGTTGATGATTATCGGTGGAGTATATATGGCCGGGAAAAGGATGGGAAAGAAAACCGGAACCCCTGAAAACAATAGTTAAACTGCAATTTTGATCATTTAGTAAATCGGCAAAGACTTGAAATGACTGCGTAACACGAATGCTCCAGTTGGGTCCCGGTTATGTATGTAAACTTTTCCGCCGTCCAACTGAAGAAGGACGCGAAGGGTAGTCCACCATCCCGGGCTTGCGACCCTACACTGGAACTACCCCGCGCCCGAAGCAGGACATGACCAAAGGCCATGCCATACTCCGAGTGGGCAATACCGATCCAGTGTAAATGCTCATTACCGGAATAATGAGCCGCAAGTTTGGATGATGAATCGAAAATTGCTTCTCTAAAGTGTTTCGCGGCTGCCGCCGCATTTTTACTGTTTTATTGTGTTATTACTCTCCTTTCGGTGTGATATGGTTGTAACTTATGTTGGCAATTTAAGAAAAAAAATCATGAATTCCCGCCTTCCGCCGCTTCTTTTTTGGATAAGGATTTTATTTCCTTCCGGGGCCAATTGGAAAGAAGTTCGGTCACCCTGCCCCTCGGTTATTTTTGCAGGAACCGCAGGGCGGCGCGGACCATGCATTCGATGCCGTAAGGAATGGCTTCTTCGTTGACCGTAAACGTAGAAGTATGGAGCCTTCCCGCGCTCCTTCCGTCGGTAAAATCCACACCGAGCCGGTAAAATACCGCCGGGAAAAGTTGGGTGTAGAACCCGAAATCCTCTGCCGTCATCCGGATATCCAGATCGATCACCTGTTCCCTGCCGACAAATTCTTCAGCCGCACCGCGTACGATCCGGGTGATTCCGGCATCGTTTACCACAGCCGGAAAGCCGTCTTTGACATCGATTTCGGCAAAAACATTGTGGGCCATGCAAACACCCGCTACGATCTCGTGGATTCTTTCCTTGGCGCGTTTACGCCACGGCTCGTCCATCGTACGGAGCGTTCCGGCCACCACTACCTCCGACGGGATGACATTGGTGGCCCCGTCCGCTATCACCCGTCCGAACGACAGCACGGTAGGGATCGCCGGCGGTGCATTCCGGCTGACAATTTCCTGTAACGTATTCAGCACCTGTGCTGTGGCGATCACCGGATCGGTCAGCGTATCGGGCAATCCACCATGCCCGCCCGTTCCGCTGATTTTGATGTGGACTTCGTCGCCCGAAGCCATATATATTCCTTCCCGAAACCCGAATTTCCCGGCTGAAAAGTCCGGACTGACATGTTGGCCGATAAATGCCAGCGGTTTCATATCGTCGAAAACTCCTTCTTTCAGAACGAGCGATGCTCCGCCCGGGTGCTGTTCTTCGCCCGGTTGAAACAACCCTAACACCGTACCTTCAAAGTGTTCTTTATGCCGATGGAGGATGAGCAGGGCGCCGAGCAGACAGGCCGCGTGTACATCATGGCCGCAGGCATGCATCAACCCCGGATTTTCAGAGGCAAACTCCAAGCCGGTCTCTTCGTTCACCGGCAGCGCGTCGATATCCGCGCGCAGGACCACAGGCTGGTCCGACGGCATCACTCCGTCTATTCGGGCCAGAATTCCCGTACCCGCTATCCGTTTATAGGGAATTCCGGCTTCTTCCAGACGGGCAGCGATCCGGTTCGAGGTCTCGAACTCACGGAACGACAGTTCCGGATGCCGGTGCAGTTCCCGCCGGAAGGCAATGATCTGATTCTCTATCTCTTTCACCTGATTGTGTACACTGTTCTTCTCCATCTCGCATGCGTTTATTCATTCCGGAACCACAACTTATCCGCCAAAATTACAGAATAATTTCCGAACCGCTTTTTTTCGGGAGGTTTTTATTGAAAAGGGTGGGGGAAATGCGATGAAATTCGGGAAAAATGCGTATTTTTGTTCGTTTTAAAAATGGCTCGGAAAGTTGTCGGAGGGGCCGTTTTTTAAAGTATTATCGCAAGAATTATTATCAAATCATAAACATGTCAGAAACAACAGGAGAGAAGATCATTAAGATCAACATCGAAGAGGAGATGAAGAAATCCTACATCGACTATTCGATGTCAGTGATCGTTTCCCGTGCGCTTCCGGACGTGCGCGACGGCTTGAAACCGGTGCACCGAAGGGTACTCTACGGGATGTACAACGAACTTAACCTCTATTCGGATAAACCTTATAAGAAATCGGCCCGTATCGTGGGGGATGTGCTCGGTAAGTTCCACCCGCACGGCGACAGTTCGGTTTACTACGCGATGGTGCGTATGGCCCAGCCCTGGTCGCTGCGCTACCCGCTGGTAGACGGACAGGGTAACTTCGGTTCGGTGGACGGCGACAGTCCGGCGGCAATGCGTTATACGGAGGCCCGCCTGCGGAAGATCGCCGAAGATACGATGGTGGATATCGAAAAGGAAACGGTCGACTTTACTTTAAACTTTGACGATACGATCCCCGAACCGACCGTACTGCCGACCAAGATCCCGATGCTGCTGCTCAACGGCGCGTCCGGTATTGCGGTGGGTATGGCGACCAACATGCCGCCCCATAACCTCTCGGAAGTGGTGGACGGGATCTGCGCCTATATCGACGACCCGGAAATAGATGTGGCCGGACTGATGCAGTATGTCAAAGCGCCTGACTTTCCGACGGGAGGTATCATTTACGGTTATCAGGGAGTAAAGGACGCCTTTGAAACCGGGTCGGGTCGGATCGTGATCCGCTCGAAGACCGAGATCGAACATACCCATTCGGGACGGGAATGCATCGTGATCACCGAGATTCCGTATGCGGTGAACAAAGCGGAGATGATCAAAAAGATAGCCGACCTGATCAACAAAAAGAAAATCGAAGGTATTTCCTATATCAACGACGAGTCCGACCGTCACGGTATGCGTATCGTGATCATCCTCAAACACGACGCGGTGGCGAGCGTGGTACTCAACACCCTTTACAAGTACACTCAGCTTCAATCGTCGTTCTCGGTAAACAACATCGCCCTGGTGGACGGCCGTCCGCAGATGCTGAACCTGCGGGATATGATCCACCATTTCGTGGGCCACCGTTTCGACGTGGTGGTACGCCGGGCACACTACGACCTCGCTCAGGCGGAAAAACGGGCCCACATACTGGAAGGACTCCTGATTGCGTTGGATCATATAGACGAGATCATCTCCATCATTCGCGGTTCGGCTACGCCGGATGCGGCCAAGCAGACGATGACCGAACGGTTCGGGCTGACCGATATCCAGACACAGGCGATTATCGATATGCGTCTGCGCGCGCTGACCGGTCTGGAGCGCGACAAACTCAAAGCCGAATACGACGAGCTGATGAAACGCATCGACTATTTGCGCCGGCTGATCGAAGACCGTGAGCTGCAGAAAGAAGTGGTGAAGGGTGAAATGCTCGAAATGAAAGAGAAATACGGGGACGAACGCCGCACGGAAATCGTGTTCGCCGCCGAGGAATTCAATCCGGAAGACTTTTATGCCGATGAAGAGATGGTGATCACCATTTCACACATGGGATACCTCAAGCGTACTCCGTTGACCGAATACCGGGCGCAAAGCCGCGGAGGCGTCGGCATGAAAGGAAGCGCTACGCGCGACGAAGACTTTATCGAACACCTGTACGTCACCACGATGCACAATACGATGCTGTTCTTCACCGAAAAAGGACGCTGCTTCTGGTTGAAAGTATACAACATCCCGGAAGGAAGCCGTGCATCGAAAGGCCGTGCGATCCAGAATGTGATCCAGATCGAACCGGACGATAAGGTACGCGCATACATTAATGTACGCCGCCTGGATGATCCGGAGTATGTGGAAAATAACTTCATCATCATGGCCACCCGCAGCGGGATCATCAAGAAAACCAGCCTGGCCGCATATTCCCGTCCGCGTTCGACCGGTGTCAACGCGATCACGATCCGCGAAGGCGACCAGCTGATCGAAGCCAAACTGACCGGCGGAAAAGCCGACGTGATCATCGCCGCCAAAGAAGGCAAAGCGATCCGCTTCAACGAGCAGGATACCCGCGCGATCGGCCGTACCGCTTCCGGAGTGCGTGGTATATCGATCGACGACGATAACGAAGTAATCGGTATGGTTTGTGTGGAACCGGATAAAAAAATGGATATCCTGGTCGTTTCGGAGAACGGTTACGGAAAACGTTCCGACCTGGACGACTACCGAATCACCAATCGCGGCGGAAAAGGAGTAAAAACCTTGCAGGTTACAAAAAAAACAGGTAAACTTGCATCAATACAAGGTGTAACCGACGACGAGGACCTGATGATTATCAACAAATCAGGGGTTACGATCCGTATGCATGTGGCCGACCTCCGGGTGATGGGCCGCGCCACGCAAGGGGTACGCCTGATTAACCTCCGCAACGGCGATTCGATCGCTTCGGTAACCGTCGTTCCCCAGAATGACGAAGAGGAAATCATCGAAGGAGCAGTAGCAGAGGGAGGTGAAGGAGCAGCTGTTGGAGTCGAAACCGCTGTGGATGCTATCGGGACAGCGGAAACGGTAGAAACCGCGCCGGAGCAACCCGCGCAAAGTGACACAGAAGAGAAATCAGGGGAATAATAAATAACAAAAACTTAATTCAAGGTCAATAGTTATGAAAAAAATCATGATGCTATTGGTTGCCGCACTGACTCTTTCGTCAGCGGCAACGGCTCAGACGGCCAAACTGGATGTCGAGGGCCTCAAGAAAAAATTAGCCTCTTCGGATGCCGATATCGCGCATGCCAAGAAGAGTTTAAAGGCTGCCACCTGGGTGAACCGCGGTAATGTATACTACCAGGCGACCATGGCTCCCACAGCCAACATATTTAAAGGAATGAGCATCAACGATGCGACGCTGGTTCTCGGGGAACCGACTGAAAAAAGAGTGGAAACCGTCGGTACCCGCACTTATGAGGTCTGGGTATACCCGCACTTCGACGCTTATATTTCCCAACAGGAAGGCGCCGTGCATTTCTGGAAACCGAAAACCGTTATTGTGGAGAACGGTCTGGAAACCGCATACGATGCCTATCTGAAGGCTATCGAACTGGATCCGTCGCAGGCGGAGAAGGTAAAGCCGTCTTTGGTTCAGATCATGAAAGAAGGTCATGTGCAGAATGCGGATCTATCTTTCTCTTCAGGAAATTATGCAGACGCGGCGAAATCTTTTGCCAAGGCTTACGAATTGTCCGTCAATCCGCTGATTAACGAGCCGGACACTATGTCGGCTTATTATGCGGGTTACATCGCCTTGGTAAATGAAGATTTTCCGACGGCCAAAAAATACCTGGAACTGGTCAAAGAGATGGGGTATGAAGGCGAGCCGGCCGACGGGGAACTCTATTTCCTGATGTATCACACCTATGACGGGTTGAAAGACTCGGTCATGATGGAAAATGTCCTCAAGGAAGGAGTGGCCAAATATCCCGCTAATTCCAAGTTAAATGAAGCGTTAGTGTTTTACTACACTTCAACCGGTCAGGATGCGACGGTAATGATTCCGGTCATGCAGCAGGCACTGGCTAACGATCCGAATAACTTTGTTTTCCACTTCGGTTTGGGGTTGGTTTACAGTAACCTCGAAGATTTTGACAATACGATCGCTTCCTTTGCCAAGTCGGCTCAGTTGAATCCCGAAGATTTTAGCTCGCACTACAATCTGGCTGTAACCTATATCCGCCGTGCTGACGCGATGCTGCCGGAAATCCAGGCCATTCCGATGAACGAACAAGCCCGCTACGAGGAGAAACTCGGCGAGTTTAACACCGAATACAGGAAAGCGCTTCCGGAACTCGAAATCGCTCATAAACTCAAACCGGAAGATCCGACTGTAATCGAATTGCTGAAAAACATCTATTTCCGTTTCCGTGACGAAAGCCCGGAAATGATGGCGAATTACGAAAAATTCGATGCTTTATTTAAAGGCATGTAGGATTTATTTCTTAGGAAAAAGGGGCATATCCAATGCCCCTTTTTTTGTTTGATTACTCCGGGTTTGCTGAAAAAACCTTATTTTTGCCGTTGAAAAATTCACAAACCTATAAACTTTAACATATTACGAGAATGAAAAAGATTAGAGCCGCCGTTGTTGGATACGGTAATATCGGACGTTATGTATTGGAGGCATTGGAAGCGGCTCCGGATTTTGAGATAGCGGGAATCGTGCGCCGGGACGCCACGAACATCCCGGCGGAACTGTCGGCTTTTACGGTGGCAGACGATATTTCAAAACTGGAAGGTGTGGATGTGGCGGTATTATGTACGCCTTCCCGGAGTGCCGAGGCACAGGCGGCAAAGATTCTGGCAATGGGAATCCATACCGTGGACAGCTTCGATATCCATGGGGATATCGTGAAAGTACGGACAAACCTGGATGCCATCGCCAAAGAGCATGGCTCTGCAGCGGTGATTGCCGCGGGCTGGGATCCGGGCAGCGACTCTGTGGTGCGTGCGTTGCTGGAGGCGTGCGCCCCCAAAGGAATCACTTACACCAACTTCGGGCCGGGTATGAGTATGGGCCATACCGTTGCCGTAAAAGCGGTTCAGGGAGTTAAAGCGGCATTGTCGATGACCATCCCGACCGGTACAGGTATCCACCGCCGGATGGTCTATATCGAACTTGAGGACGGAGCCAAATTCGAAGAAGTGGCTCAGGCCATTAAAACCGATGCTTATTTTGTTCATGATGAGACGCATGTGATCCAGGTGGAGCGTGTGGATGATTTGCTGGATATGGGCCACGGCGTGAACCTTACCCGTAAAGGGGTGTCGGGAAAGACGCAGAATCAGTTATTCGAATTCAATATGCGGATCAACAATCCGGCATTGACGGCCCAAATTCTCGTTTCTTCGGCACGCGCCGCTATGTTGCAGCGTCCAGGTGCCTATACGATGATCGAGATCGCGCCGATCGATTACCTGTACGGGGATCGCGACGATTTGATTAAACGGTTGGTATAAAATTCCAATTCTTAAACTCTGTTTCCCTTAAATTCCTTTCCGTTTCGGGCAATATCCGGAAAACAAATAAAGCGGCCATTTGATCTGCCCCCCAAAGGTTGGACGGATTAATATTTAGATAGCATGAGTTCGGTACTGCACCGGACTCATGTTTTTTAAATTGGATTTGATCCTTTTATTGTTATAATAGTCGATATATGCTTCGAGTTCTTTGCGGAAGTTATCGACCGATGAGAACTTTTGTAAATATAATAATTCAGATTTAAGTAACCCGAAAAAGTTTTCCATCACGGCATTGTCCAGACAGTTGCCCTTGCGTGACATACTCTGACGGATGCCTTTTTGCTTTAGGCGGTTCTGGAACTGTCGCATCTGGTACTGCCATCCCTGATCCGAGTGCAGGATAAGTCCGGTATGGTCGGATATTTTAGTAAAAGCCCGATCCAACATTTTCATTGTCTGACTGAAAACAGGCCTCTCGGATATGTTGTAACTTACTATTTCCCTATTGTACAAGTCCATTATGGGTGAGAGGTATAGTTTCTTTCCACCGATGTTGAACTCGGTAAGGTCGGTCACCCATTTCTGATTAGGTCTGTCCGCCAAGAACTGTCGTTGTAACAGGTTGTCGGCTATCTTACCTTGCTGTCCCTTATAAGACTTGTACTTCTTTAACCGTACCAGACATTTTATACCGCACATATTCATCAGTTTAAGTACCGTTTTGTGGTTAATGACATAACCACGATTATTCATCTCTGCCGTAATACGCCTGTAACCGTACCTACCCTTATGCTCGTGAAAGATAGATGTTATCTCTGCTTTTTCAGCAGCGTATTTATCCGCGAGTTTCGACTGTTGGATATGATAGTAGAATGTACTTCGTGCCATCCGCGAGGCTTGCAACAAAACCGCAAGCCGATGATGCGGCCTTAGTCCTTCGATGGCTTGGGCCCACCGACGGGTAGTCGGGCGTCCTGTTCCTTGACCAAGGCCTTCACTTTTTTTAATAGTGCGTTCTCGGCACGCAACAACTCATTTTCCCTGCGTAGTTGCTCTTCCACAGTCAGGGGCTTTTTAGGCTTCTTTTCTTTAGGTGACTTCATCTTTTTACGGCCTCGTTTTTTAGGTGACAGCCCCAGGACACCTTCCTGCGTATATAATCGTGACCAATGGTGTAATGTACCCTCACTCGGAATACCGAACTTCACGGCTGCCTGCTTCAAAGATAAATGGTTTTTATACATATAGTCAAGTACAGACAGCTTAAACTCCAAACTGTAGCTACCGTGTCTGATTCGAAGCCCTTCCGCTCCATACGCCTCATATAACTTGACTAATCGACGAAGATGTTCATGGTGAAATCCTAATGCACGTGCGACAGTTTTAACTCCATGATGACCGAGGACTACCTGATGAACCGCTGATAATTTTTCTTCATAACTGTACTTCATAAAAACACCCCAAAAGTTGTGTCCAACTTTCGGGGGGCAGTTCAATTGGCCGCTTTATTTGTTTGGAGATGAACTTTACACCTCTGCCGGATTTGCATTCTTGATGTTATTCCATCCGACAAAAATCAGGATGAAGGCGATCAATCCGACAATACCGCCGATTACACCGCCGATAAGCGGAATCCAACCGAGAACGGTTGCAACCACATTCAGGATCATCGCCATGAAGAGGTTCGATGCTCCGGAACGTGCTTTCACGGGGAAGGTAGCCGATCCTTTCAGGGCGCTAAAACCCATAATCATGACGATGAACGCGATGATGTTGAGTATCCCTCCGATGATCCAGCCGGCCACGGGAATAATACCCACGACAACAGCTACGATACCCAGGATTACTCCCAGGCGGATTTTTCCTACGGCAGCAGCATCCGCCTCTCCCAGAATGTTCCCAAAATCGCCCAGCCCTTTGAGGTAGAGGACATAACCGCCGATCAAGCCTACAAAACAGATCCACTTGAGAACCGAGAGAAATCCTCCCGATCCGAATAATCCTGCCGCAGAGGCCAGCGAACCGAACAGGCTGTAAAGAAAACCTGCGATCACATAGAGCAGTACACCGTTAAAAATTGCCGTTGTCGGCTTCTTTCAGATTTCATTGCTAATTTCCATATTTTAACTTTTTAAGTAGGGTTAGAACAAATATATAAAATTTGTATCATAACCACAATACCTTAACATTTCATTCTAACCCGGATTTGCGGTGCGGCAATAAAAAGTCCCGGTTTTTAACCGGGACTTTCGATTCAATATATTACTCGGATTAATTGGCGGGCGTTTCGTAATCTTCCCAGCGGGCAACGCAGACCAGATTGCGGTCGCCGTACCCACTGTCGATCTTGGTGACATGCGGCCAGAATTTCTTTTCCGCTACCCAGGGAAGGGCATACGCCGCTTTGTGCCGTCCGTAGGCATGGTCCCACGTATCACCGGTCACTTCAAAAGCCGTATGCGGAGCCATTTTGATCACGTTATCGGCAGCGTCCGCTTTTTCGTCGCGGATTTCTTCGCATTCCCGCTTAATCTGAACCAGGGCTTCGATAAACCGGTCCATCTCTGCTTTGGGTTCGCTCTCGGTCGGCTCCACCATCAAAGTCTCATGAACCGGGAACGAAAGGGTAGGAGCGTGGAACCCGTAGTCCATCAGGCGCCGCGCGATATCCGCGGCTTCCACTCCGTATTCTTTCCGGAAATTCCGCAGGTCGACAATCATCTCATGCCCGACACGACCGGTCTCACCGCTGTAAACGATATCGAATTCCCCTTTCAGGGCCGCCACCATGTAATTGGCGTTGACCAGCGCCATTTCCGTAGCCCGTTTCAGGCCTTCGCCGCCCAGCATTTTAATGTAGGCATAGGTAATGGGCAGTAAGCTGGCAGAACCGTAAGGCGCAGCCGCAACAGCCGTAATTCCTTCTTCACCGCCAGTCTGTACGATCGGATGGCTGGGCAGGAATTTCACCAGGTGTTTAGCGACACCGATCGGACCTACACCCGGACCACCACCCCCGTGCGGACTGGAGAACGTTTTATGCAGGTTCAGGTGGCAGACATCCGCGCCGATAAATCCCGGATTGGTCAGCCCGACCTGAGCATTCATATTGGCTCCGTCCATATAAACCTGTCCGCCGTTCTCATGGATAATATCCACGATCTCCCGGATACGGCTTTCGAAAACCCCGTGTGTAGAGGGATAGGTGACGATCCCGCAACTCAGCGTGTCTTTGTATTGAGCGGCTTTAGCGCGCCAATCCGCCACATCGATATTTCCTTTTTCATCGGTAGCCACTACAACCACTTTCATGCCGGCCATCACCGCCGATGCCGGATTGGTTCCGTGAGCCGATGCCGGGATGAGGGCCACATTGCGTTGGAATTCCCCGCGGCTGCTGTGGTAAGCCCGGATCACCATCAATCCGGTATACTCGCCGTGTGCCCCTGAATTGGGTTGGAGCGAAATGGCCGCATAACCGGTAATGATCGCCAAATCTTTGGAGAGGTTTTCGATCAGTTCCATATACCCCTCTGCCTGCGATTTCGGGGCGAACGGGTGTATATTCCCGAATTCCCCCAGTGAAAGCGGCATCATCGAAGAAGCCGAATTGAGTTTCATGGTACACGATCCGAGCGGGATCATGCTGTTGGCCAGTGAAATATCGCGCAGTTCCAGTTTTTTAATGTACCGCATCAAATCCGTTTCGTTGTGGTATTTCCGGAACACGGGTTCGGTCAGTATATCACTTTGCCGGTTAAATTTGGCATCGAACGCGGTTTTCTCTTCGATCGAGTCGAGTTTAGGGGCGGTTTTTCCGGCCGCTTCCGCCAGGATACCGATCACGGTATTTACTTCGTCCAAGGAGGCCACTTCGTCGAAGCTGATATGAACGGTATTATCGTTCGGGTAGAAGAAGTTGAGTTCTTTGGCTTCTGCAAGCGCGCGTACCTGTGCGGCATCCGCATTGATCCGGATCGTATCGAAGAAATTCTCCGCTTGGAGGGTATATCCCAGTTCCCTGGCGGCTTTGGCTACTGCCGCGGCAGTGCTGTGCGCGTTCATGGCGATCCGACGGAGTCCTTCCGGGCCGTGGTAAACGGCGAAAAATCCGGCCATGGAAGCCATCAACGCCTGCGCGGTACAGATGTTCGAAGTGGCCCGCTCCCGTTTGATGTGTTGTTCACGGGTTTGTAGGGCCATGCGCAGGGCCTTATTGCCGAGGCGGTCTACCGAAATACCGATGATCCGTCCCGGCATATTGCGTTTGTAAGCGTCTTTGGTAGCCAGGTAAGCGGCATGCGCACCGCCATATCCCATCGGCGTACCGAGACGTTGCGTGGAACCGGTCACGATATCCGCTCCCCATTCGCCCGGTGATTGAATCAGGGCAAGGCTCAGGATATCGGCTACTGCCGTTACGAGAATATCTTTACTGTGGGCAGTTTCAGTGAAGGCGGCGTAGTCGCGGATTTCACCGTTTGCCGCCGGATATTGCACGATCGCACCGAATTCGCGTCCGGTGAATTCGTAATCTTCGAAGTGGTCGCTGACGATCTCGATGCCGATGGGCTCGGAACGGGTCAGCAATAAATCCATCGTTTGCGGGAAGATATTTTCGTCGACGAACAACAGGTTGCGTCCTTCTTTCACCGCGTCCCTTGACCGTTGATTATACATCATAGTCATGGCTTCGGCTGTGGCGGATGCCTCGTCCAGCAACGAACAGTTGCTGATCTCCATGCCGGTCAGGCTGATCACCGCGGTTTGGAAATTCAGGAGCGCTTCCAGGCGACCCTGTGAAATTTCTGCCTGATAAGGGGTGTATGAAGTATACCACGCCGGATTTTCGAAGACATTCCGCAGGATAGCAGCCGGAGCGGCGGTCTGGTAGTAACCCATTCCGATCAATGAGCGTACCGGTTTATTTTTGGCGGCAATCTGCTGGATGTGTGCGCCGAATTCGTACTCGGTCATCCCGGCGGGCAGGTCGAGCGGCTGCGGTAAACGGATGTCCGACGGGACGATTTGTTCCACCAGTTCATCTATGCTTTTTACTGCGATAGCCTGGAGCATTTCTTTGGTTTCCTGTTCGTTCGGGCCGATATGACGGCTGGCGAATTGATCCTGCGACATATTTTCGATGATTTTAGAAGTTTCTATTACAAAATTAGGAAAAAGATTTGGGATTGCCTGTAAATTTTGAGTTAAATCGCCTGAAAATGTGGGAATCTGAAAGGTGTTATTCGGGCATGGATTCCACAACCCGGCGGCATTTTTCAATCACTTGTGCATCGCTGTAACCATCGCAGTCTACGGTGATGCGGGCTTTTCGGTAATAGGGTTCGCGCAGGGAGAGTGTGTGACGGATGTATTCCAGCAATTCTTCCGGTGATTTTCCGCGCAGTAACGGGCGTTTTTCGCAGCCGTGTTTCAGGCGGGCGGCCAGTCCTTCGGGGGAGACCTGCAGGTAGATGCTGATTCCTGAGCGGTTCATGGTATCCATGTTGTCGAATAAGCAGGGGGCTCCTCCGCCGGTGGCGATTACGATATTATCCTGGGTGCTTAGTTCCTGTAAAGTTTTTTGTTCGAGTTGTCGGAATCCCTCTTCGCCGAGTTCTTCGAAGAGTTGGGCGATGTTTTTGTGGTGGGTGTCGGTGATGTGGTGATCCATATCCACGAAGCGCAGGCCGAGGGCTTTTGCCAACGGACGACCCACTGTGGTCTTCCCACTTCCCATGTAACCGATCAAAAATATGCGCATAACTTCAAAATAAATGTCGAGCATGTCCGAGGCTGCTCATTAAAAGTTTTCGGTGTCGCCTTTTTCAAAAGGTGACGATTTGGGCGACTTTGCCAAGGCTTCCTCCTTCGCACCTCGGGCATTCAAGCAAGCTTGATGCCGCTCGGTTTGGCGTCGGTTCTAAAAGTCGCAGTTCCAGCCAGTATCGACCCGGAGGGCGCGGGGGCCATTCGTAAACAGCGAGATGCATGCATCTCGCCCGCGCGTGGGCCAATAAATCCGAGCGAGGAACGAGCGAGCCTGAAGCCCGTTCAAAAGAAAAATGGTTTCTCAACCGAGGTCTCTCATCAAATACAAATGCAACCGGGATTCAAAAGAACCCCGGTTGATCCATTAAAACAAGGCCATCTGCACGTCCGAGTCATCTTCAAAAAGCGGATTGCCTTCTTCGATATTCTCATCCGTATCGTTCAGTCCGTCCGTACCGGTATCCGGATCATCCGTATCGACCGGATCATCATCATTCGGATTTTCTTCTTCTTCCGGCAACTCTTCCTGAGGCGGTTTAACGAATTCCAGCTTGTCGATGGTAAAGGTCGAGATGCGTTTCCCTTTGGCCCGATGGCTTTTAACGCCGATAAACTCTTCCGTATCGATGGTTTCCGGCGGACGGGAAGCATTATCGCCTCCGAACGTTACGACCAACTGCGGACGCCTGGTCCCCGTAATTCCGACCAGGTACGAACCGGGGTTCTCGTCGATAAACAATTGCGGTTTATCGTTCACTTCCGCCTGGAAGCGTTTGACATAGAAATACTTTTGTTCGGCATCGTAATAGGTCACCGAATAGACTTTATCCGGATCGTATTTTTTAACGAACATGGTGTCTTCCGGGAAGTGCTGGGAGAGTTCATAGCCGGAGGTGTAGTAATTCCCGCTGTTGGTAAAAACGATCAGCTTATCGTCACCGGTGAATTCACCGAGCAAAGTACCCCGTCCGTCCGCGTTGAGCCGGCGGATGTCCTCGTCGAACCAGATGTTCTGGCCTCCGAGCGTAGATGTCCCTTTATCTTTGAGTACAATTTTGTGGATGCCGTAGCGGGAGAACAGGTTCCCCTGCGACCCGCGTCCTTTGATGGCCAGTTCACTGAAATCGAGATTGACGATCAGTTTTTTCAGGCGCGGACGCGGTTTGAAGTAGACTTTCAGCACTTCGGCTTCCCCGTTGGGGTTGACGCTCATGTATAGGATTTCCGATTTGGCCGTTCCTTTGGTCATGTCATACTCCCGGTCGCGGGTGATGCTGGTGATCGAGCACCGCTTCATATAGATCGGTCCGCTCTTGCCGTCGCGGTACACGACGTTGTAGATCGTCCGGGAATCGCTCTTTTTAAATACGCCGATCCAGTAGATGTTTTTGCTGAAAAACGCTTTTTCCGATACCTTGGTAATGATGTATTTCCCTTCTTTGTTGAAGACAATGATATCGTTGATATCGGAGCATTCGCAGACGTATTCCTCTTTTTTCATGCTGTTTCCGATTCCGAAGAAACCCTCGGCCCGGTTGACATACAGCTTGGCGTTGTTGACCACCACTTTCGATGCTTCGATGGTGTCGAAACAGCGGATCTCCGTTTTCCGTTCACGGCCTTTACCGTGCCTGGTTTTGATGCGTTCGTAGTAGGAGATGGTGTAGTCTACCAGATGAGCCAGGTGATGGTTCACCTCTTTCATTTCTTCCTCGATGCCTTTGATCTGTTCATCGGCTTTGGAACTGTCGTACCGGGAGATGCGGATAAATCGCAGTTCGGTCAGTTTGACTACGTCTTCGCGGGTGACTTCCCGGCGCAGGAGTTTTTTGAATGGCTCCAATCCTTCGTCTACGGCATCATACGCGGCTTCACGGGTAGTTTTGCCTTCGATGAGCTGGTAGAGTTTGTTCTCGATGAAGATGCGTTCCAGGCTCGACATGTGCCACTCTTCGGCCAGTTCGTTCAGGCGGATCTGCAACTCCTGTCGGAGCAGTCCTTTGGTATAATCCACACTGCACCGCAGGATTTCAGATACCCCGATAAAGTGCGGTTTTTCTTCGTTGATCACGCAGGCGTTCGGGGAGATCGATACCTCGCAGTCGGTGAAGGCATAGAGCGCGTCGATCATCTTGTCGGCCGATACGTCGTTGGCCAGGTGGATCAGGATTTCCACGTTGGCCGCCGTATTGTCGTCCACCCGTTTGATCTTGATCTTATTCTTTTCATTGGCCTTGATGATGGATTCGATCAGGCTCGATGTGGTTTTTCCGAAAGGTATTTCGGTAATTACCAGTGTTTTTTTGTCGATTTTGGTGATCTTGGCCCGTACTTTTACCGCACCGCCGCGCAGTCCGTCGTTGTAACGGGTCACGTCGATCATACCGCCTGTCGGAAAGTCCGGGTAGAGTTCGAAAGATTCACCTTTGAGGTAAGCCACCGATGCGTCCAGCAGTTCGTTGAAGTTATGCGGAAGTATCTTGGAGGCCAGTCCTACCGCGATCCCTTCCACGCCCTGCGCCAGCAGAAGCGGGAATTTCACCGGGAGAGTCACCGGTTCCTGGTTGCGTCCGTCGTAGGAGAGCATCCACTCGGTGGTCTTGGCATTAAAGACCACATCGAGGGCAAACTTTGTCAGACGTGCCTCGATGTACCGGGGAGCCGCCGCGCCGTCGCCGGTCAGTATATTACCCCAGTTCCCCTGGCAGTCCACCAGCAGGTCCTTCTGGCCGAGTTGTACCAGCGCATCGCCGATCGAAGCATCGCCGTGGGGATGGTACTGCATCGTGCTACCGATGATGTTGGCCACTTTGTTGAACCGCCCATCGTCCATTTTTTTCATGGTGTGCATCAGACGGCGTTGTACGGGTTTAAACCCGTCTTCGAGGTGCGGCACGGCACGTTCGAGGATCACGTACGAAGCGTAATCGAGGAACCAGTCCATATACATTCCGGTCAGCTTGTGACGGCTCAGGGAGACATTGCCGGTGAGTCTCGCAAACTTTCCGGTTTTGGCTTTTTCTTCGGCAACCGGTTCGTCGTCGGCCACTACCTCCACTTCCGGCGTTTCATCCGGCAGGTCGTTGTACTCGATCTCTTCGTTTTGGTTTTGAGTTTCGTCGCTCATATATTGTGCTTGCTTTTTTCAGTTTCTTACGGTTTAGGAAGCCTCTTCCAAGGTTTTCGCCGTTTTGTCGTCCGCCTGTACAGCGGCATCTTCGATATCTCCTTCTATTTTTAGGTTATCGATAATGAAATCCTGCCGTTCAGGTGTGTTTTTGCCCATGTAAAATTCCAGCAAATCGTGAATCGGATCGTCTTTGGTGATCCGCACCTTTTCCAACCGTATATTTTCATTGATAAACCCGCGGAACTCATCGGGTGAAATTTCACCAAGCCCCTTAAAACGGGTAATTTCCGGGTTTGCCCCCAAGGAAGCAATAGCTTCCTGACGCTCCTCGTCGGTGTAGCAGTAAACTGTTTTCTTTTTGTTCCGCACCCGGAACAGGGGAGTTTGCAGGATGAAGAGGTGTCCCTGACGGATGAGGTCCGGGAAGAACTGCAAGAAGAAAGTGATGAGCAGCAGCCGGATATGCATCCCGTCCACGTCGGCATCGGTTGCGATGATCACCTTGTTATACCGCAGGTTGTCCATGCTGTCCTCGATGTCCAAAGCCGCCTGCAGCAGGTTGAACTCTTCGTTTTCGTATATGACTTTTTTGGTCAGCCCGTAGGTGTTGAGCGGTTTACCGCGCAGGCTAAATACCGCCTGGGTATTCACATCCCGCGATTTGGTGATCGATCCGCTGGCCGAGTCACCCTCGGTCAGAAAGATCATCGAATCGCAGGCCCTCGGATTTTTGCTGTCGTTCAGGTGTACCCGGCAGTCGCGTAGCTTGCGGTTGTGGAGACTCGCTTTTTTAGCAAACTCGCGCGCTTTTTTCTGTATGCCCGAAATCGCTTTGCGTTCTTTTTCCGCTTCCTGAATCTTTTTATGGAGGATTTCAGCGGTGTCCGGATGCTTGTGCAGGTAGTTGTCCAGCTGTTCCTTCAGAAAGTCCATTACGTACTGACGGATGGTCGGTCCATCGGGTGCCATATCTTTCGATCCGAGTTTGGTTTTGGTCTGCGACTCGAACATCGGTTCCTCGACTTTGACGCTGATGGCCGCCACGATCGATCCCCGAATATCGGATGCTTCGTAATCCTTCTTCAGGAACTCCCGGATCACCTTGACGATGGCTTCCCGGAAAGCCGCCTGGTGGTATCCACCCTGCGGGGTATACTGTCCGTTGACGAACGAATAATACGTTTCATTGTAACCGGTACCGTGCGTGATGGCTACTTCAATATCCGCACCGGTCAGGTGGATCGGCGGGTAGATCGGGTCCTCGTTCAGGTTTTCGTTGAGCAGGTCGAGCAGTCCGTTTTTGGATACGTACGGTACGCCGTTAAACCTGATCACCAGCCCGGAGTTGAGGTAGGTGTAGTTCCGGATCATGGTCTCGATGTACTCGTAATTGAAATGGTACGTACCGAAAACGGTCTCATCGGCGGTGAAGGTAACCATCGTACCGTTTTTCTCGGTGACTCCGCTCTCCATTTTATCGGAAATCTCTTCTCCCTGTTCGAAATATACCGTCCGGGCGTCGCCGTCGCGGACGCTTCGGATGTTGAACGACGAGGAGAGGGCGTTGACCGCCTTGATCCCGACCCCGTTCAGGCCGACCGACTTTTTGAACGCCTTGGAGTCGTATTTGGCTCCGGTGTTCATTTTAGAGGCCACGTCAGAGAGTTTGGAAAGCGGGATTCCGCGTCCGTAGTCGCGGATGCTGACAGTTTTTCCGTCGATTCTGATGTCGAGGTTTTTCCCGTAGCCCATCATGTACTCGTCGATGGAGTTGTCAAGGACTTCTTTGATCAGGATGTATATACCGTCGTCGGCAGAGCTACCGTCGCCGAGTTTCCCGATGTACATACCGGGTCGGCGGCGGATGTGTTCCTTCCAGTCGAGGGTTTTGATGTCGTCTTCGCTGTAATTTACAGCCGGCGTTATGTCGCTCATATATCGTATTTTATTTGTCAGAAGAACTGTCGGGCACGGCCGGGGGCTGCCCATTAAAATTTTCGGTGTTGCTTTTTTCCACCGACGCCAAACCGAGAGCGATATTTGGAATCCAGTTTCCAAACTTCCCCGAGGTGCGACGGAGGAATCCCGAAAGGGAATCTTAAAGCGACGATTTGCGGCGCTTTCTCCAATTAAATCGCCAGTTCCCGCAGGTATCGATCCGGAGGACGCGTGGGCCAAAATCGCTGCATTAGCGGATTGCATGCAATCCGCCGGCGCGCGGACCAATAAAACCGAGCGAGGAAGGAGCGAGCCTGAAGAATGGGTATATATTGTATCTACTCCTGATACAAATCCGGCCGCATGGTCCTATGCTCTGTGAGAATCATCTCCCTGGCCAGATCGCTCAACTCCCTCACCCCTGTATTTCTGACCGTCTCGACCGGAATAGGCGGCAGAACGTGCAGTTTAAATGTATGCGGCCTGATCTGCTTCCACCCCTCAAAGGCATTGGCTGTCCCGTCCAGCGCCACAGGCAGTATTTCGACTCCGGCCATCTTAGCCAACAGAAAAGCCCCTTCATGAAACCGGTTCATTTTCCCCGATTTCAACCTTGTACCCTCCGGGAAAATAGTGACGCTCACCCCTTTTTCCAACTCCGCCTTCGCCTTTTTCAGCATAAGCCGCGCACTGGAAGCCTCGCCTCGCCGAATCAAAATATCCCCATGAATCAACAGGGCGTGTCCCACAAACGGCATTTTAATCAGCTCCCGCTTGGCCACCCACCGGGTGTTGGGCCGTATAGCGTAAATCAGCGGTATATCGAACATGCCCTGATGATTGCTAATCATAACATAAGGCCTTCTCCGGTCATAATTTTCCCGTCCCTGCACCTTGATTTTCCATCCCGGCGACAGCCAGAACAGCATCATGGAATGAACATAAGTAGTAGCGGCGATAATCCGTTTTTTCTTGTCCCACCATACGGTCAACAACCATACGAGGGAGATAAAAATTCCGTAAACGATCAAAAAGAGGATCAGTACGATGTAATAGAGTATGGACAGAAACATTTGAAATCCGAATTATCGGGCGAATTTAGTTAAAAATCCTTACATTTGGATTATGCGCATAGTGATTTTTATCAGCATTTTATTAACAATATGCACCATCGGAAAGGCACAGCCAACGGCACTGGCCGGGCCTGTGCGGTTGGTTTTTACCTCTGACTTCCAGCACCATCCGTTTGGTCAGGACCCCGTGTGGGGAGGCTGGCCGGAAGGCTCCATGGCTAGGGCGATGAGTTACATCCGTTCACACCGCCGGGCGATGGGAGAGGACCGCTTCGCTCTCTTGGCATGCGGAACCACCCTGAAGGCTCCTTATTCCTACTATCCGGAAAATATGGCCTCACAGATATCGGATTATATCGGTTTTGAACGGGGGTTTGAAAGGGGAGGAATTTCTTTCGACGTTACATTACAAAGTAAACAGACAGTCTTTTCATTCGGTACCTCCGGTGAAAATCGGGTCCTGCTGTCCCTGATTTCCGACCCGGATATCACATTGGAGAAAATTGCGGGTATCGACCACGGCAGCCCGGTTCATCTGTTGGTAGCTGCTTTCGGGCGTGAACCGGAGGTGTGCCGGGTAATTACTATCAGCGGGGATACGACGACCGTGCTGAATCTGGGAAATACCGGTAAATATATCGGAGTGGCCGATTTTAATTCTCCCTCCGATTTTACCGTTAAAACAGTTGATATATCCGGCTTTCCGGCGGATGCCGAATATATGGAGCATTTTCAACAGCTGTATGACAGCGTCCGTGCGTTTTATGACACTCCGATCGCCACACTTGCCGATACGCTCCGGCAATCCGGCGCTCTGTTCGGTCCGACCGCTTACACCGCTCTTTTCCATCGTTTCCAGTTGGAAATAACACGCGCGGAAGTTTCGTTTTTTGCCCCTCCGCTTACAGACGATGTCATTCCGGCCGGAGAAATAACCGGAGCCGATCTGTTGCGTCGTTTCCGATACGAAAACCACCTGATGGTGTTGAGGCTGACAGGAAAAGAAATCCAGCAGTATATCGAATACGCTTATGGACTACGCTACAATACCATGCGGCGGCTGACGGACGATTTGTTACGGATGAGCCGTGACCGTGACGGGGTACTGCAGCTGCGTACTGCGGTTTATAATCTGGACGAGGCTTTCGGAGTTGATTATCAGGTCGATGTTTCCCGCCCGCAGGGCCGGCGCGTAAAGGTGACGGGCATGAGTGACGGAACTCCTTTCCGGACAGACCACACATACCGTGTCGTGCTGAACTCACACCGTTTATCCGGTGATCACAGCTATTTATCACGGGCTACAGGACTTTCTGGCCAAGCTATAGAACAAAGAATAGTTTGCCGGACAGAGAGTGATTTCCGGTATCTTTTGTGGGATTGGCTTTCCAGAAAGAAAGAAATCGTACCTGAAAACTCCCTGAACTGGGAAGTTCTCCCGGAGACATTTATAAAATCATCAAAAGCGCGGATATACTAATAATAAAACCGCGCTTTTTGTTTTCTGTTAAATTGTTTGATATAATAAACAGGTGATGTTTATAGTTCCCTTTGGTGTTTGGCAATATATTATAATTATATTATTTCTTTACATTGGAAATTAATTGCTATATTCGTATGAATTATTAAAAACATATTAAAATCATATTTAATCCAAAACTAAACTCCTATGAGAAAATTTTACTTCTATCGATTGCCTTTTTAATAGGCTTCAGTGCTTGTCAGCAGAATCTGTTGTCAGAAATCGAAATAGATCAACTCCTTGAACAATCCGATGCCAGTACCCGTGATGCGGCTCCGTATCCGAGCATACCTACATGGGTCAAATTACATGTAGAAGACAGCGAAGGAATCAAAGTCACCTGGCAAAACATTTTCAATCGGGAAGATTACAATTACGAGTGGCAGGTTCCGGAGGGACTTATCTATCAGATAACGGATATAGGTGACCAGCTTTATTTAACGCGAGGTTGTACACCCGGAACTTATACCATTAACCTGGTGATCACCGGGAAAACCACTACCTATAATTCCGGAACGATGAGTTGTCAGGTAGAGGTTACTGCAGATCCGTTTCTTACGGCTAACAGTCCCGTTTACGAAGGAAACGAAACAACCGTACAACTGCATGGGGCTAACAGCTCAGATTATGATATCTTGTGGAGTACGGATGTATGGTTGGAGAAGCGCATCAATGGTACGTCTCTGGCGGTGAGTACTTACTGGCCGGAGCGATACACGGTAGATTGCACGGTTAGCAATGTTAATACCGGATACCGTAAAACTCTATCCACGTCCGTGGAGTTCTTGAAAAATCCGTATGACCGCAGTCGGCTTCAGGTTATCGTTGAAAATAATTCGAAATACCCTTACGAAATCCATATTATGGGTGAGTCTATGAATAATTGGACCCAATACGTTAGTGCTGGAGAATCGAGGTATTATACTACACCCATGAGAGGAAAGAACTGCACCATAAGTATCTATTGTACCCGTTTTTCCCCCTGGCTTGATGACGATAGATACTTCGAGATAAACAATAGTCTCGACGGAGGAAATATAACCTTTGAGGTGGACGACCAAGGTATTTACGGCATCCAGTATCGGGATGAAGAGGGCGCCGCCAGGGATTACGTGTGGTTCCGGGATCGCAATTGATTTCGGATTGCAATAAGGCCGGTAGTTTGAAACTGCCGGCCTGAATTTTCAAAACTCATCCAAGTTCATGGCGTTTTTATCCTCAGACAACTCCGGATGAGAGGATGAGCGACTGTAACCAATACACCAAAACACCGGCCAGATACCCGCTAAGGGCCATGCGGGAGATGTTCTTCAGGTACCATCCGAACGGAATTTTTTCCAGACCCATCACTACGACCCCGGCGGCGGAACCGATGATCAGGATGCTGCCGCCCACACCGGCGCAATAGGTCAGCAGCTGCCAGAATGTACCGTCCTGTAGGAATGTGGCCACGTATGCCGCGTCGGCCGAAGCAGCGATCATAGTAGCATCGGCAACAGGATACATCCCCATAGCGGCCGCCACGAGCGGAACGTTGTCCACAATGGACGACAGGACGCCGATCAGTGTATTGATCGCGTAAATATTATGCACTTTATCATCGAGGAATCCGGCAAAACCGGCCAGTACACCCGCACTCTGCAGGGCCGCTACGGAAAGCAGAATTCCCAGGAAAAACAGGATCGTAGACATATCGATCCGCCGAAGTACCTGGCTGACCCGTTCTTTGAGGCACTCTTCGATATTCGTATTGCGCTGGTACATAATTTCCGTGTAAATCCACAGGATACCCAGTGAAAGCATCGCCCCCATAAACGGCGGCAAATGCGTAACGGCTTTGAATATCGGAATGAATACCAGGCAGGCGATACCGAGAAGGAGGATCGACAGCCGTTCTTTTTTGGACATAAGCTGTTGGAGTTTCGGTATTTCATCCTGATAGTCAGGCGAAGTGAGAATGCCATGAAGGAATCGGTTGGCGATAAATACCGGAACCAGCATAGCTATGAAAGAGGGCAGGATGAGGTGAATTATGGTAGGGATGGTCGAAATATTGCCTTTCACCCAAAGCATGATCGTAGTGACGTCACCGATCGGAGACCAGGCGCCTCCGGTATTGGCGGCAATAATGATCACACTCCCGAACAGCCATCGTTCCTTATAGTTGGCGATCAGCTTACGGAGCATCATGATCATCACGATAGCGGTGGTCATATTGTCCAGCAGCGCGGACATGAAGAACGTCAGCAACGAAATCGTCCAGAGCAGTTTGTGCTTATCCCGTGTAGAAATTCGGTTGGTAATAAAGGCGAATCCCCCGTGGACATCGATCAGTTCGACGATCGTCATGGCTCCCATCAGGAAGAGCAGGGTTTCGGCAATATCCCCGATGTGTTCCAGAACCTGTCCGTCGACGACGAACCGGATGTGCTGTTCATGCCCGGAGAGATTTTTCAGTTGAGGAGAGAGGTCCAGAAAATGTTGGAACTCGGTAAGATTGAAGGCCGGTACGTAATAGTCGGCCCCGAAGATGTAGATGACCCAAAGGATGATCCCTGTAATCAGGGCGATCCCTGCTTTGTTCACCTTGAGGTTATGTTCTATGGCGATACCGACATATCCCAGAACAAAAACCGCGATCATGGCTGCTGTAATCATTATAAAATATACTCTTAAATAATTTTGAAGGCGCAAAGTTAAGTTACTTTTCCCCTCGTTATCCTCGAAGGCAAAATAAAAACGGACAAAATGTATTTTTTTACATTTTGTCCGTTCAAAGTTAAAATACAGGTCGCGATACCTCTCTGTACCCTATTTTACATAGATTTTACTGACCGCGCTCCACGATTTGCCGGGAGCTACGGTCTGGAATCCGGTTACCTCGTCCGGCAGGTCGAGGTTGGGGGCGTTGATGGCCCACGTCTGCGGCTCCGGGCAGGCCCAGTCCACCGTACCGCCGTTATTCCAGAAAGTCCAGTGCTTGTACTGATCGTCCACTTCGTAGTATACAGTCACCCCGTTGGCTTCGTCCTTAATCACCGCGCCGTTGAACGGTTTGCCGTCCACTTCGATCGGCTGGGCGGTCATCGGCCATTCGATCGCGCTGCCGGTCGGTTTGAGTCCGGTAGTGCGGAGCTGCTGTTCGGTTTCATTTAACGGCAGCAGTGTACCGGTTGGCAGTGTGCGGTTGTTCACCTCCCATTTTTCACCCACCGACATCCACAATTTATAATGATCCGCGCTGGCGCCTTCCACAAACGGAATCATAATCGGGGTATGGTACCCCACGCCCAGCGGCATATCCGTATCGCTCTCATTGATAAACGTCACTTTGTGTTCCAGCCCGCAAGCCGAGAGTTTAAAGTACATCCGGCACTCGAACTGGTGCGGGAAATAACTGTAAACCGCATCGTTAACGATATTCGAGAAGAACGACGCTTCCACTTCCACGTAATCCGCGCCGATGTTGGTTTTGGTTACGGTAAAGGGCTGAGATTTAATGGTTCCGTGGTGGTGGTTATTCTGGTCCGGAATGGTGATCGGGTAATTATAGGTTTTGCCGTTGTGGGTATACGTACCGTCCTCGATCCGGTTGGGCGGGAAGAGCAGCGGCAGACCAAACAACTGCGGACGGCTGGCGAAAAATTCCAGTTCATCGGTTTTCGGCGTACGCAGGATATTGAGTTTTTTCTCCTTGTTGACCAGTTTGACCATATTGGCGCCCAGCGACGGGATCATCAGGGCTTCCCAGCCGGCGGCTTCCATTACGACGGCTTCAAAGCCGTTCCATTCGATTTTTGAAATGTTCATAGCGGTATTTTGGTTAGCAATTTTTACGTATAGGCCAAAGATAAACAATTTTCAGAATATCCGGGGTGCTGTAGTGTGCCGTTAAATAAAATTCCGGAGATCAGGGATCGTCCGAAAGGCATTTGTCCGCATCTCAGGGGATTTATCCGCCGTTAGCCGCTGACCGCTATATCCCGGTTTTGTCACTTTCTGAAAGATAGTAACCAAATTTTACTCCGGTCACCCCTACGCCCTGGCCGCCTAAGGCGGCGATGGTAAAACAAGGGGTTCCTGCATAAAATTCGGGCCTTTGCGTGCTGGCCGCACGAATCACCTTCGGCTTTTTTACAATTTTATGTTCCTGTTCCTGTTCCTGTTGTCTTCTTTATTCCGATTTGTTTTTTAGCGGTTCCTGAAACTGCTTCAATCATTTTAATGGTCTTTGCGAAACGCATTCAGGCGTTCGTCCAATACATCATATAGCGGTTCGGACATCCGCGAACAACACGCCCGTATACCTTGCTGTTGGCTGCCGGTTGTCGAAAGTACGATCGAACTCACTCCATAATAGAGCAATTCCCGCATCAGCTCGCCACAGGACATATTGGGGTATCCGATCGTAAAGAAAAAACCGTCCGAAATATCCCGGTCGATGTCCTTATCATATAAGACATGGATGCCGTGCTTTTCAAAAATGGCTTTCATCCGTCTGGCTCTTTCTGCATACTCGGCGGTCACTTCGATAAAATTGTATTGCCCGTCGGAGGCCGCTTTTAGCATTGCCGCATACCCGAACTGCGTGGAATGGGTGGCCCCGGATGTAATCATATACAGAATTGAAGCGATCAACGTAGGCCCGAATACGCCCGATCCGGCATACCGTTCGGCCAGGTCTTCGAACCGACGGTTGAACAGTGTATCCGAAATGACGATAAACGCCGCCCGCTGACCCGCGCAAGAGAAAATTTTCGAAGCGGATAGCATCAGCATATAGTTATCGGTATACCGTGCCGCCGTAGGGATAAACGGCGGAGTAAATGGATGGCCGAAATCGGTCCGGAAATCCATCCCGAAATAAGCCAGGTCTTCCAGTACAATGGCATCATACTCGGTAGCCAGTTCACCGATTACCTGCAATTCGCTCTCCGTAAGTGAAATCCAGGCCGGATTATTGGGATTGGAGTAAATAACAGCCGCGATATTTCCTTTACTGAGGTACGATTCCATCTTTTTCCGCAGGGCATCTCCCCGGAAATGGTAAATATCAAACGACTGCCACCGATAACCAAGTACGCGCAGTTGGGATTTCTGAATCGGGAATCCGGGATCGATAAACAAAACGGTATCCTTCTGTCTGTCCCGCTGACAGCACCCGATAAACGCCCCGAACGATCCGGCCACCGATCCGGTGACGGGTACACACCCGGTAGGTGAAAGATCGATATTCAGAAATGCCTTAACGAACCGTGCCCCTTGCTTTTTCCAATCGGGAACTCCTTCTGCCGCCGGATATATAGCCGGAATACCTGTATCGAGTGCTGCTTTTTCCGCCTCCGTTCCGATCCGGCACGGTTCCAGCCCGGGAACACCCTGGTCCATCCGGATAAACGGAATACCGGTCAGCTGTTCCAGCCGTTGGGCGATCAGTACCACTTCGCCGATCGTCGCTTTTTCCAGGTTTGGAATGCGTAACTTTTCGACCACCTGCCGTACCAGTTCCTCGCTGTATACACGATGCTCCATGTCAGACCGTTGTTTGTTGGATACCCGCTTTGTAACCCAACCCGAGCGCTTCGAGGTTCATCTCCACGATATCCTCCCCTTTGGAGCAGAAAAATTTACGGATGGCCTCTTCCAACGTATCATAATCCAGCTCGAGCAGGGGAGCGGCCGCACCCAATAGTACCGTATTGGAGGCCCGGATCAACCCTTCGTCCCCGGCGATTTTATCCACATCGAGCAGGATCACATGCGGCAGTCCGGCCAGGTCTTCGAGCAATTGTTGCTCGTCCGGATAATTGGTGATATTAACAAAAGGCGTGGAACTGGCTACGACCCACCCTTCTTTATTGAGGTAGGGGAGGTAGTGCAGGGATTCGAGCGGTTCGAGCGAAAGGATAAGATCAGCGGTTCCTTTGGATATCAAATCGGAAAAAATAGGCAGTGAGGAAATGCGCAGGTTGGAATGTACTTCACTCCCGCGTGGGCTCATGCCGTGTACTTCGGCTTGTTTAAGGTTCAATCCGGCGCTCATCGCTGCTTCGGCGATAACGGCGGCAATCGAAAGGATACCCTGTCCGCCTACGCCTGACAAAATAATATCTTTTCTCATGCTTTTTCCATTTTGAGTTTACGTGTTAGCATCAGTATGCATTCCCGCCGTGGGATAATCACTGAAACTCCCTTGAATTGAACCTCTTCCCGGATCATTTTTTCGATCTCCCTGCGATTTTTTTGGATCGGTATCACCACACGGATATGTTCCGGTTCCACCCCGATTCCGCGACAGATATCTTCGATTTTCCCGGTTCCGGCCGAGTCCTGTCCGCCGGTCATAGCGGTAGTAAGATTGTCGGAAATAATGACCGTGATATTCGATTTCGAGTTGACGGCATCCAACAGGCCCGTAATCCCGGAATGCGTAAAGGTGGAGTCGCCGATTACAGCCAGTGAGGGGAACAGCCCGGCGTCCGCCGCTCCTTTGGCCATAGTAATGGATGCGCCCATGTCCACACAAGAGTCGATGGCCCGAAACGGGGGCAGGGCTCCGAGGGTGTAACAACCGATATCGCTGAACACCTTGGCGTCCGGGTAACTCTTAATGACTTCGTTCAGGATTTCATACACATCTTTATGTCCGCACCCCTGGCAGAGCGCCGGAGGCCGGGGAACGACATCCGGACAACACTCGAAGGAGATCTCCGGAAGCACCCCGAGCGCCGCTTTGACATGATCGGGATTCAATTCTCCGGCACGCGGGATTTCGCCGGTCAGCCGTCCCCGTATTTTTCCGGTATCGTCCAGCAGTCCGCGCAGTTGTTCCTCGACAAAAGGTTGTCCGTCTTCCAGGACCAGTATCTCGTCGCAGGTTTTCATCATCCGGCGGATCTGCTTCCGGGGTAACGGATACTGCGAAATTTTCAGCAGTGTCCGGTTACATACGCCGTCAAAAGCTTCCATCAGGTAGTTATAAGCGATCCCATAGGCGATCACTCCTTTGTTATTGCCCTCGAAATACTCGTTGTAGGGCGATTCTTCCGCTATTTTTTCCAGTGTAGTCTGTTGGGCCAGAAGGACGTTGTACCGTCTCCGGGCATTGTCCGGAAGCAGTACCCAGCGTCCCCGGTCTTCGGGGAAAGAGAGCCGATTTTGCTGTCTTTCACCCTGTGTTTTGATAATACTCCGGGAATGAGCCATTCGGGTAGTGATTCGCACCAGCACGGGCAGTTGCACCTCTTCCGACAGATCGAACGCCGAGCGTACCATATCGTAAGCTTCCTGTTGGTTGGCCGGTTCAAAAATCGGTATCATGGCAAACTTACCGTAGAACCGGGAATCCTGTTCGTTCTGCGAGGAATGCATCGACGGATCATCGGCCACCACGACAACCAGTCCCCCGTGTGTTCCGGTCATGGCCGAGTTCACGAAAGCGTCCGCGGCCACGTTCAGTCCGACGTGTTTCATGCAGACCAACGCCCGTTTACCGACATAGGAAACACCGAGCGCCGCTTCCATCGCCGTTTTTTCATTAACGCACCAGTCGCTGTACACCCCGCGCTCACGGGCTAAAGGCGACTCCTGTATATATTCGGTGATCTCCGTGGAAGGTGCGCCCGGATAGGCATATACTCCGGAGATTCCGGCGTGCAGGGCACCCAAAGCGATCGCCTGGTCCCCCAGTAACAGTATTTTTTCGTTCATTTATAGGTGTAATATAAAGTCGTCGGCATCGTTCAATGCCGGGAATTTGTTTCTGAATTCGGTCAACGTGTCTTTATCCACTTCGCACCATACGGCTTCTTCGGTGTTCCAACGGGCCTGTGCCGCTGCTTCGCCCTTGAAATCGATCAGCGCGGTTCCACCGCTGTAGGACACGAACGGGTCGTCGCCTGTCCGGTTCACACCGGCCACATAACAGCCGTTTTCAATGGCCCGTGCCTGCAACAGCGTATTCCACGGATGGATCCGCACGGTCGGCCAGTTGGCCACATACAGGATCAGGTCGTAATCTCCCCGGTTGCGTGAAAAAACAGGAAACCGCAGATCGTAGCACACCTGCAGCAAAATCCGCCAACCCTGCCACTCCACGACCACCCGCTGCTCACCGGCCGTATACCGTTTATCTTCTCCTGCAAAAGTGAATAAATGGCGCTTATTATAGTGTATAGTTTCCGTCCGGCCTGACAAAATAAAAGCGGTTGAAAAAGCTTCCGTTTTCTTCCACTGCCACGCTTCCGGCTATCGCGGCATTGAATCGAAAGGCCATATCCCGCATCCATTCCAGCGTCTCGGTTTCCGCGGGCTCCGCCACGCCCTGGGGGTCGGTACAAAATCCGGTGGTGAACATCTCCGGAAGTACTACCAGATCGGCCTGTGGAGCTGTTTCTATAACGTGTTGTGCCCGCTGACGGTTTATTCCGGGGGATTGCCAACGTATATCGGTCTGTAAAAGGAGAACCTTCATTTTAGTTATTCTTTGGAATTACCCATATCGTAAAAGCCGGGAGAATACCGGGGAAGTTCTTTTCGTAAGAAGTCCGGGAGTTTCCCGTATTGGGTAAATATAACGTTTATTTGTTAAATCAGAATCCCACAAAATGATTAATTCTTAACAGTGCGTTGTTCATGAAAAAAGCCTGCCGGATAAGGCAGGCTGGATTACAAAGCCTTTGGTTTTACGGCATAAACGGTTCGTCGAGGTCTTCCAGTTCCCGGGCCACTTCCCCCAGATCGTTATGCAGGGTACGGAGCCGTACACCGAGGTAAATCCGGAAAAATCCGTAGGCGATAAAAGCCAGCGCGGCAAACCAGACGATCATGCCGCCGCCGAACAACGGACTGACGAAGAACAGGATGGAAAAAATAACACCGATAATGGCCAGTGCCAGAAGTCATCCCCATCCGCTGTTTTTCACATGGCTCAGGTCGGAGGCGAACCCGATGGCCCATACGGAACGGATCAGCAGCCAGAATCCCACGAAGTAGATCAAAACCAAAGTGGTCATCACCGGTGGAATCACCATCAGGATAATCCCCAGCACCAGGTCGAGTATCCCGCCGGCCAGTGCCCATCCCCATCCCCGGCGGTCGCGGTTGCCCACGGCCAGGATGATTTCAAAGATACCGCTGACCAGGAAGGCCACGATAAACAGGATGGTAAGCGCCACCAGAGTAGCATCCGGTGTAGCCATACACCATATTCCCACTATAACGGATAGTACACCGATCAACACGGATACCCACCAGTTTTTTACAGCCCGGCGGGCCGTTTGTAGAATGTCATTTCTCATATTTTTTTATTGGTTATTGAATTCGTTATCCGAAACGATCAAGCAAACGCTGTGCCCGCTTTGAAAATTTAGTCTTAATCAAACCGAAAATTGATTTTAAATCGATTAGTATTGTATCATTCAATAAAAGGGTTTATATTTATTGTCTACCATTTACTTAAAATTATCAGTATGAAAACACCAATCCGCTACCTTCTAACAAATTTATTCGTTCCTGTGATTTTCCTGGCCACGGCTCATGCGGCTTCGTTCGAATTGGTTATTATGAATTATACTTTCGACCGGGGGCAGGTGGAAATTTTCATCACCGACGAAAAGCAAAACGTAGTTTTCTATCTGCGGGAATCTTTTAATCCGTATGATCAGATTCATATTTCAGATCATTTTTTCTGGGGTAATGAAGATCCCTACTCCGAGCCCAGCAGTTATCCCGGAGCGTACAATTTTTTATTACCCGGAGGTGCATCTGCCCCCTGGAAAGTATACTTTAACCATACTACCCGATACGGGCCATGCTCCTTTGGTTAGGGAATACGATCATGTATCCGGAGTTTTTCTGCAGACCGATATGTTCGGACAGAGTTGGTGGGTAAATGAAAATGTATGGTAAAGAATAAAATCCCGCGTTTTTTCGCGGGATTTTGTTTGAAGAAAAATCACGTTTTCTGTTTTATTTTGGAGAGAAATGTTAATTTTGTATTGTTGCATCCTTAACTAACTTAAACGAAATAGATCATGTCTGATATTAAATTTCACCTCGGAGAAGCATTTCCTTTAGAATTTCATAAAGTACGTGTGGTACAGAAACTGCATCTGGTGCCGATTGAACGCCGTCTGGACGCGTTGAAAGAGGGTGGTTTCAATACCTTCAAATTACAGACCACAGACGTTTTTCTGGATATGCTGACCGATAGCGGAACCAACGCGATGAGCGACAACCAGATCGCGGCGATGTTTCAGGCGGACGATGCTTATGCCGGTTCACAGAGTTTTCTGCGCCTGCAAAAAGCGGTGGAGGATGTGCTCGGTAAAAAGTACCTGCTGCCGGTGCATCAGGGTCGTGCGGCGGAGAACATCATCGCCAACGCCTTCATCAAACCGGGCGATGTGATCCCGATGAATTACCATTTTACGACAACATTGGCCCATATTCAGGACAAAGGCGGTTCGATCGAAGAGCTGTTGCACGATCATGCGCTGCAGCTGGCTTCGGATCATCCGTTTAAGGGAAATATGGATATCGATAAACTGGAAGATTGTATCGCGCGGCATGGTAAAGATAAAATTCCGTTTATCCGTATGGAGGCTTCCACCAACCTGATCGGCGGACAGCCCTTCTCGATTAGCAACCTGATGGATGTGCGCCGCATTTGTGATAAATACGGCATCATGCTGGTGCTGGACGCGTCGCTGATCGGGGAGAACGCTTACCTGATCAAACAGCGGGAGGAGGCCTGGAAAGAGAACTCGATGGCCGATATCCTGAAAATGATGACCAATCTGGCCGACCTGGTGTATTTCTCCGCCCGCAAACTGAGTTCTTCCCGCGGAGGCGGGATTTGTACTAACCGCAAGGACCTGTACCACAATATGGAAGCGCTGATACCGCTGTATGAAGGCTTCCTGACGTATGGAGGAATCTCGATCCGTGAGATCGAGGCGATGGCCGTAGGGCTCTATGAGACGCTGGACGAGACAATGATCAGCCAGAGTCCTTCGTTTATTAAATACTTTGTGGAGGAAGCGGTGAAACACGGCATACCGATGGTTACGCCTCCCGGGGTGCTCGGTGCGCATGTAAACGCCGGAGAAATCAGTTCGCATATTCCGCAGGACCAATATCCGGCAGGGGCCTTCGCCGCTGCTTACTTCCTGGTTTCGGGTATCCGGGGCATGGAGCGCGGAACGGTATCCAGCGTGCGGGACGAAAACGGCAAGGAGATATTGGCTGATGCCGAACTGCTTCGTCTGGCTATGCCCCGGCGGGTGTTTACCCTATCTCAGGTTAAGTACGCCCTCGACCGTTTGGTGTGGCTGTATGAGCACCGGGAAATGATCGGCGGATTGAAATTCACGTATGAGCCGCCGGTGCTTCGATTCTTCATGGGCGAACTCGAACCGCTCACGGACTGGCCGGAACGGCTGATGGTGAAATTCCGTAAGGATTTTGGTAAAAGCCTGTAGTCCCCATACGATTTAGAATGTTATCGGTGTCGCTTGCGTTAAGGCGGCACCGATTTTTTGGGGGATCTTCACACTCCCGGCCGTATGCATTTAATTTCTTATACCTCCGCCAATTTTTGTTTCCGATTCTACAATTATTACTACCTTTGCGCCGTTACTTTTTGAACAAGACACGAACAGGTTAGTTTATTTTTTATCCCCAATATGGCAGGCACAACGAACAACGCCACCTTACTGCGCCGGGAATTGCTTACCCGCATGGCGCGCTTCCTCCGTACACGCGAACTGGAACCAAATGTAGACCGTATCCCGATCGAAATGCGTCCGAAAGGATATGAAAACGTATCGCGTTGCTGTATCTATAAGGACCGGGCGATGCTCCGCTATAAGATCATGGCGCTGCTGGGGTTTAATATCGAAGACGAGACCGATGAACTCACTCCGCTGTCG
>Ga0192241_10089_pt1 | contig 49920 bp, 73 predicted proteins | sample Koala_Koa27_I3_FD_131239 | JGI IMG/M metagenome (GOLD analysis project Ga0192241, IMG submission 131239) | Enriched cells from koala feces incubated with labeled cellulose particles, San Francisco Zoo, California, United States - Koala_Koa2-7_I3 ... | reverse complement strand
TCACGATCGCCGCGACGAACGCAAACCCCATCAGCAGCCAGGCGTTGAAATACTTAAAAACCATCGAAAAGAGATCTATCATTAAAAATCACCCTAGAAATATCGTAATCACAAATAATATCGTCAGCGCGGCGATCCCGAAGAGGCCGCATGACGGAAGCTCACCCCACGGCTCGATGAATACCCGGCTGAAACCGGCGATGAAACGCTCCACGGGCAGGACGGCGGCCTGCTCCTGCACACGACGGCGCGGTTCAGGGAAGAGCCTCCCGCCGCGGCGCTTTACGGCAATACTGACGACGAGCCAGGCGACCAGCGCGGAGAGAAGAAAGACCAGCAGCCATTTGTATACGTCCCAGATAAAGAATCCCGTTGAAATCCTGAAAGCCATCATTATTCGTCTACCTCCACGGAGAACAGGTTGGCCGGAGTCGTGCGGTTGATCAGCGACTCGACGGAGGGGGCAACCGACTCCTCAAAAAGCTCGCCGGGCAGCACCGTCGTCGTGATAAAGAGCATCAGCAGCAGAAATAGCGGGAAGGCGATCGTCACCTCGCCGCTGAAGCTGAAATCCTGCTTTTGAGAGACCTTGCCGATCGTCAGCGCGATAAGGAAGCGCAGCCCTGTGAGCAACATTGCCACAGTAAAGAGGAAAAGCGCCGTGAGTACGAGGGGGCTCATGAAGTTCGCCGAGCGGAACAGCAGCTGCTTGCCGCTGTAACCGATAAAGGGCGGCAGCCCGCCGAGTATCGCGATGACGATGAATAGGGAGAAGGCGGTGAAGGGAATACGTTTCAGCAGCGCTCCCTCCTGCCAGAGCTCGCGCTCCTCATACCTCTGTTTCAGAAATACCGTTATTATCGCCAGCGCGGCGGAGATAGGCAGGAAAACCAGCCAGAGCGAGATCATCGCTTCGATCGCGCTCACGCCGTAGAGCGCGGCGCGCTCCGCGCTGAATGTGCCGTCCATCGCAATACCGATGGATATCAGGATCATGCCCTTCATATAGAAGACCATCGAATTCATAAAGCGTTCAGGATCCTTAGCGCCGCAGGAAAGGACCAGCGCAAGCATGACGGAGGCGAAGCCGAGCAGGATGAAGAGCATGGGTACCTTTTGCAGCCCCTGCATCGGCCCGTAAAGGGAAAAGATGACGCGGAAAGCGACAAAGAGCGAAGCCTGCGTCCTTATCCCAAAGAAACAGTTGCGAGAGGCGTCGGGAAGATATGGCGACGGCTTCACGAAGATATAGAGCAGCGGCACAACGAGAAAGATAAAGGCCCACAGCGTATCGTTCGCGGGGGCGATCCTCGTGGCGATCATATTGATGTTGTCGGTGCCGTACTTCACCCGCAGGATCACAACTCCGGCGAGGAACATCACCAAAAGCAGCACACGCGAGACATAATAGAAGACAGACTCCCCGCCCTCCCGCCTCTTAGTGGCGAAGTTGCTGTAAAGCCCCGTCACGCCAAGCTGTGTAAGTAGCAGGAATACAAAGAGCAGCATCAGGCTATTCAGATAAAATATCCCCTGAATGCCGGTGCAGGTCAGCAGGAAGAAAACCACCTTGCGCGGCGTTATCACATTCTGGCGGTCGGCGAGGGCCCTGATGCCCGCCGTCAGCGCCACAAAGCTCATAAGCGCCGCCGAGATCGCCCCGAAGGCGTCTATCCGCAGCACCGCCTGCGCGTTTTTAACCGACTCGCTGGTGAGAACGTTGGACCAGCCGGTATTCGTAAAGACGTAAAGCGGGCTGTAAGAACCGCTCACGCTCATCCATACGAGGCTGGAAAGCACTGTCCCCGCAACGAGCAGGACAAGGAAAGGCAGCTTGTACAATATCTTCGGCAGGACCAGGACGCGCCCCGTCCAGCGGGAGAAAAACCTGTTATATAGAAGCAGCAGTCCATAACAGCCGGCGCCGGCAAGCGGCAGGATCAGCGTGAGGAACGGCAGCGGCATTGATTTAAACAGCAGCAAAGAATTCATCGGCTCACCAAATTTCTTATAACTTGTGTTTCGCGCGCTGCGGCACAGGCACGAATCCGGAAACCACAACAGCAATTATATCAAAGAGTCAGGGCTTTTTTCCGATAAAAAATATATCAGCGCAACAAGTTGACCCTCCATAAATAAACAACGCGGTAATAATTATGCTAGAATAGTCATGCAGTGGTCTGTTCTTTATTGTTTTATAAACCAAACTCAATTCTTATAAGGAGTGAATGTTATGCAGGAGAAAAAGAAATTATCTCTCATCGCGAAAATTGGGGTGGGCTTCATCATCGGACTCATCCTTGGGTTCATCATCGGACCCATGGCCTCTAATTCACCGTTCATCGCGGATATCGTGATCCCTCTGCTGCAGCTTGTCGGAAATATTTTCCTCGCGCTGCTTAAGATGCTGATCGTACCTCTGGTATTCTCCAGCCTGATAATGGGAGCCTCTTCAATAGGAGACCCCAAAGTGCTGGGCCGCATCGGCGTCAAGACTGTGGCCTTCTACCTCGGCACTACGATCGTAGCGATAGCTATCGGACTCGTCCTCGGCAACGTCATCCAGCCCGGCGTCGGCATGGCGATCGAGGGAGCCAAGGCGGCGGCTAAAGAGCCGGAGACGGTCTTCAACGTCATCCTCAATATTTTCCCCGCCAACCCGCTGAAGGCTCTTGTTGAAGGCGTGATGCTCCAGGTCATCGTATTCGCGCTCTTCCTAGGCGTCGCGGCGACGCTCATCGGTGAAAAGGGACGGGCCTTCCTGGAGTTCAACTCGTCTCTCGCCGAGGTGATGTTCAAAGTCACGGCGATCGTCATGAAGACCGCCCCGTACGGTATCTTCGCGCTCATCGCCGTAACCGCGGCGAAATATGGCCCCGCCGTCCTCGCCCCCTTCGCGAAGGTAATCTTCGCCGTCTATCTTGGCTGCTTCCTGCAGGTGGTCATCGTCTACTCCGGACTCATCACCGGCGTCGTCCACAAGAGCCCCCTATGGTTCCTCAGGGGCGTGCGTGAGGCGATGCTCGCAGCCTTCGTCACCAGAACGAGCGCCGGCGTGCTTCCCATCTCGATGAATAACGTGCAGGACAACCTCGGGGTCAGCGAAGATGTATCCGCCTTCGTCCTGCCGCTCGGCGCGACGATCAACATGGACGGCACCGCCATCTATGAGGGCATCTGCGCGCTCTTCGTCGCCCAGGCCTTCGGCATCGATCTCAGCTTCGGCGCGCAGCTTGGAATACTCATGACCGCCACGCTCGCCTCCATCGGTACCGCTGGCGTGCCTGGAGCCGGTCTGATAATGCTGTCGATGGTCCTTGTCTCCGCAGGGCTGCCGATTGAGGGAATGGCCCTCGTCGCCGGCATCGACGCGGTGCTCGACATGGCGAGGACCTGCGTCAACGTCACCGGCGACATGTGCGTCTCGACCGTCGTCGCGAAGACGGAGGGCGAAAAGCTGTAGCGCATTTCACCCCGCGGCCATTGTTCAATTATTAAAATAGACTGTAAATAACTTTTTAACATAAAAGAGAGACCGAGGGCGTTGACAAAAGGGGGGATGCGTAATAAAATATCTCTCGTTGGTGAGGTGGCCGAGCTAGGCTGAAGGCGCTCGCCTGCTAAGCGGGTAGGGGGACATAAATCTCCCTCCAGGGTTCAAATCCCTGCCTCACCGCCATAAAAACGCCAAACGCGCCGGTAGCTCAACTGGATAGAGCATCGGACTACGGATCCGAAGGTTACGAGTTCAAATCTTGTCCGGCGCGCCATATTACTGAAGAAATTGCCCCTCTATGAGGGGTTTTTTTATTGGGTACTCACAAGGTACTCAAGATTTAATGCTCTTTCAAGTGCACATCACCCAGAGAGAAAAAAGAGACCGTAGAGAAGATTTTATAGTTATAGTATGATTGTCTTGTTTTTGATCTGTTATTAAATGACTACAAAATGCAAATAAGCGAGATGAGGATATGTGTATTGACATTAAATCTGTTTTAGAAAAATGTGAAGAATATACCCCACTACCTGGCTATTATTTTTGTGTAATGTCTAACTTCTACGCCTTTAATAATATAGAGAATAGCGAATTGAAAGAATTGGTTGTTGATAGACTTAAACAAAATGGTAATATCTTATATGTTGGCATAGGAAAAGACGATGTAAGAGTTCGGGCCTTCAATCATGTTCTCGGTAATTCTTTAAATTCAACATTACGCAAGAGTCTTTCTGTTATTTTAAAAAAAGACAAACAAAAATTAAGTGAATGGATAAAGTCTAACATAAAAATCCTTTATATAACATGTAAAACAGGAAAAGAGGCTGAATCCGCAGAAGATACATATATAGAAAAGCTTAAGCCCCCACTAAACCTTATTCCAAGAGGCAATAACCCCAGAATCGAAAAAATCATGGAAATATTACGAAATCCAAAATAAAAAAAAAGGGGGGCCGACGACCAAACGTCTGCCCCCTGCCAAACATATAATATTTTTCATCGTTTTCATTGCGCCGCGATCACGCCGACCGCGCCGCCGACAACCAGCCCCAGCAGTAGCTTGCCTATGCCCTTCTGCTTTTCGGCCCTCGCCTGCTTCTGCAGAGTAATGTTCATCTGCTGGAGGATGCTATTCTGCTCCCGAAGTAGTCGTCTTTCTTCCTCACTTGCCGCCGTGTAGCGGTCCAGCTCGGCGATCAGCTGCGCCATGCTCTGCCGTTCAGAGGCAAGGGATTCACGCACCGCCGCAACCTCGGCCACCAGCGCGGCGTTGTCGGCGACGATCTCGCGGATATCACTCTTCGGAGTCTGTATCTGTCCGCTCTCGGTCAATGTTGCGCTGGCGTGCGCCCGTAATGAGAGCATTAAAAGCGTCAACAAGGCTATCGTCAGGCAGAGCACGAGCTTGCTTGTACGCATCAGCTGTCACCTCCTGTATGCGGCGGTCGTTGGTCCGCTGCAGCGCCGCGAGCGCCGCCGTTTTCTCCGCAAGCACCTTTTGCGCCGCTGCCGTTTCGGCCTCCGCCGCCCTGAGCTTTTCGGCTGTGACCGCATATTCGGCCCCCAATGCGGAGAGCTGCGCCGAGTGGTGCGCATCGAGCGCCCAGAGCGCGAACAACGCTGCGAGCAAGAGCACGGCCAGCACAAGCAGCCAGTATTTGTTTTGCCCGAGCCAGTCAGCCGCTTTTGTCAGGATCGGCGTCTTCGTCTGTGCTTCCGTCTCCATCGTCGGCCACTCTCCTTTCTCCGTGCGTTTCGTCGCTCGGCGGCATGAGGCGGCGTTTGAACGTATATGCCGCCCATACACCGCCGCAGAGCCCGCAGAGAGCCTCGAAACCGTCGAATCGCCTCCCACAGAACTGCGCGCCTATCCACGAGGCCCCGACCGCCGCCGTGAGCACGCCCGCTGCGACGCGCGGCAAGCTCATAGCCCTGAACTCCAAATCGTCGTAGAAGATGAGAGCGAAGTCTTTCAACAGCTTGGCCAGCGCTTTAGCAATCTTCTCGAATATTGTCATTTAGTGCGTCTCCATAATGTCGTCGATTCGGCGGTGTGCGGATTTTACGTCGCGCTCCACCACTGCGATACGCTCAGACTGCTTGTCCACACGTTCGTCGATTCGTGCCAACTGTGCGCCGAGTTTTTCTATAGCTACCTCAAGGCGGGAGATGGCGTCTTTGAGCGGCGTTATCACTAACATTTTCGCAAGCGTCATCGCAAAGGTTATTATGCCTATGTATACCATGGCGTTTTCAAGTGTGATGTTCATTTTTGCTTTCATCCCCTCATCCCAGCAGACGCCGGTTTTTCTCGATCCTATTCAGCCACCCGCGCAGGAAACACGCCTGCGATGGGTTGTTCGCCACAATCGCCCTGAAATACTTCTCGCGCTCGTTGATGTATATCTCGCATATCAGGCGCAGGTTATTTTTATAGCATATACAGGCATCGAGCGCCGCCATAGACTTGGGCCCCAGCTCGCCGTCAACGACGACAGAAAGTTTTAGTCCGGCTTTTGCGGCATAGTTGTTTATGGTTTTTTGCATCAGTTTTGCCGCCCCGCCCAGTCCATGATTCACCGCGGCGTCGAAATGCAGCATGCAAAGCGGCTCCGGCATTTTATCTGCTTTGGATGGGCGCCAGTACAGCACACGATATATCTCCACCGCCTCCGCGCGAGTAAGGGCTTTGATATTCTGATGCTTGACTATGCCCTGCTTGTACGCCCTCTCCAGTGTGCCAGCGGTGATTCCCATGTTGGTCGCACCGCCGCGGTCGTTGGGATGGTTGCTTTTACCACCTTCGGAGCCAAATACAAAGGTGAGCGCCTTTTCAAAACTTCCCATTTAAGCTATCCCTCCCATATGGCTACAGCCACTTAAAATCACTCGCCTCGCCCGCGTAAAAGCGGTAGAGGATAAGGTGCAGCAGCGCAACAATAATGTACGCCCAAAGCCCCACGGCATAAAAAATCGGAGCGGCTAAAAACTCCGCTCCGAACCCGGCAACCGCCGTTATCTTCTTATGCCGCACCGAAAAACCTTCCGGCATATACCAGACACCACGCGGTATCGACACCTTGCCCCACAGCTTACCCCAGGCGAACCGAAAAACGATCCGCTCGCCAAAACACAGCGCCGTAAAATAATGGCCCGCCTCATGCATGAGGCAGGCCAGCACGGCGCTTATCAGCACCTCTAAAAGTAATTTCTCCATCCGTATAGCTCCTTAATTAAAATCCAACGTTATAGACTTAATATAAATCTCATTACGACCAATCATTGTATCCCCATTATCGATATGAAGTCCTACATAACTGGCCATTTCCATATTTACATTAGGCATATCTCCTGAAGAAAATTCTAGCAACACTTTCCCTGTAGCAATATCTTCTAACGGTAGAACGGAGTCACCCTGATAATAATTACTACCTTGTCTAACTATGGGAGTAAAAGTTACTCCCATATAATCATCCTCTTGTAATTCTACCGTCATGGAGCAGGAATTGGTAGGAGCAAAGAATTGATTTACTGGTATTAAAACTTCATACCACGTATACTCATTTAAAGTTATACAAAGCATATTATTAAACCAGTCATAATCTGCTCCTGCACCATTATTTTTCCAACCTGATAAAGCAGAACCTATCTTTAATGTTGCTACTCCATTTTGAATGGTCCAGTTTATTGTTTCTGTAATACTAGGAGTTACTTCCCCCCCCCCATCTCCAATCTTAAACTCAATTACTGTAGTAGCGGGATTTGCATTAGACATAGGTGCATTTGCTAAACCTTTAACACCACCAGTTAAGTCTACTAACGTATATTCAGGGTCACTAGCTTGTTTTTGCACTGGTAAGCTAAAAGTCCTAATCTCTGTACCTGTACCATCTTGTATTTGTATATAAATATCATTAGAAGCTAAATCTACATTTTTTGGGTAGTTTGTACCTTTCATCCAACAATTTTTATTAGCGGGATACGCATACTCTCTTAAAATACATGAGGTAATAGGAAATACATTAGTAGCAGATACCATAGTACCACCATAGCCATTATCATTACCATCACTGTAGTAACATGAATTTACATGGATTGACCCTCCACCTACTATCCCCCCAAATGACGAAGAACCTTGAGATTGTATTGCATAAGCACTACACTCAATTATACTCGAAGCAGGATCACCCAGACCACATATACCACCAACAGTATGTTCCACATCATTTACACTTATTTCATCACCATTAAAAGTACAATTATTAATAATGTTATCTCCTGAAAAAATCCCAACAATACCCCCAATGTTCATGGGATTATACATAACAGGAACTATTATGTTATTTAACACAACACAATTATTAAAGACTTCATCTAAAGTTAAATTGGATACATAAGCCCCAGCTATTCCTCCAACATTCATAAGACTGGCCCAGTTTTGGTCTTGTACCATACTTATATTACTAACTACATTTTGTATTTTAGTGTCCTGAGCGAAACCAACAACACCACCAAAATAATTAGTTAATTCTGTTGGTGTTATACTTCCAGTAAGTTGAAAATTTTTAATAATGGTTCCTTGAGGCGTTGCATCTACTTTTCTAACAAAACAAAAGAACCCGACTTCACTATCAGCAGAATCACTTATCATATTTACATTTCTAATAGTATGACCTTGACCATCAAAGTAACCTGTAAATCCGAAATTACTTTTAGAATAAGCCCGCGTACCAATAGGAAGTGTAACTTTATTATTCATATCTATATTTTTAGTGACTTTTACTTTAACGTCGTACATTGGAAATGCTGTCCAACCTGAATACGCCTGATAATTAGTTTTCATAGTAAAGGCCGCCATTTTACTAGCAGAATCTATTATGTACCAACCATCAGCATCAGGCCCACTTAGGAAAGGGTCAGTTGTAGGAAAAGTCCCATCCCATACGTCAAATGCTGTATCAGGAAGAGGAGGAATCCCCCCACCACTATCTTGTATCATAAATCGTCTCATTTCAGCCAGCTCCTTAATTTTTTTCACCGTGTAAACCGCTATGAATATAGCTATCGCTACAATCAACAGATTCAATCCCGATTGGGCCATTGATCCTTTTCCCCTTACGCAAATTCTGTAGCAGAAACTCCGTACCACGTACCCATATTAAGAGTAATTAACGTAATGATATTTGTTGTAGACGGTTTCAGTACAGGCGCTTCTCCATTTGCCCACAGAATATCACCCCACCACTCGACACCGGGCGTTGTAGAGGTCAGTTTCAAAATTAATGTAACTGTACGTGCTAGTGGTTCAGACACAGCCCTAACTGGGGGAACAGGTGCGTCAGGGTCATCTGGTCCTTCTGGTTCTACAGGGTCTAATGGAATTTCAAATGATACATCTGCTGGAACATTTCCAGTTGTGCTTAGTGTAGCTACTATCACCTGTCCATTATCAGGATTTACTTCGATTGACCCAACTGTCCCTAAATTTTGTATTTTTTCCTTCACTATGGAAGTGTCTGCGACGGCGGGGATATCATCCATAGTCGCCATTTGCTTCCAAGTAGACCATTGGGTTGCATCAGCATCGAACACTCTATAGAATACAATACCAGTATAATACATATTCACTGTTTGTTTTATATAACTACCAGTAGGAACAACAGTATATATGACCTCCATATTAAAAGAACCTGAACTAGGAGTATTAGTAACGGTATTTGCAACTGCATTTCCACCGCAAGTATAGTGTCCTGCTGTCTTGTATGTATTAAGGTCAGCGTTCTCAGGTATTGCCTGGTATTCAGGTCTATATGCCGAATAGGCGACCCCGGTGAGATTCCCGACGATGCCGCCGGGAAACGATTTTTCCCCCGCAAAGGACTGCGGGCCGGTTGTAACTATGCCCGCCTGTGAGACCGACGCCTCGTTTAGTACCGGTGCGTCTCCTTTTATTTTGTACCATGCATAGCTTGCTGCTGTGGTGGGCGCTGTGGGCGAGCTAATTACACAGGTGCCCATGTAGTCGTTAGGCGTGGTTGATATTTGTGCGTCTGTCGGATTGGCGACGGCGGAATAGCGGATGTGTAGATAGGAGCTGCCTCCAGCTTCACCCCGCAAGGGACCGATGTTTATCCAGCCTTGGGCTGCCGGTCCCCATAGACAGAGGTCGTCGCCTACTTTATAGCAGTCGCCGTCGGCTCCGGTGGGATGGGCCGCCCTCATTTCCGCCTCGGTATCATAGCGCATCACGAGGCTTTTTTCTATTACGCCGCCGTCTTTTGCTTCAAGTATTTCGGGCATTGTGTCACCTGCTTTCTTACGCCGTGCGCCGCCAGATGTAAGCGGCGAAGTAAGGCGGCATGTTGTTGTGCGCCTCACCGCCGCCGGTGTTTTTAACGGTTATTGTGTGGGCGTGCGCGCCGCTTTTTCCAATGGTGATTATGTGCGAGTGGTCGCCGTCCGGCGAGGTGTTGTACCAGTTGTTGTCGTTGTCTCCTCCGTCAATGCCATGTCTGTTTCCTGGGCTTCCCATGTAGTTGCCCCACGGGCCGGTTCCCGCTTCGCCGTATTTGCCGTGTTGGTGGCTTCCGGTGGTACTGGCCGACCCGGAATGAGTATGCCCGTCGTTCTGGGTGCTGGTCGCGCTGTGCCCATGTTCCGGCATTTCATTCACGGTGAGGATGTGTTTATCCTCGCCGCCCGTAGCCCCCGGCGCATAGGATTGCCCCGCTCCGACGATGAATCGGCCCTGTATCTGCTCCCATTTGCCGAAGCCGAAGAGCGTCGCCGGACTGGTCGCGGCGACGGAGATGTATATCGCGCCAACCGGATAGATTGTTTGCAGGGTTTCTGCCAGCGTGGCGATACCGAGATTTTTCCGCGCCGTCGGGACGTCATGCACATCGCTCAGGTCGTTGGCCTTTTTGAGAGTGGTATCTATCTTTTCGTCTGTCGCCACTTCGAGCGCGGCCAGATCGTCACCGAGGGCTGTAAGTTGGTCTCTTAGCCATACGGTACGATTGGCGATGTCCTGCAGGGATAGGTTTACCGTGCCGGTGCGCCCGCCCGTGACCGGTTCGTTCTGGCCGACTTCGCGCACGCCCTCCTCCCATACGGAGCTTTCAATTATGTTTGCCATCTTCAGTCAATCCTTAGAACGTGATCTGCCAAAAGCCGATGATCTTGTCGGTGTTGCTCTTGGGCAGCGGTTTTTCGCGGACGACGCGCGAGAAGAGGCTGCCGTCGGCGCAGAAAAGGCCATATTCGGCGATGTCCATACCAACGGCGGTATCTATGCCGAACACAAAATGGAACTGTATGATGCGGGGATCATCAAAGATTGTGCCATCCTCTGCTTCAAGCCCAACACCGACACGCGCCTCGGAGACATTGACCTTTACGGCTCCGGTGATGCCGGTATCACTAGCATCTGTCGGAGAGCCGCCGGTCCCAACGCCCACCTGCGCGATGTGCATGCCGGTTTGACCGCTCAACAGCTTTGCAAGCGCGTTGCGCCCGCTGGTTACGATTAGGTTATCTTTTCCCGTGTGGATTATCTGCCCATCGCGGATGACGCGAAATACGAGCCGCCCCTTTACCTGCGGATATTCCGCCGCTGCTATTGTTTTCATTATGATTTGCCTCCTAGACTATTATTTTTATCGTTGTGATGGTGCGTTCGCTGCTCTCGACAACATCTTCGATTTGTGTTGCGATCCTGGCCTTAATTAATTCGGACTCTTCATCCTGGCTGTCGTAGCGAATTGTTCCGTCGTAGGCCAGCCCGTCCTCGCCGTAGTAATGACGGAACCACGGCGATTCGTTGAAAAATGGCTGTATCACCGCATAGAACTGTTCGCCGTCGTCGAGAGGTACGGTATCGGAGAGCTGAGGGGATAACATTGCCGAAAACTTGTCCTCGGCTTTCTCTTCATCATTGAGATAGAGCTTTAAGTCTAATGATATCAACTGGCTTCGTGCTGGTTTGTAGGCTTCAATGAACCTTTTCGCGTCATGAATCAAAGTCTCATCAAGTGGCGCGAGCTGAATCGCAAAGGTGTAAGGTTTGCTGTCCAGCTGCCAGTGCTCTTGTATGTCTATGCGCTGAAAGCCCAGAGTTTTCAAGGCCGTGGTGATGGCCCAGCGTGTACCCTTATAGCGGTGTATCATGAGGGAGGTCTTGGCTATGTAGCGTTTTTGCTCCAAGCTAAGATCTACAGGCTCATATACGTCGGCGTGCCATTGCCACGCAAGATGATCCAGCCAATCAGAGGGCAGCTCGTCGATACGGCTGTAAATGGGCAGCTGACCTATCAGGCCGCTAAGATAGTGCAGGTCGGGGTCTATTGCGCGCGCTGCCTGCAAGACCTCCTGATATATGCCGATTGACGATGGCAGTATATCTTCGAGCAGGATATCCCTCGCCGTTTTAGCCATCTTCCAACCCTCCGAAAGTCACCGTCGCTTCGCTGTCTGCAATGGCGACCTGTGAGCCGGTCAATACGGTATGTTGGGGCTGCGTAACCTCAACGCGCAGAGCGCCTGCAGACATTACCATTCTTATCAACTCGCTGGGATTGATGTCCCGTCCGAGCTTTGACTTCTGCCAGAGCTCGAAATCTGCGACAGCCGCAGCGACGGCTTTTTGTATCGACGCGGCAGATGTCGCGCTTTTGTGCGCAATATAGTAAATTAATTCGGTATGATAATTTATCTCGTCCGGGGCTTGCACAAAAACATGGTCACTTAGCGGACGGACTTTTTCATCGTTTAGGACCCCATCGATAAGATTTAATATTTCTTGCGATGGTAGTTTTCCGTCTGCCATAAGCGGGTATACGTATACGTTTCCGGGCTCATCCTCCGGGCCTATGACGGCCACGTCGATAATATCCTGGTGCGCGGTTCGGGCCCAATATTCATAGGCCCCCGACGCCCCCGCAACGGAAAAGCTCTCCGGGGCCATTTGCACGCGCTCGCGCAGAGATTCGTCGCTCTCCTCGTCCGCGCCGCCAGTTGTGGCGGATCTGTTTTCTACTCCGGCTATGTATGGGACAGGATCTACCAGATATTTTATCTGTCCGGCTATCATGCCATTTCCAGCTTCTCCAGTTTCGGTGCAAAATGCCTGTACATCGGCGTATGTATCACCGCTATATATCAGCACATCTTCCACCGAGGCAAACATCAGCCCGTTGCCGCCGTCGCTGGCGCGCGTACCGGCAGGTATGAGCACGGGAAAATCTAACGGCGCGGAAAGTTTGAATCGCAGCGTCGTTGTCGCGGCGGCTGCTTTCAGGCGGTCTACACCGAGCAATATACCTAAATGCTCCAAATAATACCCCGTGGCATAAGCGAGAAGGTTCTGCTTCGCGGCATAGTCAATCAGGCTGCGCTGGTGAGCAATAATATAGGCGATTGCTTCAAGAAAAAGCCGCACAGGATCTCCTTGATAAAGAGTAACCTGTGCGGTTTTTTCATACCTAGATATTATCTCTGAAAGAATCAATTCTGGGTCTTTATCCGTAAAACTAATGTCCGGCAGAGTCGTCAAAGAGTTCATCAGAGATACTCCTCCTTTAACTTCCAAGAAATGACTGGTACAACCTTATCGTCTTCGGCGTCTGATATTACCTCGAAAGCAACGCTTATTATCTCTGCCCTCGGCTCATACTTATCAGCAGCGCTATATATAGCACTCCGTATCAGAGCCATAGCACGAGGTGACGGTTCGTCAAGCGCATCCATCTCTAGGCCAAAATCCCTGTCGAGCGGTACGGAATACTTCCGTGTCGTGAACAATGTTGTTAGGCAAAGGCACACATCTTCTATCACATCTCGATGTGAAAAAACGTCTGCTTCCAACTTTGACAATCTCAATGTTTGAATTGACGTATTCATACTATTTCCTCTCTACGTACTCTTTTAACGATAAAGTAAGTTCTGCAAAGAGCGTTTCCCCGCGTTTACCAAAATATTTTCGCGTTTCTGATAAACTTTCGAGATAATATTTTCCAAAAATATCCTCGCCGATAGTTAGCACTCCGACCTTTCCCTGCAGCACAATGTCTCTCAGCTTTTTTATCTCATCTTCTACCGTCGCACCACCAAGAAAAAGGACATTTAGGCGAACAGGAAGTGAGACCTCATCTGTTTCTGGCCCAACAAATTCTGCAATAGGTTTCGCACCGAGGACACTATGCACCCCCCAACGAGCCGCCGTTGTGCGTTGTAATTCAGAGAAAGTTCGCACCGTCTCAACGCTTGCTTCAAATACCACATCGCCAAAAGTCCCTACGGTTGCCATATTTAGTCACCTACTTTAAACCTGTCTTCACCTGTGGCAACGCTGGAACCACAGGCCACAGGATCACGTACCCTACCAACCTCTTTACCATGGATACGAAAACGAGGTGCGCCTCGTGCAAGTAGGCTCCCATGAGTTTCCGGAATACTGGGACATGTATGAGGGGCCCATGCATCGCCCTGGAGATGCACCTCTTTCCCACTCAAAATAAATCTTGTTGTCCCTTCGACCGAAGGTCGCGGGGGCCATCAGCCGTGTCCAGTACACATGTCCCCTTTTCGTGTTACAGCTGGCATCTTACTCCTCCTCTAGCAGTGTAGGCATATCCCCGTTAAGCCATGAAATCACGCCTGGCAAATCAAGAAACATACTGCCATTGTCAAATTTCAAGAATTCTCCGCAAAAGCCTTGTATCTGCACAACCTTTTCTTTGCGGTCAATAAGTATGTGCGCGCCGCCTTCAAACTCTATGTAATAACGATCCCTGTTTTTGCATATCGGCTGGTCCTTTTTGCTATAAACAGCCCCAAGACATATTCCACGCTCAACACCATTTCCCATTAGCAGGCAGAACACTTGCTCATTAATATCGGGCAAGTAATACGCATGATTTTTTTGTGAAAATGGAATGATCATTTGCAATGGGCCACTCACGAGGTTGGAGGCATCGGGAAACACTACTCGCACAGTACAATTATTTTCATCGACTGAAGAGACGCAGCCAACCCGCATTCTGCTTTCTTCATTCATCTTCCCACCTCTTATAAAAGGCTATCATGTTGTACAACGATTTTTTGCTTATTCTTCTTCTTTTTCTTCGAGCTTTTTGACGAAGCTGTTTCGTTTATTTCAAGTTCGACTTGATATCCAGACTCGGAATAGCTATGCTTCGCAGATACTATAAAGTATCGCCCGTCGAACTCACCCCAACCAGAGCACTCGATCACACCGCCGCCAACAGCACCTGGCATTCCCGTCAATGTGATATGGCCACTGTTTTCTCTCTTATTTGCGTTTCTCAGTCGCGCAGTTCCGAGTGACTCAGCCTCCGCTACTGAAATTACAGATTGATTTATTTCCAGTGTTTTGCCATTATCCGGTGCGTCGTCCGCACTTACCGTTGCGGATTGTGTTTCGTCCAAAAGCGAATCATGATAGGTCACATTCGCTGCCTTATAAGTATCGGTAGTCTTGCTACGAAAAGACGTGCTTATTATTCGACTGTCTCCTCGATGAACAGTACAGACAGGTTGTTTTTCTTCGTAAAGACTTTCTTCAAAAATTACTATCTGGCCAGCGGTGCATTTACAAGCAAATCCGGCATCGCGACAAAGCCCCTTGAGAAAATTTAGATCTGATATCTTTATCTGATCTTTGCGTGTATAAACTGGATTCCTTGTTGAATCAAAAAATAGCGTGAGTGCATTGCTATTTGCTATTTCTTGTGCAATATTTTTTAAGTTGATATTTTCCCACGCCTTTGTTTTAAGCTGACCAACAGCAGAACTAGTAATGGGAGTCGCCACGGCTTTGACTGTGATCTGCATCGGCGGTTCGGAAAATTCAATTTCATCAACTTCAAAACTTCCACAGGGTAATGATAGAGTTTTCCTATTTTTGCCATAGCTGTAAAATTCTATAGAAGCTTTTATTTTATCCCCTTTGGACGGAAACCATGGGGAAAGCCATTTGCCGTTTTTATCTTCGAGCGTAATCTGGATATCGTCTGATTCATCCGAAGATTTATCTGTGTAGTCAAAGGATAAAAGATATGGGGCAATGTCAGCAGAGATATTAACCCCTTCATAAATTATCTTTATTGCAGTATAGCAGGCTGTGTAAAATTCTGACATCGAATACCTCACTCACAACAAATAAGCCGCCCTAAAGGGCGGCCCATTTATCTACTATTCATTTTATCTTATCTTATCGTTAGTAAAGTCTTTCAGAAAAAAGAAAGAATACCCAGCATAAGGATGCCACAACTCCAATTACCGCCCCTATCAAGCTGAACGGCGTTGAAAAAAACAGAAGTTTGAGAAGATACAATCCGACAATAAGCTGGATCAGGGTCCAGATTATACCAGGTCGATTCAGTTCACGTTCCCTTTCATAACGAGCAATACAACGCAACTTTTCCCTCCGTGCTGCACTTTCGATCTCAGTTTCAGTAACTGGGCGCATCTTCCTCACCTCCGTTTTGTGTAGTACAATTATAATTTATTTCTTCCATGGAGGCAAATCGTTAACGACAGAGACTGATATCTCAGGTACGCGAAGAACAACCCCAGCCGGGAATACGGTTCTGTTTATTTCTTCTGGATTCGCGTCAATGAGCTTGTCCATGCACATTTCTTTGCCGACATCAGGAAAGAGCCGATAACAGATCATATCCCACATATCGCCTTGCTTGGTCGTATAAGTGCTCATGCAAAACTCCTTCTTTCGCGTTCATGCGCCAGTCGCTGTAGCGCACGTTCAACTTCGTTAGCGACATTTTTCCCTGTTTCCGGAGTACCTCCTTGTACATTGATTGTAACGTTTGGCGAAAAAGTTGACGTTCGGGTATTCCAGTTATTTTGTTCTCCTGTCATCTCCCAGATAGAGCGCCCTCGACTATTCCACGGAATGATGGATTCGGGTTCTTTGCCGTCTGCCACCATTCCAATGTGTGGACGGTTGAATATTCCTCCGGCAGCGTGGGCAGGCACGCTTGCCATCTTCGGAGCGGAAATCTCTCCTCCGCCGCCAAAGAAGGCTACAACCGCGTTGCCTGCTCCTTTTAGAACACCCCATGTCGCGTCTACAACGTTTCGTACGCCTTCAAATTTCTGATACAGCACTGACATAACGGCTACAAGCCCTGCAATTACCGTAATGGTGAGTCCTATCGGATTGGCGTTTAAAGCTGCGTTTAACACCCATTGCGCTGCAGACCATAATTTCGTAGCGGCGCTGACGGCTAGTGTATATACCTTATATGCTATAAGTTTTCCTACATCTAGCAACCACCTTCCGGCGGTCATTGCCCCATTCCATAGCCATTGAGCTGCAGATGCCCCTTTGGCAGCAAGCTTATATGCCGTAGTATTTTTACCCATTTGCACAAGAGATCCGTTCGCCAGGTCATATGCGGCCCGCAACTTATTGATACTGTTGGCAGCGGTGAGGTATGGCAGCCTTATTAAGTCAGCAACAAAGCCGCCGCCAACGCGGAACACTTTTAGCGCAGCTCCGGCGGCCACAAGCTTTACAGCATATTCGATCAGTTTGGGATGCGCTTGGGCAAATTCTCCGAAAGCCCTCGCTCCGCTTACCGCTCCTGCCGACAGCTCTTTTACTACTGGCAACAGCGAAGTACCCAATGTTTGCTGTACAACATCAGCGGAATTTTTTATCAACTCAAACGAATTGGTCGCAGTTCCGGCCATGGATTCAAACTCTTTTTCCATACTGCCGGCATAACCATTTTTTGTAAGAGCTAAGTTTTTCTTGAACGCACCAATATTTGAAAGCATTGGTGCTATCGCCGCAATACTTTCCTTGCCAAAAAGGTCACCTAGTAGAGATGCACGCTGTTCTGGCTTTACCTCCGCGATTCTCTCAAGGACACCAACCATAACTTTTTCTGGGTCCTTCATCATTTCTCCAGCAAGTTTTTCAGGATCTATTCGTAATTGTGCAAATGCTCCCACTTGCGTTTTTGTCGCTGAGGCCCCGGATGTAAGCGCAAGCATAAAATTCTTTATGCCAGTAGCTGCAATCTCTTCAGATTGTCCCGCGCCTATGATCGTAGCTCCCATTGCCGCTATTTGACTCCCTGTTACGTTGCCAACTTTGCCCAGCGCGCCAATGCGACTTACTACCGACGATATCTGTGCGGCATTTGCCGCAGAATTATTTCCCAGATAATTGATTTGGTCGGCAAGTTCTACGACCTGCTCTTGATTCATTCCCAATGCGGAGCGCCATTTTGCCATCCAAGCGCCAGCTTGCTCTGCAGAGACATCGAAAGCTACGCCCATTTTCGCCGCTGTTTCCGTGAATCCGAGCAAATCTTTTTTAGCAATATTGCCCTGGCCTCCAGCTGCATAGATTTCTCCCAGCTGCTTGGTGGTCATCGGAATGCGTAAGGAAAGCTCCTGAAGGTCTTTACTTGTCTGTTTAAACTCTTCCGGGCTGTCAAAATCTACAACCTTTTTTATTCCGGCCATTGTGCTTTCAAATGCCGCCGCTGACTTAACCGTCGTATAAAGAGCTCCGCCAAGCGCCATCACAGGCGCAACCTCAGCCTGAAGGCTGTTGAGCGACATCCTTTCCCTTACCGCATTTAGCTTGGCCTGTGAGTTGCGTAGCCTCTCTTGTGCGGCCGTAGTCCTCTGTGCCGCGGTTGCAATTTGATTCTGGACAAGGGCCAGGTTCTTACCTGAGATCCCAGCCTTTGCCATCTCCGTACGCAGTGCACTCAGTTTTTCATGTTGTTTACTAAAATCCTCCCTTAATTTTTGGGATGACTTTTTCGCACCATCTAACTCTTTTTTGCTAGCCGAAGTTTCAACGCGCACATTATTAAGGCTGACGCCTACTTCCTTGGCAACGGATACCGAGTTCTTGTATTCATCCGTTGCCTTCCTTACCGCTTCTTTTTGTGCAACAATTTGTGTCTGTAAAGACGCTCTGTCGCCGGTGTTGCTTTTATAGGCTAGCTGTAGTTCCGAAAGCGTTATCTTTTCAGCGCCGAGTGCGTCACGTAACGCAACAGTATTTGCTAAGGCTGCTTTATATGCGTTTTGCATTTCCTGCAGCTTCGCCTTTTGTTCAGAATATGCGGTTTTGAGATTTGCTATCGCCGATTGAGATTCTCGATATTTTTGCAGCATTTCAGAAAGAGATCCCTTTAATTTCTGCGCGTCAGACAATTTGCTCTGCGCTGCATTCAGGGTCTTTACCTTGTCGGAAAGAGCTCCCAACGATGTGGCCACAGAGTTGGAGGCGGAGCTGATATTTCCGTTCACCTTTCCGGTCAATTCTATTGCAATTTGATAGGCTTTCAACTTTCCGCCTCCTTTTTCATCTCGTTAATTACCTCTATCCACATCATAAGGCTGTTTAACGGCATATTCATCCAATACGTAACTGGCGTATAGGTTTCGGAGCTGGAGCACCACAGTGCCGCCCTCCTTATTTTTTTTATGCCGCTGACAGGAAGGGAAAGGTCTACTTTAGCAAAAAATTGCCAACCGACAAAGTAATAAGAGAGTAGTCTTTCGCCGGCAGGCTATGAAAAAACTCAAGCGGCAGTTTGGCGGCTCTCGCCGCTACAGCCGCTTGAAAAGGCTTACACAGTTCAGCAAAATTTCCTAAGCCCCCGCCTTCGGATATGGCGATCCTCTCTGCCGCTTCAAGATCCGCGCCTGTGAGGTTTTCAAGATTTAAATCAACTTCACTATAGGTTTTTCCTTCAAAAACAAATTCCTTAGATAACATAATCTTCATTCTTTAAATCCTCCTTTAGTTTCCAAGCCCAAGGTCTTTGCGTATCGACTCAAGATAGTCCACATCGTTGACGCGGAATATATAGTTATATTTGTCAAGCTCTACAACTTCCGCTCCGTCAACAACTACCTTTATGTACAGTATCTCAAAAGAACTCTCGCTGTCAGATGATTTGCCAACATTGAGCGAACCAAGACCAAATTTTTTAGGCACCGCTTTTGTCGTAATTTTTATTGGATAGCTCTCCAGCTTGCCTTCTCCGGCGTTATATCGCTGCACAGATCCCCTGCATTCCAAGCTATGCGCCTTTTGAGCCATTAAGTCACTGGCTTCTTTGGTAACAGTCCTCCACTTCATAGAGAGCCCCATTGAGCCAAAATGCCCGATGACAGGGATTTCAGCCTCTCCGGCTATGCCTGCTCCAGACATTGATTCCGCCATAGCTTCAAAGTCTGGCAGGGTTACTTCCGCTACTCCATAGAGGATATTGTCTTCGTTATAGATGTTGAAGTTAATATTTTTGTCCGGTATTTTAGGCATCTATTCCACCTCTATTCCTCTCCAAAAAGGCTTTTAATCTGGCTCACATCATATTCCAACACAAAATCCAATTCCCGCATCGGACTTGGAGGTGTCACATAGACGTGTAATGTCACTATACCGTCCATGAGGCTTGTTGTTGGATTTTCACTTTCGATAAACTTCACTTTGGGGTGTCCGATAAGGCACTCCTGGGCGGCAAGTCCGTTTAGCCAGATGTTGATGGAGTCAACCATAGTTTCTATCGTGCGGTTAACTATTGGATAATCTACACGCTGGAGCCATGTTGTGATAAGCGTATTGCTGATCCAATTAAACATCCTACGTATCGGAATGAACGTATCTTTAGGGTCCGTACTAGACGGATATATCCCTGTGCGGTTACCCCAAAAATGCCACCCACCATTGTTCAGCGCGGTTGTTATTCCTTGACCGTTCAAATAGTTACCCTGCTCCTGAGTAAGGTTAATCTCGTTTCCTGCAGCGTCACATATTCCATCAATCGGTAGTGTCATATTTGACGGCGACTTTACTGGTATATTGTTCCATTTATTATCCGTACTCCCCAAAAGGCCAGCGAGCAATACAGAAAGATGGTATCGGTCATCACCCAGCGTCGCCATCGGCCACGAAACAACCTGAAGCTCATTCACGAAATTTTTGCTGGTTTTGAGGGCGGGAGCATCGGTATATGATATCGCTCCATCCGATCCACAGCCGAGATCCACCAGCGCAAGAGCCTTATAGCAGCCGGATATTGATTCAGCTTTCGCTTCCATAACGGCGGCTACACCGGAATCTTGCGAGAATTTGGGGGCCACGAGAGAACCGGGGACAAGCTGGTATTTTGGATAGATGAGATTTACCAGTTCCAACCCTTTGTACTTTCCGCTTGCTGTATCGTATCCACCTATAATGTCATTTTTACTTACGGACGAAGGCTTTAGCACAGTATAACCGACATACAACTCCGTCATGTTCTCCGCTGTTCCGCCTTCCAGTACGTTTATTACGCAGTTACCATGAGCATCGTAGGCCACGGAATAGTCTGTACCTGCCGTCAACGCTTCTCCAGATTCGCTGGCTTTGACTGTAACGGTACTGGAGATGACATCGGCACCAAGGTTTATTACCTTATCATCCACAGCCATCGCTGCGATAGTTTTTACCTCTATGTGCGATGTGTTTTCTGGATCGAGCACGTTGATGAATATCGCTGGGGCAATTCCAAAAAGCGCATATTGCGCTTTAATGCATTCGGAGAGAGTGTAATCTCCCCATCTTGCTGAATCGCTGACGAACCCCAACGAGTCGCACGCTTCGTCATACGTATAGCATAGTATCGGCATGTTTACCTTTTTAGCCAGATCCTCCCCCGCTCCGGTTTTGCTGAGATGCAGCGGAGCCGTGCCTATAAAAACAGGCAACGCAGAATCTACTGTTACAGGAGGAAGTATGGAGGTCGGGACCTCTCTTGCGTATGCACCATGCTTATATACCACTATATATCACGCTCCTTTGCTTGTTCTGCTATTAAGTTGTATAGCCTATGTGCTTCGCTGCCTATCTTCGCAAGTTCGCGGCGAAAAGCGTTCAGCCTGTGGATCGGGACTATTACCTTTTTTATTTCTTCAATCCGTGCAGCGGCATTATTTACGTTTTCAGGCAAGTATCCCCTGTAAATTGCAAACTGCACGAGTCCAAACTTAGGAATGCTCGGACCACAGTAAATAACTGGCTCATCGTTAGACATGTTAATTTTTTTTGCCATTTCTTAATAACCTTCTTTCTCGTTGAACAGGCGCGGTATGCTCCATACAGTAACCATTTCACCAAACCAGAATGGACGCACAACTTCGTCGTACAGCTCCCATGTCTGAGGAAGCTGTATTTCATACCTTTCGTCAAGCACCCTGTATTTTTGAAAGAGCTGACGCATGCGCTCAAGAATTATGACGACCCATTCCAGCCCCTCATAGCATGAATTTGAATCCTCGTAGACACCAACTGTGATGGATACTGTCAGTTCATCCAGCATTGACTCACTGTCTGCGTCACCAGAGCATTTAAGCGGACGTATGATAACGGCAGGAAATATCTCTCGCGCCTCTTTACGCGTGTAGCCGCTCTCACCATCCGCCAGCTCGTCATCATCATCGTCAGCTGCTATTTTGTGAGGCAATTCGTTCCCGTCTTTGTCTTCCGTGCGCGGCATCATCGTCTGGGCTCCGGGCTGCGGTAACGCCATGGTGTAAAAATGAATTGCTTGCGTCTTTTCATCAGGCGCAGGTAATTTAAGATCCCCCAGATGCTCCCGCAGAAAATCTCTGATAGCATAGACAGTATGAAGTGGGATCATCACTTGCCGCCTCCTAAAATCAAATCTATCTGTCGGTCGAGTTCAACACTGAAATTCATTATCGCCTGACCCAAGAGAAATTCCCGTATGGAATCATTTCCAAAAGCCTGCGGAATCGACAGCGAATAGCGCTGCTTTATGGGCAGGCTTTTGCCTCCCTTTCTGGAGAATACTCCGATATGTCCGTTATCCAGCTTAGCGATGAATGCAAACGGAAGCGCCTTTTGAACTCCAAATTTTACACCGGCGACAATCTTTTTCCGCTGCGATATGCGTTTGCCCGACTGGACAGGTGGCTTTTTGGGATTCACATTGAACTTTATCAGGGGACGCGGCGAGCCTTCAGATATTATTTCGCATAACAGATTGTTCGGAGTTGCCCTTTTTATCACCATAGTCCTGCGAACTTCTGCAGGCTTCACCGCATAGTTCGCACAAACCGCTTCCACTGCCTCTTTTCTGGCTTTATACGCGGCATGATTCAGGGCCCTCATGATCGCTTTAGGAGCTCCTCCATGAATGTGCTGCAGCGCATTATACGCACGCTTAAACTCTTCATCGGGAACTTCAAAAGAAAGGAGAATCATCTAACCAACCTCGCAGACAAGGTAATCTCATACACTCCGTTGTACTCGATGGCGCCGACAATGTAAAATTTTCTGCCGTCAACCTTTATCTCCTGTTCACGCCTTGGCGTGCCGTTGTATTCGTCGGCACGTATGAAAAGCAAATACATATCCGCCTGGATACCTGATTGCTCGACAGATACTGTCGAGCGGCTATTTCCCGCAGCTGCCATTGCCATTTCATATTTATCAAAAAGGCAGAGTATACGCGCACCGTTGATGTCGTGATACTCTGCCATTTCCGTGTCCGTGAACCAAACGGCACCCTTGATAAGGTCGTCGGCGATATATCCTTTAAGCGTCTTGAGGGGTTCCGTCGCAGCCGGTCCCCGGCTCTGCTTCTTTGCCGGGAATACCGCTTCCAGGTTCCTTTCCATCGTCATCATCTTCTTCCTCCGGCTCTCGGAGCAAGATGCCGCCGGCAAGCAGACGATCTTTATCCGCTTTGGTAAGATCGGTAGCCTTTATTCTCTCTCCTGCATACCTCATCTTGCCGTTTTTGTCTAAAAACCGCCACTTCGGCGCAACGATGAAGGGCATTTATGCCACCTGCCTTACAGCCCAGCCATCGACGTTTTCCGGCATCGGCAGCGGGCGAGACTGCAGGCGCAGAGTCCGCGTCGATGCGTCTTGGTCGAAGAGCACAAGCGGAACTCGTCCAAGCGCGACGGTCTGGAACGCGCCGTTGTCGTCCATCTGGGTGATCGCACCATAGTACATTTTATTCTGCGCAGCGCGCGAGCCCATCAGCACGGTTTTTTCGGGAACAAACGGCGTTACGTTGCCCGTCTCAGGATCAACATACGTTCCGTCGTAGGCGTATAGGTCACAACCGACGATAGGCAGTCTGCCGATATATGTTACGAGCGTACTCCGTATAGCAGGAGCCAGCTCTCCCATCTTATAATCCTTAATATCGAACATATTCTTTACGTTTGCATGGTGCAGGAACATCAGCGCAGTATTGGAGTCGGTGAGGATGATATCCGGGCCTACTCCGCTATTCTTTACGATCTCAGCCCTCCATGCTACCATCTGGTCAATAGGCTTCGCGCTGTCTGAGGTCCAGAGGTCCGTCCCCGTCAGTATCTCCTTGTTCGTAAACTGGTAATCGATCTGCATCTCAAGCGCCGTCCCCATCGGCACCTCTGCCTTTATGGAGATTTTTCCGTTAAATAGCAGCTCGCGTACCATCCACTCTTCGCGGAGGCTTATCGCCCTGTCCAGTTCGTCGTAGTCGTCGGCCTCCAGAGTACGAGCTCTCTCTGCGGGCGTCTTGCTCGAATATACGGCCTCACCCATTTCACGATTTTTCAGATCCTCCGCCGTGATTACTCGTTCAGGCGCTATCTTAGGCGGGGTGAGCGTTCTGGTCGTGAAACCGTCGCGCTTCATCGGAATGCCTCCGACAAGCGGCGCTACGAAGGGGGCCATTACATTGTTTCCCTTCTTATAGTCAAAATCCACCTTTTCCGTAGTGAAATACTTCGGCGCGCCGCCGAAGAAGGTATCACGGAAAAAAGATGGGATCGGGCGTATATCCCTTACCGCTTCCAGCATTGCCCTCGTGCGGGTGATGTCTATAGTTCCTGCCATTATGCCACTGCTCCTTTCTCATTTACGCCTTTGGTCATGTAGAGCCCCAACCGCTGCATTTCCAGCTCGTGATTCTCATATGTGTCGCTGCCGCCAAAGATGAGCGCGTCGCGGTAGAAATATCCGCAACGGTACGCGACTGCATCCGTCAGTATTGCCGTATCGATATCCTCCGCTAATACGCAGACAGGACTCTCAGAGCCATCCGTAGCGGTACTGTCAACGGGCACATATACGCCCGTTGCCGTGATCTTTCCAAGGACTGTCCCATTTTTTATCTCTCCGGTATCTTCGGCCAGCGTAACGCCTATATGGTCGATGGGATACCTTGAACCCGCGATCAGGTTCGTTGGATCGACGCTTCCCAGTTTCGTATAAAGATCTCTCATTATTTCTGTTCCCTCCGTTCTTTCAGTTCTTTTTTCAGAGCCTCAGCCCTTTTACTCTCTTCGTCTGTAGGCTTTGGATTTCCTATCCCGTCAGCGGTAGAGGCGGCACTGATGCCATCAGCACCGCTGTTCATTGCATCTTCTTTACGCTGCATAAAGGCTACGGCTCCCTGGGTCTTAAGCGCCTTCACAACCTTTGCCGCAACCTCGGCGGCGGGCGTCCCGTCTGCTTTTGCGGCTGCTATAATCTCCTCCGCCCCTGAAATTGCCAGATCCTCAATCGCGGCTACTCGCGCACGCTCTTCGGCGACAGCCGCCGATACTGCATTCGCGATCAGCTCCTCTACATTTGCAGGGGGACTCTGTGGCTCTGCCGCTACAGAAGTGGGATCTGTGGCAGGTGCACCCGCCAGTGTTTTGTCTTCTACCGTCATGCTTTTTACCTCTCTTTCTATCTTTTCCAGTAACCCTTTCGGGGCTCTCTTATACCCGGATAGGTCAAATTGCTGCCCATTGATAGATATATTTCCCGGTTTTACTGCGGCAACTGCCACAAGCGGTTCTATCACCTCATCTGCAAAACCCCCTTTCTTTTGCTTCATCCGCGGTCATCCATGTCTCTTCATCAAGGAGGTTTATCAATTCGTCTTTCGCGAGCCCGGTCTTTTGCATATAGGCGGAGAGCATAGCTTCGCGGATTTTATCGAGTATGTCCGCCACCTTTCGCATCTCGTGAGAATCGCCCACCGCCACCGACGAAGGATTATGAATCATCATCATCGCGTTGCCGGGCATGACGATCTTATCCCCCGCCATCGCTATTACGGAAGCCGCCGAAAGAGCGAACCCGTCAACGAAGGCCGTCACATTCGCGGGATGCTGCTTAAGAAGCGAATATATGGCCGTTCCTGCCGAAACGTGCCCGCCGTAGCTGTTTATGCGAACCTGTATATTCTTTACGTCGCCCAGCGTTTTCAGATCATCGCGAAATTCCTTCGGCGTTACTTCGTCGCCCCACCACGAATCTTCGGAGATCGGCCCATAGACTAATATCTCGCCGATTTCCTCTGATTCTCCAGCTTCATTCTTTATCCGGGTCTTGTTCATCTCCCAAAACCGCACTGTCTCCACCTCCGTTTTTCTTCATTCCAGCTATTTCCTTGAGCCGGTTTTCACGTTTTATCTGCTCGACATTGGCTTCAAACTCGCCGCCAGTGAGTTCTGAGGTTTCACGCGCGCCTGTCGAAAAGCCCTCTTCTACTCGTTTGGCCGCCGCATTGACCTCTTTTAACGGGTCCAACTGTCCTTGAGTCGGACCGTACCACTCCGCGTTAAGCCATGCTGAGCGTATAAGCGGGTCAGACCAGAAACCAGGTGCCTCTATCCGCCCCAAAGCTATCGCCTCGGAGATCACCTCTTCGTATATTGGCTGGCAGAAATCACTTATGAACCAACTACGGCGCATTTTGTACATTTTCCACGCCTCAATCAGAGCACCGCGTGAAGCGCTGTAGCTGGAGGTGAACTGTTTCGTCAACACCTCGTAAGGGAGCTCAAGAGCAGCGCCGATCTGGCGGCAGACGGCGACGACAAAATCATTGAATCCCGCGTAAGGGCGTCCGGGATTCACAGTCTGCGCCTTTCCGTTGGGACCGAGATCTACGACTGCACCATTCCCAAGCTCAACTGTATTCTCGTCGTCCTCATCTATCAGCTCTTCATCGGGTACGGCACTCTGTCCAAGCGGCTCGTTAGGTGTTTCGGTCGAGAGAAAAACGGTAAACATTCCCGCCACGACCGCCGCGACAAGTTCAGCCTCCGTATACCGGCCCAGCTGCTTCGCCGCCTCGATTATTGGGGCCAACATCGGCACCCCGCGAGCCTGCCCCGTCCGCTCCATCTCCATTATGTGCAGAACGTTGGGACGGCCCGTCTTTTTTCCATATGCTTCGACGCGCGTCCATTTCCGAGGGATTTTACTATTTACTGAATCATAGGGATGCTGATTGCAGATATGAAAGGCAACCACCTCTCCGTCGTCCGAAAATTCAAGCCCCTCGATGATCGTACGGTCTCCGACATCTGACATCTGAGGGTTGCAGACCCGGTCAGCGTCGACCAGCAGCACACATGTCTCATAGGGAGTATCTATACGTTTTTTGAATTTAGGGACGACAAAAACATCACCGCTGACCAACCAACTGATGAATGCAAGCTGCTGGAGCTCCGCAAAATTATTGCGTCTTGCGGCGTCGCTGTTTTTGGAACCGGCCCAAAGATTAAATTCCTGCTGCGCCCGGCGCTGCCATTCCTCCGCCTCTTCGTCGGAAAGGCCAAGGACGTTGGCGTGTATTGCTGGCTTAACTTTCAGCCCAGCGCCAATCACATTGGTTCGTATGGTCTTAATCGCGCCGGTGGCAACAAGCGCCCCGCCCATATAAAGGTCACGTGAACGCTGCCGCAGCCGATTTATATTGTCGTCAATATCAGATTTCGGCCCTAAGCTGGTCGAGTCCCAGCCGATGAGGCTTTTTTTCACCACATTGGCCCCGTGATGCGAATAACCGCTGTTAAGGATGTGGTATTTGCCGCGCGAATATGGTCTGCCGAACACCTTATCCAACTTCGTTTTTGTTTCCCGTTTTTCAGCCGGACACATTAGATATCCCTCGGAACTATCCGCACCGTGCGTTTTTTACGTCCGTCATTGTCCAGCTCGCTTTCCAACTCTTTAATTTTTGCCTGTATCGCGGGCAGGTCGGCCCTTGTCACCGACCGCGAGCCGATCCTGTATGACTGCCCCTTGAGAACCATCTCTTCGGCATCAAGATAGAGGTTAAGCCGCTGTATTATGTATTGCCGTCTGGCCTGTGTCAGCGCCATAATTCACCCTCCTTAGATGGATATTCCCTTGCTTCCACGGCTCTTTTTCTTACGTTTTGCCACTGGCGCGACCGTTATGGGAGCATTAGCGCCCCTCATGCCGCGCTGTTTTTCACGTAATTTTTGCAGACGATAGAAGTTAGGGTTGATGATTGCGACTATACCGCGCGCATAGGCGCGGCAGTCAATCGGTTCGTTGCGTACGCCCGACTCTTTTATCCACTCGTATTTCTTGTAGCCTTTGTTGTATTTGAAAACCCGACGCTCCGAAACGAGCCCCTTAAAATAGGTATCCGTATACCCCCGCCTGTGGGCGTCGTCGAGGTCTGCCGAAAGTGGGAAATGACAGTACCCCGCGCCGGGCTCCGTTCTTTTCAGGTCGGAGAGTATCTTTCCCTTTATCTCATCAACGCCTAAGACGAACAGGGTCGCGCGGTTGCGGGTGTTCTGCGTGGCTCTGGCCACCATCGGCACGCCGACGCCACCCTGTCCTTTTATGGCGAAAATGTGCCGGGACTCACGCGGTTTTGTAAAACGATATACGTCCGAAGTGTGGCCACCGTCGCCCGAGTCGATAGCCGCCCCGGCGATGCCTAACTCCGTACCGTCGCCATAACGCCATCTGCGGAGCAGGTATTCATCCAGAGCGTCCCATGCCTCTTGTGTGCTGGGATTGCCCATGATCACCCGGTACTCGATTCCCCATGATTCCCATTCCGGCCCCCATCCAACGACCTCCACCTCAAAGCGGTTATCCTGTACGTCTACACCAGCCGTCAGCAATAACACTCCGTCCGGCACTTCACAGGGGATATAACTGCCGTCCGGCTTGCGATATACATAAGGTTCCTTTCGTTTGGTGACCTCATCTTCTTCGACCTGCTGCCCTGGCTGGGTCCACGTCTCACCAAGCCTGGTGTTGATGAAAACCTTAAGAGGTTCGTTATTGCCCTTTTTCGATTCCGAACTGGCGAAGAGCCATTCTTTTACCAACTCCGGCCAGTCAATAAAAAAAGAGATAAGCGAGCTCGCATGGAAGCCTCTGTCTTTACGCTCCGGAAATTCTGCAATCCAGCGGCCCGTACCACCTTTCCATTCGTATTCTTCGCTGGTCTCCCCACATACGCGGCAACGGTAAACAGGCGCGGACAGATCTTTATAAATCAGCCCAGACCATTCAAGCGGCTGATATTCTCCACACTTCGGGCATGGCAGATTCCAGCGTTCCATCGTGGTTGTCTTATACGCCGGTTCTATCCGGCTTGTCTCTGCGTCACCAGGCGAGGAAACAAGAGCCATCTTACGATCCCAAAAGGTCGTCAGGCGCTTTTCTGCCAGTGATATCGGGTCTCCTTCGGTCCCGGCGCTTGCCTCGTAGCGGTCAACCTCGTCCGCAAGCAGCAGTTTTATCGGCCTCGATGCCAACCCAGACGGAGCGTTAGAGCCAACTATGGACAGAAAGCCGCCGGGGAATTTTTTGTTTAGGATCGTATTATCGCCATCGCGCGTTTTCGGCGAGCCGAATCTATCTTTTAGCTCAGGCGTCGCGCTTATCATCGGCGCGATGCGTTCTTTGGAAAAGGTACGTGCGTCATCCTGTGTCGGTCTGAGCATCAGAATCGGGGCCGGTGAGACATGCGCATAACGTCCGATTGTGTTTAGCAGGAACTCCGATTTCCCCGTCTGACTGGCAAGCATCGCTACGACGGTGGATACGGAGCTGTCGCTTAATGCGTCCATTATTCCCACCAGGTGAGGCGTTCGCGAGTTGCGCCAACGTCCCGGTTCCGCCGCTCCCTCCGGTATATATCTATATGTTTCGGCCCATTCAGAGACACTAATATCCGGAGGAGGGCGGAAAGCGCATAATATCCGCCGAAAAAGGTCAGCGCTCTTCCGAGGGTAGTGCATTTTCTTCGCTCCTCGGAGGCACGTATTTTTCGTTCAGTTCCGTCAATTTAGCCGGGTCCAGGTCAGCTAGCGATTCCAATGCCTCCTGAAGCAATTCGCGCAGTATTGACGCGATCTCCGTCTGGTCTTTTTTACCTACGAGCAGCCCCGTCGCTCGTGACGGGATTGCCAGCATTCTTTGACGGCATGCGATGATTACGTCCGTCATGAATTGCTCAACGACCCGTGACTCGTGAAGATCACCCTGCATGACCGATAGGTTTAGCTGCGCCATCTTGGCCTTTGCCTCGCGCTCCTGTGCCTCCGCCGCCAGCTTGCGCATCTCCAACTCGGAGGTATCGGCGATAACCGCGCCTGTGATCTGCCCCTGCAGATACTGTATATATGATTGAGCCGCAGGTTTTAATTCAAATTCGCCTCGTCCCAATTTCGGGATGATCTTTTTCTTTGCCAGCTGCTGAACGCGCGTCTCTGTCAGGCGAAAAAGGTCGGCAATTTCTTTTGTTGTCAACTTGATATCAGATATGTCCATTTTCGCCCTCCTTTTTTGAATACTACGTGTATGTATATCAAGATAAAATAAACCGAAATGGGGTAATTCCTGAACAAAACTACATAAAAGCCGCGGCTCGCTGACCCGCTTTCGGGGCCCCCCTGCCGGGAGGACCCATGTCACCCCATAAATGCGCTCTATCAGCGGATTTTCTGCCCCTCTGCCCTACCCTTAAATGAACAAGACATAACTAGCATTGTGTCTCGTTCAACAGTGCGTCAGAAACCTTGTGCCAGTCGGGCTTTTTGAAAAACGATGGTTCAAAAAGATGTCGAAGCGCTCAAAACTTTCGACTTTTGGACTTTTCCGCAAAAATCGCGCCTTACCCATTTCGGTTTGAGGTGCTCTTCCGCCTTGATGTGCGGGCAAAGTTTATTTTTTCATAGAGCGCGTCCCTGCTCTCATCTGGTATACATGCGTATCTATGAGTGGTTGCAACCGAGGCATGCCCAAACTCTTTCTGTATAACATCTATTCGCACGCCCTTCTGCCATACTTGGAAAGCCCAGGTCTTTCTGAGGCTGTGCGTGCCAATAGGGCCTTTTATCCCCAGCTCGTCCGCAACCTGTTTAAGTACGGCCCAAAGCCTTTGTCGTGATATCGGCTTGCACTCTCCAAACTCATTTCTATTGCGCGACAGGACAAGGGGGCAATTCCTATCCACATTCTTGCCCATACCCTTTATGTGCATGTACAACTCGTCTTTCATGTCGTCGGTTATCAGGATGGTACGCTCATGGCCTGTCTTGATCTCTTTGATCTCTATTCGGTCAATGATCTGTACCCGCTTACCCGTTCCTGCGAGTACGTCGTCAACGGTGAGGGCAAGAATGTCGGAGCAGCGAATCCCCCACTGAATACCGATCAGGGCGCCCATGTAGTAGTTTTGATTCCATTCTCTCAGCCGCTTGAGGAAACTTTGTATTTCCGGCTGTGTCCTGATAGGTACAGTCTTTCGCATTCTCATCCCTCCTGTCTGGGAAAATTGTGCTAAATTATTTATCGATACGTATTGACACGTGTCATATTTGTGCTATAATTAATTCATCGAAAGGAGGCGGCTCAACAGTGAAAAAAGAATATCCAGCCAATAAAAGATACACACAAAGCGAGTTCGTAAAAATAGCAAGAGAACTTGGCTGGACGGTAACAGAGAGCCGGGGAAAAGGAAGCCATTACTGGGCCTCCAAAGAAGGACAAAGAGGTTTTCCAATCCCCTATAAAATCTCCATCGGAGTGGATCAAGCAATAAAGAAGGCGCTGGGGCTTAAATAGCCCCGGCCCCTTTGGACAAAAAGATAAATAAAGGAGTTGATAACATGAAAAAGTATCCTGACCGCTATATTTTCCCCGCCATCTTTTCTAAGGATGAGGAGGGAATGTGGGACGTAAGATTCCCTGATCTGGATAATTGCTATACTTCGGCGGATACGCTGGAGGAGGCCATCGACCAGGCGAAATATACACTGGAGGACTGTCTCTATTTTCTGGAAAAAGGTAAGGAGGATATACCTGCCCCCAGCGATATACCGTTAAATCAAAGCGATGATTCCGTCACTCAGCTCGTGGTTGCCTTCATGCCCCCAGTTCGCCGGGCATGGAGCCAGAAAGCTGTTAAAAAGACCCTTACGATCCCAGCCTATCTTGCGGAGCTTGCGGAAGAGCAGAAGCTCAACTACTCGGCGCTCCTGCAACAAGCACTTAAGCAGGAACTCAGGGTTCAATAACAGCAAGGAGGATCGGCATAAATGGTGTGGTATTGCTTAGACACTTACGCCGCCTCCCTTTTACTTATAAGCAAACACGCCCGACTTTTAAAGGTCGGGCGTATCTTAAAAATCGATGATAGGCGCCGCTGCTCCTTTTTAATTCTGTTTTCTTTCGTCTTTTCCATTTTTTATCATGCTCCTTTTGGGCAGGGAGTCATGCGCGCGGCCCGCGTGTTTCGTAAATCTCCCGTCGCGGTCTGGCGGTTCAGCCCCGTCAGCCCGTGATAGGTGGTATCGCTTCGCGGAATTATAAAACTTTCTTCGAGCCATTACTTCACCGCCCAACAAAAAGGCGTCCGCAAGATTTCTCCCGCGGACGCGCTGATTCGATGCTGATATGATATCGCCCGTTTTGAGATAAATCTATGCCATTTTTTCGGACATTATTTCGGACACTTTTTCGGACATCTTTTCGGACATCTTATATCGCCGGTATATCTCCCAAGAGATTTCAAGTAATGCCTTCCGGCGTTTGCGGTAAAACTGCTTTTCCGTGAGATGATGCTTAAAGGCAAACACTTCGATCGAGGGATAACGAAAGCTGCGGCCAATATAATCCATCTCTCTTAATAGCTGTGCATTGTGAGGGAACTCTTCGCCATAAAGGAAGAACACCCGCCGTATCGCGTCAAGCCCACCAACGGAAGCAATAACATTGACGACACTCTCGCCAGTCTCCACGATGATCTGCTGCTGCGGCGTTCCCTTACCGCCATCTACAGGGCCTATATCCTCCGCCGTCGCATACTTCGCCAGTACCATCGCCGCCATCTCTTCCATGTCCGGCATATCTGCATCTCCAAAAAAGCAAGCTAGCCCAGTGGGACAATACTCCGCAAACAGCCAGATTATATCCTCTATCCGCAACACCTCTTTGGGTATATAGCTCACCTTTCTGGACAAGTCCCTCAGCTCCTTCTTAAAAATTTTCGGTTAACACTGCGGCCATTGTTTCCACGGGACAGACGTGATCATAAAAACAAAAATAGCCACATATTCCAGACCCCCAGCCTCTTTCCACATTGCAAAAAGGTACAGCGCCGCATTAACACACAGCCAGGCCAACAGGTATATCAGCATACTGCTCATTATTTTGCCCTCACCCTCTTCGCCCCATAATACGCAATACAAAGCGCATCCGCGATTCCGTCACTCGGTTTTCGTCCGCCTTTCGGCACAAGCGGCGTATCCGGGAACGCCACCGAAGCGAACCTGATCGACCTATCCTTCGTCGTCAGCCCGGCCATCGGGGCCGTGATCTTCTGCCAGACCTGCGGTTCCACGTAGTCGCACTTTATCCCCCAGCAGCCGAGAAATCCCTCCCACATCCCGACGCTGCGCCCAAACGTGAACATCGACGAGACCCCCTGCTTCGGCATCGCGTGGACCCGCTCAAGAAAGGCGTGGCACTCGTGCTCACGGAAAAAGAACCCCATCCGGTTGCCAAACATATGCAGCTCAAAGGCGCATGTCGGAGCCGCCTCCGCCGCCATTACGATCAAGCTGCCGTCAGCAGCCGTCTCAAGCACCGCGATACCGCCCTTCGCCCCGGGATCAATCCCAATCACAATCTTAGACATCTGTGCACGCCTCATCCTTTATCTTGCGCGGTCGTCCGACAGCTTTTTTCCGCCGAATCTGTGACACTCGCATCGGCAGAGCCTTGACGCCAGTTCTCTCTTCGTATTCCTTATCGACCTCCGCAAAATACCTCACTAGTGCTTGTTCCGAGAGTCGTATACTTACATCAGCGAGAATCGCCTCCCTGACCTTATTCCAAGAATGGCCAGCTATCCTCGCGGCGCGAATCTCCGTATACAGCGCCTTTATCAACGCCTTTTTAATATCCTCGTTACCCTTAACGGACGGCTCATTCGCCAACTTAGTAAGCGCCATCCGTACCCTGCCTATTCCAGGCATATCAAACTCCGCCATCTATGCCACCACCTTCTGCTTTTCTCCCTCTACGATCAGCCGCCTGGCCTCCGCAAAGGTAATCGTCTCCGGAACCGGGATGCCCAGCTTGCAGCGGATATGGTGGATCTGCTTCGCCGTCGCCGGGCCGTTATTCTTCGCCGTCCGCCGCTCGATCTCCAAAGAAAGCATCTCCGACGCCTCTCCTCTGGAAATACCCTCCGCGTGCGGAATCCGCCACTTCTTCAGCTGCGCAAGCTGCCTCTCGCTGGCAGCCTCTTTACGCCACTTCGACGTGCGGTCAATCAACTTCGTGTTCTTCGCGTTGATCCTCGCGTAATCCTCCGCGACACCCTGGGCATACCCCAACGGCAGCGGCGTGTCGGCCAAAGCGGTGGCCTTCTCGGCTCCCTGCGGATACGTAAATGGCACATACAAGCCAGCCATTTTCCGAATCCAAAGCGTCTCCGCCCCGATCACGAGCTTATAATGCCCGTCGGATGTCGGCGTCCAAACAAAGCGGCTGCGCTCGAAGAGCTCAACTTCCTCGCTCGTTATGTCGCCGATGCGCTCCTTCTTCCACACCTCGGAGGCATCGATCTCCTCCATCGCCTCAGTAAGCGTCTGCCCCTGCTTGACCTTGAACTTCGCATTCGCTCCGGAGAGCGACGCCAGACTGCACAAATTATGCTTCCCGGCCATGTCCACGAAATCCATCACCAGGCAGTCTGTTTTCTCAGGCGCCAGCCGCAAGCCGCGCCCGACCATCTGTATATATAAAGTACGGCTCTTCGTCGGCCTGGCCAGCAACACCGCCGCCGTCGTCGGGTCGTCAAAGCCCTCCGTCAGCACATTGCAGTTACAAATGACCCTTATCCGGCCGATTGCGTAACCGTCGAGGATCTCCCTGCGTCCCTCCATCGCGCCCCATACCGCCTCTGCGGCTACCCCCGCGTCGCGGAACGCCGCCGCCAAATCCTGCGAATGCTTTATATCGCAGCAAAAGACGATAGCCTTACGGCCAGCGGCATGATCCAGATACGACTTAACGATAATCCTATTCCGCTCCTCCGTATTCACCGCGAGCGACAGCTCCGCCGTGGCGAAGTCTCCGGCCTTAGTATGCACGCCGGAAAGGTCCGCCGACGTCTTTACGCTGCGACCGCGCGCGTCACACAGATATCCGCCGCGTATCATGGCCAGGATAGTCCGCTCATAAACTATCTTGTCAAAGACGCCGCCCAGCCCTATGCCGTCGCCGCGGAAGGCCGTGGCCGTCACCCCGACAAGCAGCTTCTCCCTGTCCTCGCCCATAAAGCCGAGCGCGTCCAAAATCGTGCCGTAAGTATTTATACTCGTCGCGTGGTGCGCCTCGTCCACGATCACCATCTGGAAGCCGCGCCGGCGAAGCGCGTCTATCCGCGCCGGCCGCACCGCAGTCTGTACGCTCGCCACACAAATATGGCTGTACAGCCCATCCAGCGTCTGTGCCTGGAGAATCCCAACATTCGCCGTCGGATCTACCATGCGGATCTTCGCCTTCGCCTGCAGCAGCAGTTCCTCGCGGTGCGCGAGCACCAGCGTAGGCACGCCGAGCTTCTGCGCCAGCAGGGCAAAACATATCGTCTTGCCGCTGTTGTGCGTAACCGTGAAATCTCCCATCAGATAGAGATGGTCGCCGCCAATGTGGAATCCGTAATAATCACCCTCACCGACATACTCCACAGAGAATCCAGTCAAAAGGACGCTCTTCTTCTGCTTGCGAGGCGACGCCTGCTTCCTCTCGACCTTCGTCGGGATAATCTCGCACCGCCCGGAGATGGACACCCTCTGGTATTCCTCGCCATTCACGGTCTTGACGCTCCTATAGGCCGCGAATCCGAGACTGCGCGCCACAAATGCGACGTCCTCCGCAAGCCTCAGCGACTTGCTGGAAAACTCGAACCCGTGGCCAAGCGAACCGTCCGTATCAATAAGCCCGGCCAGAATTTCAAGACGCGCCGCACGGCTCCCCGTCTTATATGCGTATGGGATGAACTTTTCCCCACAGCGCAAATTCAAAAGCCCCAGTCTTTTCAGCGCCTCTCTGATGCCGTTTGAATTTTTCTTTGCTTTTTGCCTTTCAACGGGGACAAAGTGATAATTTCTCGCCGCGTTCCCCGGCATATCCTCGCGCCTCACATCCAGCCCGAAACGCGCGGCCTCGCGGTAACACGCCGCGCTCACTTCTTTGTCCGGCGTCGTGACCATAAGATTTCCGTTCACAAAAGAACCGTCGCCTAAAAGGACGCCAAGAAAATAAGGCGAGATATCCTCCTTTTGTATCCTTATGTCGTCGTGCGGAAAATCCACCGCGCAGCGATACAGCTTGTGCGTATGCTTATAAGTCTTGCTCTTGCCGAGATACTCTTTCACCGAGATATTCTCGCGCCTGCGCCTCGTACTCTCATAAACGCGGCCAGGATTCGACCTTTCGTTAGTCTTCTCCAAGCTCAACACATGCTCTTCGTTCACGACAAACGGCTCGCCCTTGACAGGCGTAATCTTATACATGCGTCCCTTATTACGAATAAGGCTGAACACAAGCCTCGGTTTTGAATCCGGCCCCATTAGCAATTCAGCGACGCGAACATCTTCAACCTTCTTAACGGAACCGTCATACATCAAAATCTCTGTCCCTGCCGCGTGGCATCCCGTCGGCAAACTCACCAGCTGCCGCGTTACGCCGTTCCGCCACTCCGCACAGACAGTATTTACTATTTCAGTCTGATATGGTCTCGGTTTTATCATGACCTCATCTCCTCCCGACCAAAATCACCGAGGGCTCCACCCTCGACATACACAGCCCCGTCCGTTCTCCGTCCTCTATCTCCGGGACCCATCCCAAACAGGTGACACAGTGATGTACGTCGCATTCGTCGCGTACCCTTCGCTGGTACCCCTGCCAGTCCACAAACTGCCCGCGGGCACGTAACAACAAAACCTTTCGGTGCTCGATAAAATCATTCGCCAGCGGCGCGACCTTCTCCTTCGGCGTCGCGGACAACTTACCGTTCCGAACCTCTACCTTTATGCCGTTTTCTCTGATGTAGTCCAGCAATTCCCGGCTTTTCATCCGCTATCGCCTCCGAATTGTGTCTAAATTGAGTGGCACGCAAGTGGCACGCTATCGGCACACTATTTCCCTGTAATACCAATGCTTTTTGGGCAGATGGCTTTTTTTCGCGTTTTTGAAAAGTTTTTTTGAGATAAGCGGAATAGAACACTGCCCTATACCCCTTATACCCATAATATATATATTTATATATATTATTTTAATAAGATCGCCACTTTCCGTTGGTATCACCGAGTTTTTAGACTATCTTGTTTGCCACTTCTCTGCCACTGTGCGCCACTTTATGTTGATATGACTGACTTTTTTCATGTCAGGCTTCGCCACCTATCTGCCACCGGCCAGATACTTCGTTGAGGGCAGATAATAAAGCCTCTGTCCTCCTGTACCCTTGTGCGGGTCTCTATTCGTAAGACGTCTAAGCACCGTTCCACAGGTCTTGACGTCCTGCGGCGTCGGCTTGTCCATCCCGCAGAGCTTCAGCACCTCCGTCGCCGTCATGCCCGCCATCGGCACATTCGGGTACCCTATCCAGTCAAACTTATCCAGGATGAGATCCATGATCGGATCGGGGAAAGTGAACTGCCAGCTCGCTTTAAGAATGATCTCGTTCTCCTGATCCGTCGGATACCAGGTGGCGCCGTCCTCATACATCGAATAAACCTCCGCCCATACCTGCTGAATATCAAGATTATGGGCGTTGTCTATCGCCTTCACCGGGATACACCACCAACGCCGGTTCCCGGTCATATCCGACAAAAACTCCGCCTGATTGACCGAAGCTCCGAACACCGTCCTGCGCGGGAAAACACTATGCTTTTTGCTATAGGGAATACGAATCACATCCTGCGTGTCCGTGATAAACGCCTTAAGCATCGCCATATCGCGCCTCAGCGTCGATTCCAGCTCCCCCAGCTCGGCGATCCAGAAGCGCAGCGCCCCCATCATCGTGTCCTTTTTCGTCGGGTCTACGCTGCGCCCCTCTCCGACCCAGCCCGAGCCGCGCGGCGCAAGGCTACGAAACCAGGTCGTCTTACCGCAGCCCTGGTCTCCCTGCAGAACAAGCACACCCGCGGTGGAAAAAGGGGCTTCTCCCTCCCGCGGCTCCTTAAATACCGCCGCCACTGCGGAGATCATCCACAGGCGTATCATCATGTCGCTAGTATGTGTGTCAAAACCATCGTGCGGCCGCACCGTAGAAATAAACTTCGTCAGCCGCGGAATGCCGTCCCAATTCCTGGATAAAATCCAGTCGCGCACAGGATTATAGCGGTTCTGCTCCGCAATAACGTCTACAAAAGCCGGTATCCTGGTCACAGGTATCTCATGACGCGCCGCCAGCGAGACTATCCGGTTATTGTTGGCCTCCTGCATATTGTCCGTGCGCCCGTCGTGGCCGGGGATATAAATCTCCTGATCCTTGGATATCTCGTTATAACGCACCTGAATCCGGTAGAACTTAAGCAGCGCCTCTACGTTCTCGATCGTGCCGAGAGGCTTACCGCTCTTCGCGCTGATATCCGGGAAAAGAGCCGTTGACATCGCCCCCGTCTGAACGGGCTCCGCCATAACATGGGATTCGTCGTACTTCTTCTTCCAGTGCGCCCGCGCCGCGTCCTCCCCGTGGAGCACCATATAATCGTTCCAGTCCGTGCCGTCCTCGCCCTCCAGGAAATCAGGGTAAATCGGCGCGCCGAGGTTTGCGGCGAGAGCCGCCTTCGTCGCCGCCTCCCGTCCCGGGTTCTTTCCCGTCCTCTTCTCCGTATCAAGGTCATTGTCGGCGCAGATCACGATCTCCCGGTCGGGTTTCGTCTGCTTGACCATACGCACGACCTCCATAAGATTATCGGCGGTCATCGCGCAGACCACATTAAACCCCGTAAGCCGGAAAAGGCTTGCTCCCGTCGCCCACCCTTCGCAGACGAGGATCGGGCCGTCTGCCCTCTTCCTATTGCCTATGGGGGAAAAGACGCCCTTCATCTTGCCGCCCGACAGCGGATACTTCTTCCCGTCCGGATATATCTGCTGCAGATTGATCAGCTTCTTAGTCTTGCCGTCATAAAGCGGCACATACAGGACATCCGTCTTGCCGCCCTTCGTCGTGCCGTCAGACTGCTCCTTGATCTCGTCGAAGCCGTGCTTCAGCGTATATCCCGGCACCCTCTTCTTTTGCAGATAGGGATACTTCGGATCGGCGGCGGCAGCCGCCTCCCACATCATCTTTGCCTTCTGCGCGATGTGCGCGTGGCGCGCTACCTCATCCTCCGCGCGCTGCACACGGGCCTGCTCCATCTCAAGACGAAACCTCTCCTTGTCAGCCGTGGAGAGGGGCGGCATATTCTTTAACGTAAACGTGACCTTCGTCTGCGTCTTCCAGTTCTCAACCCAGCCGGCAGGCCGCTCGTCAAGATGCACCAGAAACGCGCCGTTTTTTGTGCCCCTCCTGTCCCCGTCCAGCTGATAGCGAACTATCATTCCATCTTGAAGATCAAAATGCTGTCCGGAGGCAGGGGGAGCCCCTGCCTCGTCCATAGCCTCATACAATCTGCTTTCTACGTCGGACAGCAAATACATCTTTTTAGCTCCTTACTGCGCCGTCCTCGATAATCACCTTCACACCGTCGCTGCTGTCGTCGTCGCTCACCCGCTCAAGCCAAACCTGGATATCCAGATCCTCCGCCATGCGGTTGACGAGCTCCATACTCTCCTCATCCAGCAAAGAGGCGTCCTTGACTAGAATCACCCGAATCTTGGGATTAAGCGCCGCGGCGATCGCGATACAGACCTTCATCTGCTCCGCGCTGGAGCACTGACGGAACGGCACGCCATTGAAAAGCACGCCCTCCTCGTCGAAAGACAGCCCCTCGATGGGCATCTTCGCGTTGGCGAAAGCTTCGCGCTTACTCCGCTCCAAATCCTCCAGCTGCTTCGTGAGAGAAAGAGATTTCTTCTCTTCCGTCTCGGCCCTGACGACAAGATCAGCGTACCGCTGCTTCTCCCGAATCTTCTTATTCTCTTGGTCAATCGCCAGCAGGCTCTTCTCTATCGCCTCGACATCGGGGATCACAGCCTGCTTTACCTCGGCGGCGAGCTCCTTACCTTCTGCAATGACGTTCTCAAGCTCCGCCTGCAGCCGTTTCATACGTTCGCGCAGCCCCTCCAGCCGCTCCTGCTTGCCCGTTATCTCAGCTTTTCGACGCCGCGCCTCTTCGAGCTTCCGTACCTGTTCCAAGGCTGACAGCTCCTGCGTGGGAGTATCCGCCGCCGGTGTCTCTATCTCGGCAAGCGCGGCGAGAAAATTCTTATGCTGACGGTTTATGATCGTGCGTTCGTCGTAAATTTCCTTATACCTGGCGTCGATCGCGTCCGGGTCGATCTCCAGCTTCACGAGATCCAACAGCGCCTTGCGCTGCTCCTTCGGTGGCATCCGCGAAAAGGCGAGCGGGTCAAAGGCCAGACCGCCGACCAGCGTATCGAGAAGGGCCTGCGGAGAGGAGAACTTCTTCCCCTCCGCCGACGCCACCGTCAGCGACCCCCTTCCCTCGGCGGTCCACTTGCGCGTAACAATAATCTCACCGAGATCAAGACGGACAACCGCGTCCTTCTCCCCGTCTTTAACTGGCTTGCTCGTCCCGCTGTTCTTGGCGGCGGAGTTTCCGGAGAGCGTCAGCCAGATCGCGTCCAGGATGCTACTCTTCCCCTGGCCGTTGCGGCCGCAGATCTCGATCGTGTTCCCCCGGGGAGTGATCTCCACCTCAAAAATGCGCTTAAAACGCTCAATACTCAACTTTTGGATCTTCATTAGAAGGGCTCCTCATCCCCGACGCTGACGCCGGGGATCTCAAAAGCGTCGTCGCTTGGACTGCCAAAATCCATAGACTGCTGTCCACGCACCGTAGCTTCCGGAACTGCCGGTTCTTGAGGAATATCCGGTACCGCCTCCTTGACCTCAGAGACAGGCTCTGCCTCCACAGGCCGCGTCTGCTTTGGCCGCTTCTCCTCCATTGCCTTCGGCGTCACATCAACGACCGGCGGAAAATCATCCTTGGAGGAGACCGTCTCGCCGACGAGCTTCTTCGTCAGCTCCTCCGCGCGCGAAACCGCGTCCACCTTCTTCATCTCCGGAGTTGGCGGCATCTCCTCTATCTCCTCAGTCGTATGCAGCCCCATCGCCATTTCGGGACAATACATGCGGCTGAAAAAAGCGGCGGAACGGTACCTAAACATCAGATCGGGCATCGTCTGCCACTTACTGCCGTTTTTTCCGTACCAGCCCTCCCTGACCGCCATCTCCGTGGTAACTTCCGGCCCCTCCAGCACTTCGCCGGTCGACAGTTCACGCGCCCAAGCAACATAAGTACAATCTTCGATCTCAAAGTTATTGATCTTTTTCTTACCGCGTTTCTCGACCTTCCAACGAAGCGGGCTGAACTTCCCGCTTGCGTTGATCATAGCGATCAAATACTGCGCGCTCATCGAGGGGCGTCCCTGAATAACGTGCATGTTCTGCATAATAAGAAATGGAGAGACGCCCACGCGGTTCGCCATCTCAAGCGCGATCACGCAGTTCGGCAGATTCTTCGAACCCTGATACTGGACAGGCACAAGACTCGAACTGCACAAAATGTTAGCCATACGCTGTGCCGTCTCAAAAGTCTTTATCGATGTAAACGGACTGATCGGAACCTCATTCTCGGCCACCGTCGCTATCGCGGAATTGTTATTCTCCATCATCACAATCATTCCTTTCTATCCCTTGAACCATTTAGGCGCTTCCAGCACCTGAACCTCTTCCGCGTAACATGGCCAGTGATCCGCGGCCTTACAGCGCGCGAAAGTACGCAAATCGGCCATCGCCGCGTAATTTCCGACGTCGATAAAATCATCCGGCAGCGTAAAAATCCCCGTGCCATACGGCGGCTCCTTCTCCACGGCCAGAAAGACAAAATCCCTCGCCGCCGGCAGGACCTCGCCAATCCCACGCTCATACCAGGCGGCCTGCACGTGATACCGGTAATTGACGACGCTGCGGATGAAATGATCTGAGCGGGTGTCCTCCGTCGTCTTGAGATCCACACAAATACCGTCCTCGCGCAGATAATCGGGGCGGCACTTACACAGGACCTCCGCGCCGTCCACCACCTCATTCCAATACACCGACCGCTCCGCCTTTCCGCCGCAGAGCAGATTCGCCGCCATCCTGTTGGCGTATACCGCGTCGCGGACATTCCTCGCCGCGTCGTACTGCTCCTGCGTCAACATCCGCATCCCCGCCGCCAAGGCCGAATACCTAAATCGCTCCCACTCTTCCTTCCCGGCGTTTGTCCGCCGATTCACCTCCGGCGCCACGACGAACTTCGCCTCGAAAGTCTCCGGTTCGAGCACCGCGGCGTGAATTGCCGTGCCGATCACCATTGCCGGTGTCTCGGTGCGCGGCAACAATAGCGACGCCTGATAATGCGCCGGCGAACGATGAATGATATCCAGAGCCGACTTGCTCACCCCTGGGCCGCTGTGATACTCCTCGTTGCTGATATCGTCATACAGACCGGGTTCAATCATCTGTGCAGCCTCCCTTCAATGAGGCTCTGACCAATTCCGCCAGTTCCGCCGCCTTCTTCTCGATCTCCTTATATTCGGCCCTCATAATGCAGCCCTCTTCTCCGGTTTCAAGGTCGCAGGGGCAGCTCACCTCGTCGGGTTCGATCGGCAAGCCTCCCTCGCAGTGGCCGGGATACTCTATCTTTTCCGGGCAATCCACACACCAAATGTCGAGCCCCTCCTCGTCAGAAACCAAAAACTCCATAATCTTTTCCTTTGTCATCTTCTATTCCTCCCTGTCCGTAACTTCTTCGCCATTCAAAAACTCGGCGAGGACGTAAGAATGAACGCCGTCATGCTGATACTCAAGATCGCGGATATCCTGCTTCGTACCTACCTGCACGCGGACCCCCTTGAACCCCGTCAGCGTATAGGCGTACACACAAAAGGTCGGGTCCTCGTGCTTGCTCTTGATCTTCGCCTCCGCCTTGGCCGTCTGGACCTCAAACAGCGTCATGACAAAGGACATCAGCTCGATCGTCGATTCCTTCTCGCTGATCTCGCTCTTATGAGGCGCTAGAGCCTCCTCCTTGATCTCCTTGATTGCCTGCTTTTCAGTCTGAATTTTGAGGCGGATCTCGTCGTACTTGTCCTTGACCTTCGTCAATTCGGGATCTCCTTTGACCGGCTCGGCGGTCGGCATGACGTCCTCGCCCGCCAGCCGCTGTTGTCCCGAAGAGGTATTCTTCTCACCTTTTGAAAACTCGACATCGGTCGCTTCGTCCTCACTACACCCAACGGTCCGGCAAACCCATGTAGGGCCACTGCATGGGAAAAAGTTACAGCTTTCGCATCCAAAACTAGCCTTTGCATCACCAAAAGTCAGCGCGTCGGCGGAGACAGAGTAGGGGCCTTTAGAGCAGCGGAATTCGTAAAGAATCCTGCTGCCTCCATCCTGAACCGGTTCAATGGCGCTCTCTGGTACCGCAAGCCCCGATTCGGTCCTTACTGCCGCCAGACTCACAGTCTCCTCACACTCCCGGTCAATTTGCGCTCCAAGCTCATATTCCCCGAGCCAGGTCAACATCTTCAGCGCGCTCTCGAAAGTCTTGCGGAGCTTATCGGCCGATACTGGATAGGCGTCATTTGGGTTTCTGAGAAGCATATCCAGATTACTTACCTCTCTGTCAAGCCAAAGCCAGCCCTCATGCTGCGCCGCCTTCAACGCCTCTTTTTTTGTATCGTAGACCATGACATCAAAGGCCGTAGCCAGCACGTTGTCCGCCCATACGTCGGGAAAGGTGAAACGGGGACAAAAATCGTATGTAGACTTTCCGTCCCAGGAATTGCCGATCTGCAAATTCAACATCGGCGACCACAACCCCGCGGGACAGCTCTTCACATGCAGGAAGCTCTGCCGGACATAAGGCTTATTTACAGGACAGGGAAACATCGGGGCGGGGCTGTCCTTATCCAGTCCGAAATAAGTTTTCCTATCGCCCCAATATCCGCTGCAGTTCTCCTCCGTATACCCCAGCAGCGCCGCGATCTTCCTCGCCGTAGCCTCGCGGCCAAAACCGCGCTTGCCGGAGTTCTCCTCATGGAGCTGGATCAGCTCTGCGCGGCGCTTGTTAAACTCAGACGCTGTAATCGTCATCTACATACTCCCCCTCGGGGTATAGGTTGCAACGAAAACCTTCCGGCGTACTTCGTCGGAGCTTTTGATTTCATCCTCGCAGCGGATGTCGAGCTCTTGCGCCTCTATATCTTCAACGAGGAACTTCAAGAAACGCTCGTTGTTATGGTTTACAAACAACGTCATCTCAAAGGCTTCTTTCAATTCTTCGAGCTGCTTTTCAGTAACTAAATACCTTTTCATGTTTTCAGCCTCCTGTGCTAAAATAGAGGCGGCAGCGCCAACTGCCGCCAAAATTCTTTTCGACAAGCCCTCTCACTTTTGAGAGGGCTCTTCTTCCGCCAAAAGTTTGAGAACGTGGATAAAAACCTCCTTTTCCTCGGAGGCGGATTTTACCTTTCCAAGCTTTTTAATCGCTTCTTCCAACATCTCCCCCAACAGCAACTTCTTTGCAACTGTCACGATACTATCCATCGCAGCGCTAGGAACACTGCTGGCTTTAAAGCATATATCCGAGAGAGTACAGGACATCAACTGAAAGCAATCGTTTGCGTTGCCGTAAGCTCCGTTGCTCCCCATAGAGCGCCGTGTCTTATACGCAAGGAAAAACGCGGAAAGGCCTCCGTCTCTGACAGCATCTTGAAGCGCGGAGTAAATGAGCATGGCGGACTTGCGGTCATCCTCGTCCTTCGCTTCATAGAGAAACGGCTCTTCATCCTCAAAAACGACTATAACCTTCTTGATTTTCTTCTCTTCCATTGTCGTGGTCTCCTTCCTAATCTTCGGTATGTACACATTCACTATCAAGTTCGTCCGCAAATGTTTCAAACCGCTCTGTAATCTTCGTTTGGCAATCGTCGCAAGTGTCTGAGGTATAAAAACCTATAGATTGCTCCTCGTCGTCGATTGTCATTAAAACGGCGATAGACCTCCGCTTCCTTCCTTGGCATGAATCGAACTCCTTGCCGCATACATCACAAAAATACTTAACGCTCATCGTTATGCCTCCTTCAGCTTTCTCTTCTCAGCAAAGCGATCTAAATCTCGCTGCGCCGTCTTAACTGTTCGTCGTAATGGCAGCTCCCGTACTTTGACGATATGAATTTCGCCCGAACTCGAAACCCATACGGTTCTAAAACAACCGGTGAGGAGGTCCGCGACGAACAGCTCTTTACCTCGGTAGATGTACCTTTTCCCCACGCTCAAGCTCCTCTCTCTCCTCCGCTTCCAGCCCAATCCGCACCGACTGCGCCACCACGCCGACCAGCCCGAAGATCCCAAAGAAAAACACAAATTTGGTCAGCGTTAGGTTAGGCGCGATGTGGTAAAAGAAAAACTCGCTCTGCGCAAATTGCTCCATCACTCGCCCTCCTGATTCCAGCACCGCCGCCGCTCCTCCCTGGCCGCGCACTCGCGAAGCTCGATCCGCTCCATCTCTCTGCGCCGCGCTTCCAAACGCCCCAGACCGTAAAAGAACGCAAAGACCAGAGAGATAAATATCCAGTACCAATATGATTTCATGGCTATGCCTCCTTCCTTTCTCGCCGCGGCAGCTCGTCGCAATACCGTTCTATGTCTTTCAAGTCATATCTCACCATTTTGCCGATCTTCACAGAGGGGATTTTCAGTTTACCCAGCCGCTGGTATTCATCCAGCGTATAAGAGCTCATCCCCATGTACTCGGCGGCCTCCTCTTTCGTGAGGAATCGGCGCGTGCCGCTGCGCTCTTTCTCAAGTAGCTCGATCAGATATTCGAGCTTGGTTTCAAGTGTTTCCATTTCCTTACCACCTCCTTAAGTTGTTATAGTGCTGATATAATTGATGCACCACCCCACCATGACAATCGAATACCGGGCACAGGCACACACTAGAGAGGTGAATACCAACATGGCTGATAATCATATTGGGCCAATCAAAGATAGCTATTCTGTAATGAAAGAAATCTGCGGGGGTGTGTATGCTGGACTATCTCTCATTTTCCCGCAAATTCCGGCATACGTGGCGAGCCGCCAAGCTGAATGCTTGCTCGCGGCATGCAAGGCATCTCAAGAAAAACTGCGAGCGGCCAGCATTTCACTGGAAAGTCAGCGTGCATGCACATTAAAACTTGGCCTACCTTGGATAGAGTGGGCGTCGCTTGAAGAAGATCCTTCGCTAAGGGATTTATGGGCAAATCTGTTAGCGAATGAGCTTAATCCAAATAAACCGGAACCCAGGACGGCATTTATCTCGATAATAAAAGACTTATCACCATTGGATGCGCAGCTACTAAACAAGGTGTATAAAGATGCACGGAGAGCAACGACAAAAGCCCCGTTTATGCCATACGCCCCTACGCCATTAGTTATGTTTTTTGACACCCGAGTCCTAGCAAAGACTTCAGACGCAGAAGATTTTGACGTTAGGGTCAGTATACAAAATCTCAAGCGATGCTCTCTCATAGACGACCTTCCCGTAATGCAGAAAATTGAACCTCGAGAAGCAAAACAAATAGGCGGCGCGACAACAGGCTCGCGAGTGTTTTTTCAACACACAGCACTTGTTCCGCCAGACCCCAACAAATTCAGACTTACAGAATTAGGCTGCTTATTTCTTGACTCCTGTGTTGCGGATGCCGGACAAGCCAGTTAAAGGATTGCCCAGGTGTATCACCGCGAACATAAAATTCATGAGACTTGCAGCGTAGAGAAAAGCCGCCAACCATCCTTTTGCAGCAGCAACAGCTAAAACAAGGCAGACTGCGGAAAACATCATATGGCAGACTCCAGTAATCGCCATAGTTATAAGACTTATGGCCATTACATTGGGAGGAAAAGATTTTTCCGTCTCTTTCATGGACTCCACGTAAACCACATCCTTATTTCAAAAAATTTCATATGCCCGGTATTCGATTGTCATGGTGCTGGTGAAACGCTTAGCTCTTAGCGTAGGTAGCTAAGCGTTCTGTTTCTTGTCTTTCGTTAATTCATTCATGCCGAGGTGGATAAGATGACGATACATTTCAGCATACGACTTGTCGTAGAAAAAATTTTTCTTTAGTGCATCAGCACGCTTTGCCTCCCCTCTTCCCAAGCCATGAAAAAACACAAAAACTACTGCAATAAATACCAAGTACCACGATAGTTTCATAAACCAACCTCCTTTTTACTCCTGCAAGTACAGCTCTCATAGTACATATCGAACAGCGAATCAAACCAGGCGCGGGCCCTTCTCAGATTGGCCTCCCTGATTGCTGCCTGTCCGGGATCCTCGTTACGACGATCCTCAATCGAGGGGAAAAAGACATTTACTTTGTATTCCTCGATGCGGGCCCTGCCCATACTTACGCCTCCTTCTACAAAAAGCTTGCCTCCCATATTGAGTTTTCAAGGTTCAGCGCGCCTTTAAACAAGCGCCTCCTGTAAAACGTGAATCCCCCTTTCAATCTTCGCCCGCACCTCTGGGGCGTCAATGCGGCCGTTATCCCTCAGATCATTACCGGAGAGCTTCCTAAAAAAGTTCAAAATCCTCGTCGTCCTCTGGTAAAAGGTCCGCGGCGTCATCTATCAAGCCTAGTCCTCTCTGAATCGGAGTGACTACCCTCTCCCAAGAGAGACGAAACAACTCAAGCGCTTCCTCCTCAGCAGTATCAATAGCCAGCGTACCGGAAACTGAAATCCTCCTCTGTACACATAGAGAAGAAGAGTTATTGGCAATTTCCAGAGATACCTTCAACGCCATAGCCAATCACACCTTCCTGTCACTTAATCTTGTCGCCAATATTCATTTGTCAAAGAGCGACGCTCTGCCAACTACTTGAGGGCTTCTTCAAGAGCATTGTACAAATTTATTGCACTCTCCCTTGTCAGCGGATCGTCAAACCGCCCGTCCTCTCCCAGATCAAGAGCCTCTTCCACTCCGAAGCGGAAAGAAGAAAACGCCGCCTGCAGCCGCCTGGCCTCCTCTATGCCGTTGCCGTCTCCCCCTGCTCCACTTGGGGCAGGGGTGGCGTAGGGTTTAGTAGGTCGTCAACAGTACAATGAAAAATTTGAGATAGCCTCACAAGCATTTCGACATCAGGGCTCCTTTGCCCTCTTTCCCAACGTGAAATAGTATTTGCGCCTACTCCAATTTGGGAACCAAGGGCTTGGCAAGATAAGTTATTGGCTATTCTCATTTTTTTAAGACCATCCATAACATCACCTCCTTCAACAAATAAAATATATTACCAAATTGGGAAAATATCAATAGGCCTAAAGTCCCGTGTACCCAAAACGGGAAGATAATTAATCCCATTTCGTCCTATTTTAAATAGTACCAAACTGGGATAAACTTCATAGAAAGGTGGTGGCTTTATGACTTTTGAGTGGGCCGAAAGTGTCGGAACCAATATTCAGGTTGCCAGAGAAAAGAACGCACTTAGCCGTCGTGCTTTGGCTGAGATCATCGGAGTAATGCCAAATACAATTTGGCGCTGGGAATCTGGAGAAAGACAACCTGACATAGGCAACCTTTATAAGCTTGCGTATGCGCTAAAAACTTCAGTAGCTTTTTTCACAGGAGAGGTTTGTGATCCTAATTTACTTTCCAACGATATTAATAAGATGTTAGGTACGGATATACACCAACCCTGCGAAAATGAACCGGAGCACCCCAAACCAGCGGAACCTACTACATTTACTAACTTCATTCCAGCCCAATCCGCAGGGAGCACGCTACTCGCATCCACAGCAACAGTGCGGTTGCCGGCAAAAATCATCGAATCAATAGCGGCCTTAAACGGAGCGCTCACAGAGGCGGCGGGTCTATTCACGGACGATGAAGCAAGAGCGGCGGAAAGCCTGTTGCACCTGTGTCTGAAAAATTTTGAAGCAGAGCCAGAGGCTACACAGAAACAAGAGACGGCATCATAAGAATATTACTTCTGCATAAACAATGAAAAAATAAAAATCTAACAAAAGATGGTGATAGTTATGGCAGAAGAACAGAACAAGTTAACTGATCAGGAAAAGGTTCAAAAACTCGGTAACCCATGGAGATACATGGGTAAAATGGTTCGATTTCGAACCGATGTCTACTCAGTTCCTAAAAGTGCTAAGCTTTACAAATAAAATACTGGGAGTGGTATTTATGATAGAGCTAACTAAAAAATATTTTGTAGGATTAAATACAGGAAAGGATGAAAAATATACGGGAGATAAGTTTCTAGAGGCACTGTCAACTTATATGTGGGAAAAATATAAAACGGAAGATGTAAAGGAAATATATGAACACCTTGAAAATCATTTAATTGCTCGCAAGAAATTTGAGAACAATATTTTTACCAACCCAGACCACATTATCGAAATGCTACGGACTAAAAAAATGCCTCACTTGGTATTCGCAGATCTTCTTGGCTATTCGCTAAGTATTGATGATTTACAGACTTTTTTTGATAACATGGAACCACGCTTAGATATAGAGAGAGCACCTAGTCAAGATGATTACGAGATTAGCCGATAAATTGGATAATCAATTATGATTCCTGCCGCTGCGTATCTCAGAGTATCCTCTGACATACATATCGCCAATAAGTGGAATGCCGGGTCCAGCCTCGTGATGGTTATAGAGCACGACAACGAGAAAAAAATAGTAACGCTGAAAAAAACAGGGAGGTAGTAATATGGCAAGTCTCAGTCGGAAAATTGAATTTTACTGGCTTAACGTGAAACCTGATGCCATTAGGGAAAAATTTGAAGAAATCAAAGCACTACCATTAGATCTTAAAGAAGAGAAAAACAGTTTTTTCCTGTTTCTGCTGAAGAAATATATCTT
>Ga0192241_10079_pt1 | contig 52110 bp, 50 predicted proteins | sample Koala_Koa27_I3_FD_131239 | JGI IMG/M metagenome (GOLD analysis project Ga0192241, IMG submission 131239) | Enriched cells from koala feces incubated with labeled cellulose particles, San Francisco Zoo, California, United States - Koala_Koa2-7_I3 ... | reverse complement strand
CAGAATTTATCCTCTTCCAGACAACGGTTAACCCTCATTGTCGGTTCCATGATATTGAGGATATCCAATAAAGTGATATCATCTATTTTCTGTGCCAGCGAAAAGCCGCCCTGCGCTCCTACCAGTCTTTCAATGATTCCAGCCTCTACCAGCTTATGAGTTATTTTCAGTACATAATTTTTCGGAATCCCCATCGCGGCTCCGATTTCTTTTGATGTAGTGATCTCTTTTTTGATTGCCAAATACAAAACTATTCTTATGGCATAGTCAGTAGTAACGTTCAGCTGCATACTTTCCCTCCGCAAATGCCCCTTTAAATTATCAATAACAATTATTTTTAGCGGTTTCCTATTTTTCAATACTCTTGTTGCTTTATTATACTTTATCAAATGTTACTTGGCAATAGCTTTAATTAAAAATCCTTAAAACATAAAAAAAGACCCGGAATAAATTCCGGGTCTGGCATTTAAATTTTTTTAATCGCCTCTACGACTTTAGAATAATTTGCTTCAGCCTGAGCGAACAGCCCGTCCAAATCTTCATACTGATCATTACGGCAGTCCTGACACATTCTGGAAAAAATCTCATATAGTTTAATAAGACCAAGATTTCCACTGACGCCTTTCAGCGTATGCGCTACAGGCAGTACCTCATTATAATGTTTATCAGCGATGAGTGTACGCAGTTTATTCATATTTTCGTCGTCAACAAATTTTCTCAGAAACTTTATCATCAGCATTTCATTATTCATAAAACGTCTTAAAGTTTCTTCGACATTAACGCCGGCACCTTCTAATTCTGTTTGAACAAATTTATCCATAACTTCCGTCCACCTTTTCACTACAGCTTTTACTGATATTTATATTATAACATAAAGGTTTTGGAAATGCAGGTTTAAAAAGCTTTGCTCAGATTTTATTTTTCGGTTTGCGGCCTCTGGTTTTTTTCACTCCGTCCAAACTGTTTTTCTTAACAACCTTGGCCAGTTCAGTAATCAGATGCAGCTCATGGGCGTCGCAGCCCTGCAATAATTCTGCCAGCTCATTTTGGAAAATCTTCTCGCTGCGGTGAATATTATCACAGAGGAGCTCGTCTACGGAAACATCCAGAACATTAGCCAGATGAATAATCGTAGGCAGGCCTAATTTAGTATTTCCTGTTTCAATATTACTGATATGCGGTGTAGACAGACCGGTCACTTCTGCGATATAGCCTTGGGTAACGCCTTTACGCGCACGGGCAGCTTTGATTCTGACCCCAATAGCTTTGTAATCAATGTTCATTTCTTCACAACTCCTTTTAATTTAATCTGCATTTACGAAATTGCAGATACAGCAGGCAATAGTTTTTTTAATATCTAAGAATACATTCGCAGAATTTATTATAACTTAAACCTCAGGCTAAAGCAATACTTTCTTGCATAAAAATATTTGTAATCGTTTTTAAATATAGGCATAAGTTATAAAAACACAAATTAAATTGATATTTAAACTATTGTCTTTAAGCTGGAAGAAGTGGTACCGTTAAGCTGCCTTCAGGCATCAGAATAATATTATAGTCATTGCCAATTACTTTTTCGGCTTCAGCCAGAGCTTCTTCCACGGTAGGCACTGCTTCGAACAGCATATCATGCGCCAGCTCTTTGTCCAGTGACGAAACTAAAATAAACTTTGCTTTTTTGGTAAGACGTGTTACCGCGAAAGCTTTATTGGCACCGATCTCAAAATGTTTTTCCAAGTCGGCTTTGATAGCGTCTGCCGTTCCCAAACGTTTGCAGGTTTCTTCCAGCACCTTCGAACCGCTGCCTTCTTCACATTCGCCGATAATGATCACTACCCCGCCTTCGCGCACAGCACACCAGGCATTATCCATTGTTTTCTGCAGCTGATATACATTGATATCCTTGGGATAACCGCCGCAGCTGGCGATAACCAGATCTGCCGCCTGCGGGATCTCGACACCGTAGACCTGATCGACGAATTTGCAGGCTTCCTGATGTGCTTTTACATAATCACCGGCAAAAATCTTTAAAAATTCATGCTGAGCATTCAGGATCGCATTAAAAAGAAATACGGAATGGTTTTTGGCAAACATGGCCACACCTTCCATTTGGTCTTCATAAACAGGATTGCCGACAGTTTTACCCAGACCTGCATTAGGATCCAGCATAAAGCTGTGGTTGACACGTACGGTTTCCATAGCTGCAACACCCGGCAGAATGGCTTTCCGTCCGCCGCCGTAACCACTGAAATAATGATGTACGATCGTTCCAGTCATAATAACGTGATCTACATGACAGATATGCTTATTGAGCCAGACCGGCGTACCGCGGGAGGTATCACCGAAATACTCAAAATCCTCACTGACCTTGGCATCACTGTTATACATTTTTAAACGCCCTGCCACCTCTGCACCGACGGCTTCGACCATTTCTTCATGAGTCATATTACGATGCGTGCCTAAGGCAAAAACGATATGCATATCCTCGTCCTTGATACCCAGCTTATTCATTTCGTTGACCAGAATGGGCATAAAGACAAAACTGTTGGCCACACGTGTCGGATCATTGCAGATAAAGGCAATCTTCTGTCCCGGTTTGACCAGTTCGTTGATTGGCGCACTGCCGATAGGATGATAGACGGCATCTAAAATCGCCGCTTTGACATCCTCCAGCAATGGCATTTTGGCCACTGTGACCTCTTTGATAACACGGTCGGACTCCAGAGAAAACTCTTTACTGCCATGACCATATTTATAGGAATAATGACTTATGCTCATACAATCAACTCCTTTATTTTTGTTAACTCTATTGTACCATAGACTATGACAAATAAAAAAGGACGGAAAGCTCCGTCCATGTATTTTTTTAATTTATTTTTTAGGCAGTGACAATAAAACCACGGTTAAAATAATGCAGGTCATCCCGACCAGATCCTCCAGCGTCAGAGGCGTTTTCAGCCACAGTACTACGGCAATGATCGAAGCTAAAGGTTCGGCACAGGAAATAAGACTGGCTTTAGTAGCGCCTACTACTTTTAAGCCCACTAAAAAAACACTGTAGCTCAGTACCGTAGCCCCCAGGATCAGATAGACCATAGCAGCGACTGCCGCACCATCCCAATGGCCGCTGGGCTCAAAAGGATTGATGAAGATACAGAGAAATCCGCCTGATAAAAATTGTCCCCAGCCAATGATCAAAGTCGTCGAATATTTTTGCAGCAGCCGAAACGGCATAACTGTATAAAACGCCAGGGAAATAGCAGAAATTATCCCAATGGTCAGCGCCGCCGGCGACAATACCACCGAATCCAGGCTGCCGTGAGTAGCGATCAGAAAAACTCCGGCCAGAGCAAAAAAAATACCGACGAACTCACGCCCTTCCGGCAGGCAGCGGTTTTTCCAGGACATCCACAGCATGACAAAGATCGGCGCCGTATATTGCAGTACTGTAGCAGTAGCCGCATTGCACAGTGAGATCGTGTAATAAAAACCAAACTGTGCCCCTAACAATCCCAGAAAAGAAAATGCCAGCAGATCTTTACGATCTTCTTTATCCTGCAGCACTGCCCAGATATTCTCGCCGCGGCACAGCAGATAGCCTAAAAAGACCACGCCGGCAATGATCTGTCTTACCGCGATGAGCCAGGGAGCGCCTACATCATAAAATTGAAATAAAAACTGGCCGGCAACGCCGCCCAGCCCCCAGGCTGCTGCTGCCAGCAGAATGAATATCACGCCCAGGCGAAATGAAAGCTGCATAAACTGCACTCCTTTAAATATCAATAGCTTTCATTGTACGCCAGCAGCGGGATTTAGTCAATAAAAAACCGTACCGGCTTTAAATACTGGTACGGTTCGTTATTTTTTATTAAATGATCGCCATAAAATAACACAGAGAACAGAATAATATTGTTAATGTTATCATGATCGGATCGGCGATCGAAGTGCGGTAATTTTCCGGATTATATTTGGGACTGTTGCGCAAAGGCTTGGCATCCAAAAATTCCATTGGGTTATGACTCAGCTCCATGGATTTTTCATATAATACCTCCCAGGTATTGCCAAGCGCCCGGCTTACTGCACAGCACAGATAAGACAGCCCGGTCACGATGCCCGCAAAAGGCTTCCGGTAAAACCAGTCCGTATCCAGTGATAAAGCTGTATGCGGCGCCATTTTTGGCAGATACATCATAAACGGCAGCATCGCCATTCCCAGCATTTCTATAGACTGGGTAATATGGTCGACCGTAAAGGGATGGTATGGTTCCATCGTAAAGGGCAGATACCTGTACAAAAGTTCGGGATAAACGCCGTATAACACGCACAGAGTCGCGCCGATACCCATGGCTACATACATATTCTTCGGAACTTCACGTTTGATGACCACGCCGTTGTCAGGCGCCAGGAAGATGAAGTAGATCATCTTGAGGGCGATGGATAAAAACGAACCGACACCAGCCAGCTGCAGCAGCAGCTCAACAGAACCGTAATGGGCAGCAGCGGCGGCGCTGATCGTGATGGATTTACTGATGAAGCCGTTGAACAGCGGCACACCGGAAATCGAAAGGGCAGCGATCACAAAGCACCAGAACGTAAACGGCATCTTTTTAGCAAGACCGCCCAGCTGGTTGATTTTGCGGATACCAGTCGCATAAATGATCGCGCCGGCACACATAAAGAGCAGTGGTTTATAAAGGATATTGCTGAAAGCATGCGCTGTTGCGCCGTTCAGCGCCATAGCCGTTCCCAATCCTACGCCGGCGACCATAAAGCCGACCTGGCTGACGATGTGGTAAGAAAGCAGACGCCGCATATCATTTTCCATGATCGCATAGCAGGCTCCGTATAAAGCCATCAGCACACCGAACCAGATCAGGAAGTCAGTGCCTGCAAAAATACGGATCAGACAATAAACAGCGACTTTAGTAGTGAACGAACTCAGAAAAACGCTGCCGGTGACCGTACCTTCGGGGTAAGCGTCAACCAGCCAGGCGTGCAGCGGCACTACGGCCGCATTGATGGAAATTCCGAGACAGATCAGCCAGAAGGCAGTATCCCATGGTCCCTGTGCCAGCGGCATAACTAAATAATCTCCGGCGCTGACCTTTAAGAAAATACCGGCCAGCAGCAGATTGCCGCCGAACATATGCACTAATAAATACCGATAACCAGCCTGCCGCGAAGCAGGAGTTTTTTTACACCAGATAAGAAACAGCGAAGTAGCCGCCATCAGCTCCGAAAAGAAGATCAGAGTCAGCCAGTCCTGGGCTAAAGTTACGCCCAGCGCGCTGCCGGCATAAGTCATCGAACAGAAGGCTTCCATCCTGTTACTGTTATGGCAGGCATAGATACCGCCGATAGCCGCCATCATACAGAAAATCAGGGCGAAGATCCAGCTGAGCGCGTCTACATGGAGATAATGCAGCGTGATCCCGTTGATAAAGGGCAGCGTCGCATTCGTGCCCGGCGCCAGCGTCAGCACCGCGCCTAATCCCAAAAGCGGACCTGCCGCAAGCACCGGCCGGCGCAGACTTTTAGGAACAAACAATGCTATCAATCCGACAGCGATCAGGATAAAACCGGGGTGCAGATTACTCATCGTCATCGTCACCTCCGTCATCATAATAATCTTCCGGACGCTGCAGCAGCGGCGTCATAACTATTTTAGCTACAAAAATCAACAGCCAGCAGCCTGCAAAACCAAACAGCAGATTAAAACCCGGGGTAGTGTTCCACCATTCGTGATAATGAGGATGAGCGAAGAAAAACTCCAGGACAGCGGCAAGCACCGCTACTATAAGAACCAGCTTATACAAAGCAGTTTTTGTCAGCTTCATCACCAGCCACCTCCAGTCCAGCCCTGGCAGATACTATCTGCTGCCTGCGAAGCCATTGCGTAGAAATTCGGGGATATTTCCGGCATCACGCCTAAAACAAGCGCCAGAATCGTTGTGAAACAGATCGGCAGCAGCATTCTGTAGCTGATCTCACCATAAGTACGGAATTGTTCCTGCGGGTCCCTTTTAAAATACGCCATTTGACAGACCGGCATCAAATAAGTAAGCGCCAGCATCGCGCTTGCGATCAGTACTGCAACATATAAGGGCTTGCCGGACTGCAAAGCGCCCAGCGCCAGGTTCCACTTACTGATAAAGCCGACCAGAAACGGCATACCGGCAATACCCAGCGAGGCGATCGTAAAGCAGCACATCGTGATCGGCATCTTTTTGCCGATACCGTACATCTCACTGATATTACTGCGGTGCGTCCTGACAATAATAACACCGGCACACATAAAGAGCGTGATCTTCATGACCGCATGGGCCACCAGATGCAGATACGCGCCTTTGATACTGAGCGGCGACAGCAGCGCCGCGCCTAAAACGATATAAGAAAGCTGCCCGATCGTCGAAAAGGCCAGCCGCCGTTTCAGATTATCCTGCTGAATAGCGATCAGCGAGGAAATGATGATACTGCCGGCCGCAAACCAGGCCAGGATATCAGCAGTCCCAATATCCGCCAAAAGCTTAGGCCCGAAAACGAAGCCGATGATACGCAGGACAGCGAAAACACCGGTCTTAACAACTGCCACCGCATGCAGCAGAGCGCTGACAGGCGTCGGGGCGATCATCGCTGCCGGCAGCCAGCCATGCAGCGGCATGACAGCTGCTTTTACCGACCCAGCCAGGATCATGATCAGGAAGATGAGCTGCAGCTGCCAGGTAGGCGCCATATCCGTTGTCAAAAAGCCGCCTGCCTTGAAATCCATCGTACCGGAAATGCAGTAAACTGCCACCAGTCCGGCCAAAAACAGCTGCCCGGAAATCAAAGTGTAGATCAGATATTTACGGCTGGCCAGCAGAGCTTCTTCGTTGCGCTTATGCAAGACCAGCGGATAACTGGCGATCGTCAGCAGCTCGTAAAAGAAGAAGAAGGTCAGCAGATTAGAAGCCATAGCAATGCCCATAACCGAGCTCATACAGATAGCAAAAGCGGCAAAATAGCCTGTTTGCTCATGTTCATTGTTACAGCGCATATAACCAATGGAATAGAAGTTGATCGGTATCCATAAAAGCGCAGCCAGACAGGCAAAGAGAATACCGGCGCTGTCGGCACGCAGGGTAAAGCCGATCGTATCAGTGATCTGGAACAGGGTCCATTCATAGGTCACACCCGCCAGAACGCCCGGTACCATAGATATGATCAAGCCGAATTTAATAAATGAAGCAATAACGCTCCAGCTTTCGCGGACATTAGGATATCTGCGGCTGAAAGAGATCAGCACCGCCGCGAGGAAGGAAACGCCTACTGCCAGGAAGGGTCTGCAATCCATTATCGTCATCTCAGAAACACCTCCGGCAGTCCAGATTTGAGAATATCGTCAACAATATCCACGCTGTAGAAGCCCAGGACTAAAATCCCGATACCGGCACACAAAATCGGGATCGCCATCTCAGGCGGCAGACCCAGCTTGCCTTCATGCCTGTTGATTTCTGTCAGCGATGCCTCGTGCTGAACAAACATCTGCTCAAGAATACGGAAGAAATAAACGGCGTTCAGCAAGCTGCTGATAACAAGAATAACGATATAGAAATACTGCCCGCCCTGATAAGCTCCCAGCATCAGATACCATTTACTGAAAAAGCCTGCCGTCGGCGGGATACCGACCATCGACAAAGCCGCTAACGTAACGGTGATCGTGCTTAAAGTCATTTTTTTATTCAGACCGCCTAAACGGTACAGATTGATTTCGCCGAAACGGTACTGGATACCGCCGATAACAAGAAACAACGCGCTTTTCATAAAAGCGTGGTTGATGATATGCAGTACGGCGCCGATAAAACCATACATATTGCCGATCGCCAGACCGATAGCAATGTAACCGATCTGCGCCACACTGGAATAAGCCAGCATCCGGCGGAAGTCGTACTGGGCCAGCGCCATGATCGAACCGATCAGCACGCCGCCGATGCCAAGAATGCCTAAAACTGTTAAGGCAGTGCTGATGATCGGATTATTGACACCGAAAATATAAAAGAAGAAACGAATGATTGCGTAGGCAGGAACCTTGCTCATCACGCCGGCAATAAAGGCCGCCGAACCGGGATGGGCAAAGTTGTAAGCGTCCGGCTGCCAGCCGTGCAGCGGGAACAGTGCCATTTTAATACCGAAACCGATAAACAGACATGCAACCGCTAAAGCGAACGGCGGCGAACTGAGATAAGGCATGATCCTTTCGCCCAGATCTGCCATATTCAAAGTACCGGTCATCGCATACAGATAAGCAACAGAAATCAGATACAGGGAAGCGCCGATCGTACCGATCAGCATATAACGAAAAGCTGCCAGCATGGATTTTTTACCGCCCATGGCGATGAGCCCGTAACCGGACAGGGACATGACCTCTAAATAAACGTACAGATTGAACATATCACCGGTGATGACCATACCGCACAGGCCCACCGTCAAAAGTCCGTACAAAGTATAATAACCGCCGATATGCAGCCAGTCTTCCTTGCGCATAAAGGGCTTGCTGTACACAGCAACCATCAGCGAAATGAAGGTTATCAAAACCGCCATCACCGCGCTCAGCGGATCGATCACAAACTCAATGCCCAAAGGCGGTTCCCAGTTGCCCATCCAGTAGTGGATCGCTTCGCCGCTGGTCAGAGTTTGATGCAGTACCTGCAGCGAGCAGGCCAGCGAACCGGCGATCGAGCCGATGACCAGCCAGGAACCGAGATTCTTATTGAACTTGCTGAATAAGAGGCAGAGCAGAGCCGCCGTCAGAGGCAGCAGCACGATCAGTACAGGACAATGCTGGATCATTTGCTGGCCCTCCTTATAACCTCTACTTCTTCAACGGAGCCGTAAACTTCTTTGATCCGCATCAGCAAAGCAATGGCCACACCCGTTGTACCCAGACTGACGACGATCGCCGTCAGCATCAGACAGTGGGGCAGCGGATTGATATAGGAAGCGGCATCCGGTACATTTGGGTCAAAAATAGGAATCATACCGCCTTCTTTCTGCGCCAGGCACAGATAAAAGAAAATTACAGCCACCTGCATGACATTCATTGCCATCAGCTTTTTCATATAATTTTTACTCAGAACCATACCATATACACCCAGAAAGAATAAGATCATGACCAGTGTATAGATCCCCTTGGTCTGCAAAAACTCATTTAGCGCTCCCATTTTCGTCCCCCCTTTCCACAACAGCATCCAGAATATTGATGATCGTCATCATAACGCAGATCGTTACCCCGATCTCAATAAACAAAATCCCCAAAGCATGTAATTCGTTGGTATGTTCTGCTTTAAACGGCAGATAACTGTAATCCAGGAAATTGCCGCCGTTAAGCATTGCCAGCCAGCCGGTAGCCGCATAGATGAAGGTCCCGACGCCGGCCAGGACCAGCGAATTTTTTACCGAGATATTGAACGAAGCGTGATCGCCCATGATCAGCCTGGATAAAACCACGCCGATCGACAGCAATGCTCCCGCCTGGAAGCCGCCGCCGGGTCCGGCCTCGCCGAAAATTAAAACATAGACGCCGTAGATCAAAGTAAAAGGTACGATAATCCGGAACGCCGTATCAAGGACTATGCCGCCGAAAGGTTTTTTCATGCGTCTTCATCCTCCTTTTCCGGTCTGCGGCCCATCGTGCTGCTGCTCAGCAGCATTACTACTGTCAGGCCGGCCAGAAACATCACCGTAGTTTCCCACATCGTATCAAAGCCTCTATAGTCGGCCAGAAGCCCGGTAACGATATTGGGCGACCCGGTATCCTGCACGCTGCGCTCGATGTAAACAGGCGTAACATGCTGGTTCGGCGCTGAATTGACATCACCGATAAACGGCAGATATGTCACAAAGGAACAGAACATCCCCGTAATTACTGCCAGTAAAACCGTTACTAAACCGCGCATTATTTACACCACCTGTCTATTTTCTTCAGCGAGGCTACGAAATAGATCGTTGAGATCGTGCCGATAACGGCCTCTGTAAAGGCTACGTCAGGCGCGCCCATCATCAGATACAGCAGTACGGCACAGAAACTGAAAGCGCTGTAAATAACTGCCGCACACAAAATATCTTTACAGAAAATGACGCTGATCGTCGTTACAATAAGAAACACCAATAATATCGCTTCAATGAGGTAGATCTGCATGATTCTTCTCCTCCTTTGCATCCTCTTCCAGGGTCCAGACATGATGCCCCGATTTATAAGCTGCTTTACTGAGGATGTGGGTACCGATCGGATTGCCCAGAAAAATCAACAGGAAAATCATGATCATTTTCAATGAAGTGAGCGTGAGCCCCTCATAAATGACCAGACCCATGAACGACAGCATGACCCCCAGCGTCTCGCTGTTGCCGGAAGCATGCAGCCGGCAGTAAAAATCGGGCAGGCGCAGCATACCAATAGCAGAAGCCAGCAGAAAAAATGCTCCGCCGGCTAAAAAAAGTCCGGCAATAAATTCACGCAAAGTGATATCCGCTATCATACGTCCTTACCTCCCAGATATTTCGCTATGATCACTGAACCGACAAAACCGATCAGTGCGTAAGACATTGCAATATCCACATACATTTCCGGACGTCCGTCCAGATAACCGAACAGAATGATCAACAGGATTGTATCGGCACCGGTAACGCCCAGGCCATTCATACGGTCATATACTGTCGGGCCCTGATAAATACGCTGCAGCATCATACCAATGACACAAACGACTGCAACCATGATTGCAACAATAATTATATGCATGCGTTACTCTCCCTTCAGTACCGTAAAATCAAATTCTTCTCCGAAAAGCTCTGCTACTTTCCGCGGCATAGCTCCGGCCAACAGTCCTTCCGCCGCGCCTTCCGTCAAAGCATGTACTTCATAGATCCCCTCAGATGTGACATTCATCGTTACTGTTCCTGGCGTCAGCGTAATGGAATTTGCCAGCAGCACCTTCGCCATCGGGTTATCCGACCTGAACACGAAACGGATCACCTTCGGGTCGATCCTGAGCTCCGGCCGTACCGTCGCTTTGACAACATCGATATTCGCCAGCACCAGCTCTTTCAAAAGCCACATACTGTAGCATAAAAATGCAATCGGCGAAACACCAAGTGCAAAATATTTTTTGGTGCCGTCGGCATTGGGCAAAAGCAGCAGCGGATAACAGATCCAGGCAACCACCGCGCTGGTGATAAGTCCGTACACGACAAATTTAACTGCAAAATCTCCTGACAGCGCCAGCCAGAAAACAAACATCAGTATCCCCAGGGAAAATAAATGCGTCAGCGGAGACCCCACTATCGTCCGATCTTTTAAAATACTCTCTTTCTCCACAGCAACCACCCTTCTTTTCACAGCAAACTTATTTCAAGCAATACAAATACCGCTTCCACGTCTTTGTGAAACCGGTAGGCAAAGTCTCTATACAATTCTGCATAGATAGCGACAGTTTCAAGACGGGTCGAAATGTCCCGATGTCGTTTTTTGCTTCGTCCTCAGCCCTTCGTACGGCTGATTAGGTTGCAAAGCATCGGAAACAGAACCTCCTGAGACACTGGTCTGCTAATTAGTTTTACAGCATCCCTGGCAAAAGCAAAATCTTGCCCTTATTCTATGTTTTTATTTTTATTTTATATTAGACAAAAATCGCAGAATTCCTGCTATTTTTCAGCAAATTTGCTCAAATAGCAGGAATTTTTTCTAATTGCGACGAATCGCTTATAATTTTATTTCTTTAAAAAGGCATTTCCCCTGCGGCAGCACTCTGCCGGCGATCCGCGCGCCGCGTTCCACATCGGCGGTAAAGCAGACCTCCAAAGTACCTGCTCCTTCAGAGCGCAGAAGCCCCTCTGCAGCCAGAACCGTCTTCGTATCCTGCGCGGTAGCGTCCGCCGGGTCGATCACAGTCACCTCACTGCCAAACTCGCTTTCGATCTCTTTTTGAATAAAAGGATAATGCGTACAGGACAAAATCAGCGTATCGATGCCGGCCGCCTTCAGCGGCGCCGCATATTCGGCAACAGCAGCCCTGACCTCGGCGCTGTCAAACTGCTCGCCTTCGATCAGCGGCACAAACTTCGGGCAGGCCTGAGGATAGACATCCGCACCGTCATCAGCTGCCAGGATCGCGGCCTTATGCGCACCGCTGTTGATCGTAAATTCAGTGGCAAACACACCGATCTTTTTCCTGCTGCTGGCGGCAAGCACCAGCTGCGCGCCTTTCGACATCCCCACGATCTCAAAAGCATGGCTGCCTTTAAGTGTGTCCACACCCAGAACAGTCAGCGTGTTGCAGGCAATAACTACCAGCTTCACCCCGCGGCCGTCAAGATAATCAATGATCTCACCTACAAACCGGCGTACTTCGGCTTCACTGCGGGGTCCGTACGGCGTACGCGCCGTATCGCCCACATAAATAAAATCCTCCTGCGGCAGCGCCGCCTGCAGACATTTTAAGACCGACAAACCGCCGACGCCTGAATCCAAAACTCCGATAGGTGCATTTTTCTGCATAATTATCCCTCCAACCCCGTTGTTTCCACGCATAAAATTTCACTGAGCTTTATTTATATTATATGCTTTTTTTCATAAAATAGCACACTATATCTGCAAATAATTCTGTGTTACAATAAGAGGGCAACAAGCTAATCAAATCACACTGAAAAGGATGTGCTGCATTTGACCGTCTCTCCTGTCAATTATCATAGCTGGCGCCGCTTTTGGGCGCGGATGTTCGATTATTTCCTGATCGGTTTTTTATTTTTGCTTCTGAGCCGTAATTCTATCTTCGCACTCAACAATATCTTTCTTTACTCGGCGCTGCAGCTGATCGTCGTCATCAGCGCTGAAGCCTTTATGCTGGCCCGCTCAGGCACTACCGCCGGCAAAAGCTTCCTGGGACTGCGTGTAGTTTCACCGTCTGCGCCGCTGGATTTCAATTTAGCCTGGAAACGTACCTTCTGGGCCTATGTCAAAGGGCTGTGGCTGGGCATCCCGATCATGATGTTCGTCCCCGCCTGGTTTGCGCGGCAGGTGCTGCGTGACAGCGGCTCGACGATCTGGGATCAGGCCTGCGGCACCCATATCGAAGCAGCACCGGTCGGACGGCTGCGCTACATACTGTTCGCCATCGTCTTTTTTATGCTCTTTGCCGCGATCGGCAATTATGAAGTCTTCCTGCAGCAAATAGCACAGGGACAATAACCAAAAGGTTATTGTCCCTGTTTTTCATCTGCATTTGCAATTAATTACTTCGCTGTCAGGCCGCCGTCCACGGGAATGATACTGCCCGTCATAAAACTGTTGAACGGCGACAGCACCGAGCAGATCACATGCGCGATCTCCAGCGGCTCCCCGACCCGTTCCAGCGGATAGGCCTGCTCCACATCCTCCAGCGTATAACTGCCGTCCGCCTGCTGCAGCTGTTTGCCCAGCATCGGCGTCGCCACATCGCCCGGGCAGATACAGTTGACCCGTACCCGCGGCGCCAGATCCAAGGCCAGTGCTTTCGTAAACGCTACGACAGCGCCCTTGGACGCGCAGTACAGCGGACAGCCATAATTGCCATTGATCCCAGCGTCGGAAGCAATGTTCACGATGCTCGCCCCCTCTGACGCCAGCAGAGGCAGCAAGGTCTGCGTCAAAAAAATCGTTCCTTTGACATTAGTGTCCATGATCGAAAAAAAATCATATTCGGTCACCTTCTCCAAACGGCGTTCCTGATAGATCCCCGCCGCATTGACGATCAGATCAATATTTTCACGCTGCTCGCGCACGTTCTGCGCCGCACTGCGGCAGGCTTCCAGATCTTTAACATCGCCCTGCACATAATGCACTTTGCCATAAGCGCTCAGTGTGACCGCCGCTTCCGTACCCTTTTCGGCATCACGTCCCAGCAGCCACACCTCGGCGCCGTCTTTCAGCAGCAGCTCGGCCACAGCCTTGCCGATGCCCGACGTACCGCCGCTGATAAAGGCGACCTTGCCTTCACAACCATAGTTCATTAATCTGTACTTCCTTTCTTCAGAGCCGGCGGCAGCTGCAGCACTACGCTGGTCGCCTCGCCGGGTATACTTGTCATTGTCAGTCCGATACCGTGACGTTCGCTGATCTGCTTCGAGATCGCCAGCCCCAGACCGCTGCCGCTCTTATTCGTTTCACCCCGCGTTTTATAAAAACGGTCGAACACATGGGACAGCTCTTCCTGCTTCACGCCGCAGCCGTGGTCAGTTACCGTCAGCCTGCTGCCGAGCAGAGTAACTTCGATTTTACTCTGTTCCGGTGAAAATTTGATGCTGTTGTCCAAAAAGATCAGCAGCATCTGCCGCAGCCGTCCATAATCGCCTTCAATGATATATACAGGCGTGTCCAAGGACAGTTGGATAGTAATATTTTTCTGCTGTCCCAGCCGCTGACTGCTGCGCACTACGTCCTGCACCACATCGCATAAATTCACAGGTTCTTTTTCGATCGGAAAATCCGTATTCTGCAGCCGTGACAGATCCAGCAGATCGTTGATCAGCCGCTGCAGGAACAAAGTTTCCGCCAGCATCTGCCGGTGGTAATCCTCGACCTCCTGCGGCTCGGTGACTATCCTGTCACACAGCGCTTCCAGCGAACCGCGGATGACCGTCACCGGCGTCCGCAGTTCATGGGAAATATTCGCGATAAAATCACGGCGCAGCTGCTCCAGCTTTTTACTGGCCTGATCTGCTTCCAGCAGTCTTTCGCCCAGTCCGTCCAGCGTTTGGGCCAGCTGCCCGATCTCATCCTTCTGGTCGATATTGCAGCGCTCCGTATAATCATGCTCCGACATCTTTTCAGCGACCAGCCGCATCTTATTGAGCGGTTTGGTAAACTTCCACGAAAAAAGCATACTCAGGACAAACACCAGGACCATCGCCACGACGCACGATAAAATCAGGATCCTGATCCCCTCCCAGGCAGCTTCGCGCATGCCCTGTACCGGCGAATGCAGCAGCACCACAGCTCTGACTTTGCCGCCGGCATCGCTGACAGGCACGCCTACCGTGACCACCAGCTCGCCCAGTACGGGATTGATCTCCTCCATGACAAAGTTCTGTCCGGTAAAGCCCTGTTCCACCGCTCTTTTGATTTCCGGCGACAGAGCGTTATAGTCAAAATCACTGGCAGGTTCGGCTATATCCTCCTGCTGACGCATCAGCATCCGCTTATGTCCGTGCATCATACCGTGCTGTTCGGGCAGCGCGCCGACGTCCTCACGGTGCATTTTGACATTTTTATTCTCATCGACTACCCACACGTTTTCCATCGTGATATTGTCGATATAACGGATGAAACGGCTGCTGCCGATGCCGCCGTAACGGTTCTGCAGCCGCGACATATTATCCTGCAGTACCTCGGCGATCTTCGTTGCCCGCACCTGCATCTCTTTCTTTTTCAGATCCAGCGTATGCTTGCCGAAAAAATGCATAAAGGTGCCGCCCACGACCAAAGCAAAAATCAGCAGTACCGCTGCAAAATACAGCGTCAGCTTCCAGGCGATTTTATTGCGCATGCTCTTTCTCCTCGAAACGGTAGCCTACGCCCCAAATGGTCTTGATCTCCCACTCCTCGTGTTCAAACTTATCCACTTTGGCCCGCAGGCGCTTGATATGTGAATCCACAGTCCGGCTGTCGCCGAAATAATCGTAACCCCAGATACTGTCCAGCAGGTTCTCACGCGAAAACACCTTACTGCTGTTTTTAGCCAAAGTCCACAGCAGCTCTACTTCCTTTTTCGTCAGCGTCACGTCCGCGCCGCCGATCGTGACCAGATATTTGTCCAGATCGATCACAAGATTGCCGACGCTGTACAGATTCTGCTGCTCGGCTTCGCGCGGCTGGACCCGGCGCAGGATAGCGCGGACACGCGCCATGACCTCGCCTGCTGAAAAAGGTTTCAGGATATAATCATCAGCGCCGATATCCAGCCCCATAATCCGTTCAAAATCTTCACCGCGGGCCGTGACCATAATGATCGGCACCATCGACCGGCGGCGCAGCTCACGGCAGACTTCGAAACCGTCCAGCTTCGGCATCATCACGTCCAGCAGTACCACGTCGATATTTTTTTCATGCTGCTCAAACAGCTCCAGCGCCTGCTGTCCATCCAGAGCCACCAACGGCTCGAAACCCTCTTTGCGGGCATAATTTGCTAAAATAGAAGTTATCTGCTGATTATCGTCAGCAATCAAAATTTTATTCATCGCTGCACCTCGTAAATGTATTATTACCATTATATACTTATTTTGGCGTACGGGGATAAATTATTCTCCGCACAGCTCAGCTCCCTGTAAGTATATTATAAGGTCCGCACTTGTCTGCAATCAATATAACACAAAGATGTGTCAAAAAAATGTTTATCCGCAAAATTTATCTGCGGGCATAGAAAAACCCTCGCCGCCTTATGGCAGCGAGGGTTGCAGTTTATCCGTTCAGTTTCAGACAATGTAGGATTTGAGCATCCACAGCAGTTTTTGATATTCCCCTAAATAATCATTGAACTGGTCCGCAGTCACACCATCGCCGGCAGCATCTGCCAGCTCCACGATCTCTTTGGTATCCCTGATCCAGTATTCCACATCGGCGATCAGCCCCTGCACAGTTTCTTCCGAAGAAATCGGCTTATCTGCCAGTTCCTTGATCGTCGCCAGCGCCAAAGCCTCTTTCATATTGGCGACCGGCGCCTGACCAACTGCCAGCAGCCGTTCAGCTACCGCGTCGATGATCTCGGCAGTCCGGTCATACAGCTCCTCCAGCTTTGCATGCAGAGTGAAGAAGCTGCGCCCCTTCACATACCAGTGCAGATTATGGAGCTTGATATAAGCGACTTCCTGATTGGCAAGATAAAGATTCATTTTTTCATATAATTTTTTAGACATGATAGATTCCTCCTCAAGATTTATAAATTCTGTTATTTTCAGTATCGGCCGGATAATCAGCCGTTTTGGACCTGCTCGTAATTAGCCGCTACCGCTTTCCAGTCGATAACATTGTAGAAAGCCTGCACATAATCGGCGCGCAGATTTTTATATTTCAGGTAGTAAGCGTGTTCCCAGACATCGATGCCCAGGATCGGCATGAAACTGCTGCCTTCGATGATCGGGTTGTCCTGGTTCGGGCTGGCAGACAGCAGCAGTTTGCCGCCGGCAGCCGCAGACAGCCAGGCCCAGCCTGAACCGAACTGCCCTAACGCCAGCGCGCTGAGCTGTTCCTTAAAAGCGGCAAAGCCGCCGAATTCTCTGGTCAGTGCCTGCGCCAGCGCGCCTTCCGGTTCACCGCCGCCGTCAGGGCTGATAGTCGAAAAATACAGGTTGTGGTTATAATAACCGCCGCCGTTGTTTCTGATAGCTTTACGCAGACCGCTGTCAGCGATACTGTCCAGGTTTGCCAGCAGCTCGGTGATGTCCCGTCCTGCCACGCCGGCTTTTTCGGCTGCGTCATTCAGGTTTTTAGTATACGCCGCATGATGCTTGGAATAATGTGTTTCCATCGTCAATGCATCGATATGCGGTTCTAATGCCTCATAATCATAAGGCAGCTGATATTGTTTATACATATAGATCCTCCTTTGGCCAAAAGCTTTGGCTCATCGCAGTTTATTTTCGTTTTAGTTAGCTCTGGCTAACCTTTAATTTGATTATACACTACTCTCTTTATAAAAACAAGTCTAAATTGATTTTAATTATCAATTACTTTATTTACATAATTCAAAAATATTTTCCATTGACCCGTAAAGCCTGCTGCCAGGCGCAGCTGCTTCTGGAAAAATGCATGGAAAAATCTTTAAGCATTCCTTGAAAAGAGCTAAATTGCTTTCTTCCTGCCAAACATGCTAAAATAAAAATGTCAGAAAAAAGTCTGTAAATCGTCATAATTTTGACATAAGTTTACTCTACAATAAGCATACAAGGTCAAACGAACCTCAAATCACAATCTTAAAGGAGATGTTGTTATGATAAAAACTTCCTGGAAAAAATCCCTTGTTATCGCCGGTGTCCTCACCGCCCTGTGTGCTTCCGCTGCTTTTGCGGCCGAGCAGGCCGATACCAAACCCAGCATGCGCGAGCGTGTCGGCACGATCCTGCACCACGACGAAGGCGACAATTATCCCGGCCGTCCCTACCATATGGAACGCGGCCGTCACTGGGGCGGCCCCATGCACCCCGGCCCGCAGCTGACTGACGAGCAGGTCAAGGAACGTGAAGCCAGACGCGCTGAATGGGAAAAAATGACCCCGGAAGAACGTCAGAAGGCACACGAAGAAAAATATTCCAAATGGCGTGAAGAACGCATGAAAAATATGACGCCCGAAGAAAAAGAACGCTTTGAACAACGTGAAAAACAGCGTGAAGAATGGCGTAAAATGACTCCTGAAGAACGCCAGAAAGCCCGTGAAGAAGCACGCGCCAAATGGGACAGCATGAGTGATGCCGAAAAAGACGCTGCCCGCGAGCATTTCCGCAGCTATTACCATGCAGGCGGCCATTACTATGAAGGCCACCGCAAATACCGCCACCATAAAGGTGAATACCGCGGCGAGCACAGAGGCGGCTATTATGGCGACGGCCGCACTGAATGCCCTAATTCCAACTGCCCCTGGTAAATATCAAAAACTTACGTAAAAATTCTTTCCTCACATCAAAAAGCCTGCGTTTCTAATGAAACGCAGGCTTTTTATCTATATTCCGCTTTATTCCTTTTCCTCATAGATCGTATAGCCGTTCTTGCCTTTGTCCTTTGTCTGATACAAAGCCTTATCTGCTTTTGCATACAGCTTGGCAAAGCTTCTGCCATGCTGCGGCGCTAAAGCTATCCCTACGCTGACAGACATTTTCCAGCAGCTGCCGCTGTCCTCACAGATAGTGTCAAGCTTCTGGCACAGGCGGGCCGCTTTGCGGCGGGTGCCTTCCTCATCCGATATCGTCCCGAAAACCACGAACTCGTCACCGCCGATACGGCCGATGATATCGTCCTCACGGCAGAATTTTTTCAGCCGTTCCACGAACTCCCGGATACAATAATCGCCGAAAATATGGCCGTGCAGATCATTGGCCTGCTTAAAATTATCAATATCGATGATAAAAAAGCTGTAGCTGCCCTGCAGCTTGCCGCACAAAACCCCGTCGATGATCCTTTCCGTCGCCTTTTTCGTATAAACGCCGGTCATCTCATCTGTGGAAGCCTTTCTTTGTGTTTCCAGCTCCTTGCGTTTCTCCTCGTCGATATTTTTACGGTAAGTAAACATATGCACTGACTTATCAGCTTCCGAATAAAAAATATAAGCGTCGATCCGCATCCAGAAATAATCGCTGCCGTTTTCTGTGATCATAAATTCATACTGCAGATAATTATTGCCGGCCTTAAAGTGCCGCATCACGTTTTCGATACTGAACGTCGCCACATAGCCGGCCCGGTATTCTTCCAGCAGCTGCCTGTCGGCCACAGCCTGCAGAAATTCCTCATAGGGCAGGTCTTTAGCTCCCATCGCCTCAAAATACAGCTCGGTCTTTTTGCTGGCTGCCCTGTTTTTAGTGATGTTCAATTCATAAATATTATCGTAGATCTGCTCGGTCGCTTCCTTGAACAGCTCCTGCCGTTCTTCCAGCAGCTTCGTCATCCGCACGTTGAACTTTCTGATCACCGAAGTGATAGTCAGAATGATCAGCAGGATCACCACAGAAATCAAAACTACCGTTTCCAGCATCTTTTCATTCAGCTCGGCCAGTAAGGCGCCGGTATCCTGCTTTACCAGCAGATACCACGACAGATCGGGGATATAGCGGACGACCAGATAGCTTTTTTCGTTATTCTGCACATCGCCCGGCATCCAGATATCCCAGTTGGTCCTGCCGTTTTTCCATTCCAGGATCTCGCTGCGGATATCTTCGCTGTCATTGACCTTGAACCAGTCCGCCGTCTGATGACCGTTATAAAGGCTGGAAACTTCGATCTCGCCTTTTTCATTGATCAGATATGTCGCAACGTCGTATTCCTTTTCATATTCCTGCAGCAGGCCTTTGATATAATCGACATTCACGCCGACGCCCACTACACCGATCACCCGGCCGAACGCATCCCTGATCCTGCAGTTTACAAACAGAGTGATCTTATTGGCCGCACCAGCAACTTCATCATTATCGATATTAAGGCTGTATTCTTCGCCGCTTTGCAGAAAATTATAATACCAGACGTTTTCATCCTCGCCCCGGGCAAGATTGCGGTCCAGACCGTTGAAATTATAATAATTATTGGTGGACGCCGAAACCAGGAACACCGAATCATAGGCATACTTATTTTTATAGGTATCCAGATACTTCCTGATCGTTTCCTGGTAACCGGCCTCCTGATAACGGCTGCCCTCTTCCTCCAGCAGCTTGATCAGCAGGCTGTCATGCGCCATCGTCTGCGAGATATTCACCGGCTTGGTCAGCATCGTCGACAAACGGTAATAAATACCTTCCGAGGCCAGCGAGGAGACCTGTTTGATCTTCACCAGTGAAGCATTATAATTAGCGTGGTAGCTCAAAGTCGCGATCAGGGCGAAACCAACCAGCAAAATCACACTGACGAGTAAATTAGTTTTTAATAAGATATTATTTTTCATTGCCAGCTGCCTTCTATTTTCCGTTATTATCTATAATAAATACAATCATTATATTAAGTTACTATTTTTATTATATTCTAAAAGATTTTTACTGGCAATCTTTAAATTGTAATATTAAATAAATACTTGTTTTTGGTGAACGCTTTTTACGGCTCATACTTTCCCAAACCTTGTGCCGCCAGCGCCCGCACAAAAAAATCCCACCGCCATGCAGCAGTGGGAGCGACAGACCCTTTTCAGACCGTAGAGAACAACGGCCAGTACCTGATGAACAAATAACCAACGACTGTGATCAGCAGTACGCTGCACAGCGACAGCAGCAGCCCGTTTTTAAACAGCTCGGCCGGGTCCAGCCCATAGCTGACCGGGATAGCCCTGATCGATACCGGCAGCACATAGGCGCTGTTGAAGGCGACGATCGCCACGAACAAATACGGGATCGGGTTCAGCCCCAGCGCCTGCGCAATACTCTGCACTACAGGCACGGCAATGGCGGCGGCCGCCGTATTGCTGGAAATCTCGGTCAGCACCGTCGAAAACAGCGTAAAAGCAAACACCGTTTCCAGACCGCCAGTCAGCGGCAGCAGCGTGATCGCCTCAGCCATTTTCAGGGCCGCGCCGGTTTCCGTCACCAGACTGCCCAAAGCCAGGCCGCCGGCAAATAAAAACAGCATGCCCCACATAACGCCCTTTTCCGCAAATTCCCAGGTCAGCAGGGCCTTGCCGTCCTCATCCTCGAAGGTGAAGGCCAGCAGCCCCATGATCAGAAAGACATACGCAGGCTTCAGCGCCGGCAGCCACCCGGCGTACAGCGGCCGGATAAAAGCCAGCAGTGTCGCCGCGACAAACAGCACCAGGCTGATTTTTTCGCCCAGCCGTATCGTGCCCAGCTGCGCGTACATTTCCTTAAAATATTCGCTGGTACCAGCCAAGCGCTTTACCGGCACCGGCAAATGGAACAGGAAAAACAGATTCAGCAGCAGGACCAGTACCAAAAGCGGCAGAAAACGCACCACCCAGTCGATATACATAAATTCCTGTCCTGTCAGCTTTTCCAGATAGCTGATCGCCACCAGGTTCGCCGCCCCGCCCAAAGGCGAGCCGAAGCCGCCGATGCCCGCGCCCCAGACGATCGCCAGCAGGATCGGCACTGCCAGCTTACTGTTTTTGATGTTTTCCTCGCCAATAAACTGCAGCATGGATACCGCTACCGGTACCAGGATCGTACAGACGACCACATTCGGCAGAAAGATGGACAGTACCGTCGCTACCAGCAGCCAGACTGCTATCTGCTGCCGCAGCGACGTGCCGATACAGCACAGGGTCTTGATCGCCAGCCGCTTGTCGAGCCCCGTCGTCGCCCAGGTCAGGCAGACCAGATCAGCGCCGAACAGCAGCACGATGATCTCAGAAAAATACTGACTGATAACGTGCTGCATCGGGATCAGGTCAAACAATGCGTTGACACCGATCGGCACGAACGCCGTCACCGAAATATTGACCGGCCGCAATATCCACCACAGCGCCATCCAGACCGTCGTCCCCAGCGCCGCAGCCGCTTTGAAGCCAAAGAACCATTCCAGCAGCAGTATCGTCAAGCCGAAGCTGAGCGGCCCCAGCAATACCGCTACGCTGTGCAGGCGGCGCTTGCGTTTACTTCCGTACATAACCCCATCCCCTTCTTGCTCTCAAACTATTTTTATTGTAGAATGGTGGTATAAAAAAGTAAAATACTATTTCTTTGTTATTATAATAAGAATTTCTTATATTTTTTAGAGGTGAGCTATGGATTTTGAATTTTACCGTAATTTTATCACCGTCGCCGAAACAGGCAACCTGACCACAGCTTCCAAAAAACTGGCCCTGGCCCAGCCGGCCCTCAGCGCCCAGATCAAAACACTGGAGCACTATTACGGCGCCAAGCTGATCCAGACTGCGCGCGGCAAACGCCAGCTGACCCTGACCGAAGCCGGGGAAGCCTTTCTGGGCAAGGCCCGCCAGATCTGCCGCACCGAAGAAACCATCCTTTTAGATATGCAGAGCTTCAATAAAAAAGCTTCCGGCACACTGCGCTTCAGCGTTTCGCCTGCCAAAAGCACCTTTTTCATCAACACCTATCTGCGTCCCTTTGCGGCCGCCTATCCCGAAATCTGCTTCCAGTTCCGGGAAGAAGCCGTCAGCGCCCAGACCAGACATATTGCGGAAAACAGCAGTGATTTTGCCTTTGCCAACGCGCCGCTGCCGTCACCGCAGCTGTTTGCCGCCCACAAAACGCAGAAAGAATATTTTTTCGCCGTTTACAGTCCGCAGGCAAACTGCGGCCTTGATCCACAGCAGCCGCTGACGCCGAAACAATTACAGAATATCCCTGTCTGCTGTAACTTCGGCTGCTACAGCCTGCTGCGCAAAGCCTGCCTCAAGCAAGGCTTCATGCCCAAGATCCGCTTTATCGCCACCACCAATACTGCCGCACTCGCTTTCGTGCAGGACGGCAGCGGCATCGCCATCGTTTCCGCCGGCGGCAGGGACGACTTCCCCCAAGGGTTACAGCAGCAGCTGCTGGCTGATGATGAACTGTATTTTGAGCAGACGCTGTTCTGGTCCAAAAAAGACCGGTTAAGCGCCACCGCCCAGCTGTTTTTGGACTTTTACCTGGCGGCAGCCAAGACTGACCGCCACTGATCATCAGGATCTGCGCATAAAAAAGCCTTTATGACAAAGTCATAAAGGCTTTTATTATTACGATTTACAGCTCGTACCCAAACAGGACACCCTTACCGCCGGCTTTTTTCACCTTGTACATGGCCTGATCAGCTTTGAGAAGCAGCTCCTCCGCCGTCCTCCCGTCCTCGGGATAACGCGCCACGCCGATACTGACATTGCAGAACACCTCGCCCCTTTTCAGCCGCCAGGGCTGGGCAAACCGCCGATGGATAAAGCTGGCCAGATTCCGGATATTGGCTTCCGTTTTATCCCCGTCGATGATCGCGATGAACTCATCGCCGCCGTTGCGGTAAATAGCGTCATGCAGCAGCGGGATACCGGAAAAGAACTGTCCCAGCTGCACTAAGAACTCGTCCCCCGCTTCGTGACCAAAGGTATCGTTGATCTTTTTAAAACCGTCGATGTCAAAAAACAGCAGATAACCTTCGCCGCCCTCCTGCGTTTTGTCGATCCGGCGCTCGCACTCCTTCACCAGCATCCGGCGGTTCGGCAGGTTCGTCAGCGAATCATAATTGGCCAGATACTCGACCAAAGCTTCGTTGCGCTTATTGTCAGTGATATCGGCACTGCTCACCACATGGGCCAGTCTGCCGTCCACCCAGCGGAACGCCGCGCTGAACACCCTGAACCAGGAACCGTCGAAAGGCCGCTGATAATCCCAGGAATAGATCTTAGTCGGTTCACCGTTCTCATCGATCAGCTTTTGCTGCGGGCAGAAAGCACAAGGCCCGTTTTGACCAGGGAACAGCACCTCCCAGCACTTGCGCCCCAAAAACTGCGAAATACCGCCGTACGGGGCCGCCATAGAACGATTGGCATATAAAATATCATGGGTATGGAAATCGTTGACATAAATATCTATACCCGTATTATCCAAAATGCTTTCCAGCGAATTTTTGGCAAAAGTCAGCTTGTTCTGATAGACCCGCACCCCTATATACCGGCCAAACATCGACAGCACTGTCTTCAGCAGCTGCTGCGTGCCTGCCGGCGGCACCGGCCGGGCCGACTGCTGTACAAATACCAGCAGCCCGTAGATCTGCAGCGTTTCATCGACTACTGAAGCCACTACCAGCGACTGCGCCGCAAACAGCTCCAGCAAAGCATTCTCAGCCGCACTGTTCTTTTGTCCACCCTCCAGCCAGACAAAGGTTTCCTGAGCCAGATAGCTGCGGTAAGCAGCGTCGACCGCGTCGATCGGAAAGCTGCCCCGCAAAGGCAGTTCCTTACGCAGACAGCGTTCTTTCAGATGCAGATGGTTGTACTGGTCCAATTCATAGATCAGCCCGCCGTCAAAATCAAAAGCAGAACAGAGCTCCGCCAGAGCCCTGTCGATGACTCCGGTATCCACCTGCTTGCCGCCCAGTAATTCAGCTAGAGATAAAACGAGAGTATCACCCGATTGTACCATTACAGCCACCTTCTATCCATACATTTAAAATAGTTCGATATTATTATATACTTTGCTGATTTTATTCTATCATATTTATTATTTTTATCAACTGTAATTTATATTCTTTTAGGCAATAAAATTATTATATTACTCAAAAAAAGCAGCCGCTCCCTTTCTAAGGCAGCAGCTGCTTGCAGGATGATTTTAAATTTTCAGCCGGGCATCATTTCCAGAACGGATAGGTGCTCAGAACCACGACCAGCCCCAGCACGATAAAATCGGCGGCTCCCAGCGGCTCGCGCGGCATATTTTTATAAGTATTGCTGCCGAAGCCCTTCAGCTCCATACTCAGCGCCAGCGTTTCGGACTTGGCCACCGCCCGCATGACCAGCGGTCTGATGACCACGACATACGAAAGCAGGCGTTTCACGCAGTTGCCCCGGTTGGAATAACCGCGGCAGGACTGAGCATCCAGCGTGATCTCGCTGTCAGCCAGAAAATTAGGCACGAAACGCAACGCCGTCGTCAGCATAAAAGCATATTCACAGGGCAGGTGGAAACGGTCCACCAGTGTCTGGGCAATATCCTGGATACGCGTCGCCGCCAGCATACACAAAAACGCCATCGTCATGACCAGCATCCGCAGACCGCCCGTCAGCGCCACCTCCAGCGGCGAACCGAACAGCAGCTGGAACAGGATCATCAGCCCGGTGAACACCGCCAAACCGCCGATCGCCGCCATCGTCATGCGGTCGCGCTTGATCGACAGCAGTAAAGCCAGCTCAAAAACCAGGATCGTCGCCACCGCCTTGACCGGCAGGATAAAGACCCACGCCGTCACAGCGACAGTGACAATGATTTGAGTAAACGCACTGATCCGCATCAGTCCTCAGCTCCTTTCCGCACCAACAGGCGGCAGAACTCCTCGGGTGTCGCCGCCGTAAAACCCAGACTGCCCGCCAAAGCAGCCGCCGGCGGCCGGCGCAGGCCCCATTCCTCCACAGCATACGCACCGCCGAACAGCTCCGTCGGCGTACCGTCATACACCAGGTCGCCGTCCTTCAGGACAATGGCCCGCTTCGCATAACGGCGCACCACGTCCATATCATGCGAGATCAATACAATCGTGATCCCCTTTTCTTCGTTCAGCGTCTGCAAATACTGCATCATCCGCTCTTTCTCGATCGCATCCTGACCGTTGGTGATCTCGTCTAAGATCAAAGTACGCGGATTGAGCGCCAGCGCCGACGCCACACCCAAACGCCGCTTCTGCCCAAAGGACAGCAGACGCGGATACGCGCCCGCCAGCTCGGCCAGCCCCGTAGCCGCCAAAGCTGCCTCCACCTGCTTTTTGATCGTCTCTGCCGTCAGCTTTTTAGCCCTCGGCCCATACGCCACCTCATCAAAAACCGTATCTTCCAAAATCTGCAGATCCGGGTTCTGGAATACATAACCGATCTTGTCAGCCAGGTCGGCCGGCTCATAATTGACGATATCCTCGCCGTCTACCAGCACCTGCCCGCTGCGGGGATGCAGAAGCGCCATGAACAAACGGCTCAGCGTCGTCTTGCCGCTGCCGTTATGGCCCAAAAGCGCCACAAACTCGCCGTCACCGATCGTGCAGGCGATATCGTTCAGTACCGGCAGACCCCTGCGGTAAGCAAAATTGACCTCTTTAGCCTCCAGCATCAGGCGTTCCCCCCTTCAAAACCAAGCAGCTGTAATTCCGCAGCCGCCTCTGCCTCAGTCCGCCACTCGCCCAAAGTGATGCCGAAACGGCGCTCGACGCCCAGCTTCACCTGCCATAGCGCAGGCACCAGCGGACGCAGCTCCTCGTCCTCATACATCGTCCGCGCCGCAGCAGCAAAGGTATCAGCCGTTACCAGCTGCCCCTCCTTCAGCACTACCATGTCCGTCACATAAGGCAGCAGATAGTCCACTCGATGCTCAACTACGATGATCGTCGTGCCGTAACGCTGATGGATCGCATATAACAGCTCATACAGCGAATGGGCCCCGTCCGGGTCCATCGCCGATACCGGCTCATCCAGCACAATGATCTCGGGATGCACCGCCAAAGTAGCCGCCAGCAGCAAACGCTGGCGCTGCCCGCCCGACAACTCGTCCAGCTGATAGCTTTCGCGCCCCGGCAGCCCCACGTCCTCCAAAGCCTTACGGGTACGCTCCGCCACCTCCTCCGGCGCAAAACCGTGATTCAGCAAACTGAAAGCAACTTCCTCGCCCGCGGTCAGCGAAACCAGCTGGCTTTCGTAATCCTCCAGCATCAGCCCCACGCGCATCGCGATATCCGACACCCGGCGGCCTTTAGTCGATTCGCCCAACACCTGCACATCGCCGCTGTAACGCCCGCCCATATAAAAAGGCACGATGCCCGTCATCGCCTTGCACAAAGTAGTTTTGCCCGCGCCGCTGGGGCCGGCCACCACAGTGAACGAACCCTTTTTGATCTCCAGGTCGATATCCTGCAGCACCAGCTCCGATTTATTATAAGCAAAATAAAAATTTTCCAGCCTGATAACGCTCTCCATCATTCATCGTCCTCCTGCACAAAAAACAGCTTCCGCACCGGCCCGAACAGCAAAAAGGTGATCATGCCGTTCAGCGCGCCCACAATCGCCACCACCGGCAGCATGGCATACAGCCAGACATGCAGCGGCAAGCCCAGAACGATCTTTAAAATGAAAGTAAACACACCGCCGCTGGCCATAGTTGCCAAAAATCCCGTCACCAGGGGGCGCAGCTTCCACTTGCCCAAACCGCAGCGCAGCATCGCCTTGACCAGGATGCAGCAGGTGATCGCCCCCGAAAGCTCGCTGGCGATATTGCCCAGCGGAAAAGCCGACTTCGACGACGGCACCAGCGTGATGCCCGCAATAAAACCAATGCCCACAGCCTGCGACAGCGTCGGATTCGTCAGATTGATAACGATAGAATACATGGCGATCGTCCAGTTCGGCGTCACGCCGCCCACATTAGGGCTGACCGTATGCAGGATGATACCGATAGCAAACAGCATCGCCGTGATCGCTACCCAGCGGTAGCCGTCCTGCATTGGTTTAACTTCGATCAGGTCCACCAACGGCAGCCTGGTATTTTTTTCTTTATCCATAATATAAGCCTCCTTCAAATCGGGCAATAAAAAAAGCCCTTCATCCCTATGTAGGGACGAAAGACGCAACTTTCGCGGTACCACCCTGCTTGACCGATTAAGGTCCGCTCGCTAAGATACGGGCCATGGCCGATATCCCCTTCCCTGGTAACGGGCGAAGCATCCCGACGGCGTCTACCCCCTTGCGGGCTCAAGCCGTATCTTAAAGGTCCATTCACCCTGCCGCCAAACGCCGGACTTGCACTGTCACCGGCTCGCTGAGGTCCGCTTGGCAAAGCTACTAATCCTCATCATCGATCAAATACTTATGAAATTACTTTAAAGTGTAGCACCAGCGGCAAAAGTTGTCAATAAGCGCGCGTGTATACATAGCGGCAAGCACTGCAGCTAAAAATATACTTGTAATTTTGCGCCGGCAGGAGTAAGATATTTTATGTAGTGGGGACGTAGCTCAGCTGGGAGAGCGTACGGTTCGCATCCGTAAGGTCGAGAGTTCGATCCTCTTCGTCTCCACCATTATATTGAAAGTAAAGAAGCCGCTGAATATTCAGCGGCTTTTTGTTTGTTTAAATATTTCATGGTATAATGTTTAATAAATAATTATATTAGAGAGGTGTCTTGGTCATGAAAATAAGCCAAATTTATAAATTGAATAAAACTCAATACGAGCTAGATTTTGTTGATATAGATCCAGAAATAGACACACCTCTCTTTTTAGACCCATACTATATTTCAAAATGCGATTTTGATTTTGCAATAACAGCAGATAGCTCTATTAGATCATATTTTGAATTCCTTTTGGCACTTTTAAGAAATAATGACGTGAAAGAAGCAGAAGAATTATTCTCATATTTAGGAGAAAATAATGATATTTGTTTTGGTATGTCTCGTGGTAAACCAAATGGTCATGGTATGGGGCCGAAAGATACAAGTTTGATATTCCAACAGCTTTTGCAAAGTAATGCAATAAAAACTGGAGTAATGGAAGATATTGAAGACTTTCGTATATTCGTTCCGAATGTTGATAAAGATAAAGTGTCTGACATGACTGCTAATATTATTAAAATTCATTTACTTGAATATACAAAAGAACAATGTTTTTTACATAATATTCCACTAACCCCAAATATTCCTTCAGGAATGTATTGGAATCAAAAGACAAAAAGCTGGGACAACAATTACACAGAACGACTCATCCTAAATAATAAACCAATATTACTAGTACCTAAACGTATAGTCTCATATTCTGATAAATATACTCCTACTGAATATCGACAACACTTCGTCTTAAACTATCTTCAAAATGAACATCTTCGCCTTCAAACCGCATTAATGCGAACACGCAAAGATAAATCCAAATATGTTACAAAGAAAAGTGTCATAGACAGCGAAGAAACAATGGATAAAGATTATCTTGCTAAATTCACCAAACAGCACCCAGAGATATTCAAAAATTTTAAAGAACAAACATCAACCAAATTACAGCCTATTGACGGATATGTAACTAACCCATTAGATATTACTTCTATTTGCAAATATCTTTCAGATAAATTATCCACTCTTTCCCCTGGCTCATCAGAAGCATCTAATTATCATAATTTAATAATAGGAATTCTAGAGTTATTGTTCTATCCAAATTTATCAACACCAAAAAAAGAAACGCCTATTCATGAAGGCAGAAAAAGAATTGATATTACTTTTAATAACTCTTCTTCAAATGGATTCTTCTTTAACTTACCAACAAAAGATTCTTCTTTAAACTGTCCTTTTATTTTTATTGAATGTAAAAACTATGTGGGAGAAGTAAAAAACCCAGAACTAGATCAACTATCTGGACGTTTTAGTCCAAGGCGTGGTCGCGTTGGTATTCTCACATGTAGAGCATTAGATGAAAGTAATTCTTTTATGAAACGTTGCTCAGATACTTTAAATGATGGTAGAGGATTAATTATCCCTATCACTGATATTGATTTAAATAGGGCTCTTTCTGAATTTCCACTTAAAGGAACATCCGCTATAGAAAATATTCTTAACGAAAAATATCAACAAATAGTTTTTCCAAAATAACTAGTCAACATCAATATATATCATATAATACCATACCAGCGCCATTATACTAGGTTTATTTTATAAATTAATACTCCACTTCCAATTACATAATTTAAACTATTATATATTCAATACGTTTTGTCTGACTGGCCTCATTTATAATATAAGACTTACACAAATAATATTAATAGTTCTGCCCTCTTTGTCTCCAGCGTATATTAAAAATTAGAAAAGCCGCTCTGAATATTGAGCAGAAGTCTGAAAAATAGACATTGAAATAAAAAGTCTTCAATCTTAGAATATAAATTGCGACTGAAAGCTTTTGTATGTCTGTCAAAACAAGATTCTTTCAATACATTACATTGATACTTTTAAACAAAAGGTAAAAACGGAGTCAGACGGAGTAAATCAATGATATTCTATGATTGGCTTTTATATTTTGTGTCTATTAACTCTGGGGCGGTTCAATATTCAGCGGCTTTTGTGTTAGAACTTTAAAGGATTATTTCCATAAATAATCCTTTAAAGTTCTTTCCATTTTCATTTTCAAAATTTCTTTATCAAATTGAGGTGGAGTTGGCTTAAATATGCTATCGTCTTTTTGCAATTCATATTCCTTAATTTGAAAATTTCTCATAACATCTATATCTATATCTTCTACTAATATTGAACGATTTTTCCCTCCTTTTGTTCTGATTATATTCAATATCTCAGTTTTCGAAGGTTGCACAATTCTACTATCACCATAATCAGATGAATTAACTTGAATGCAATAACAATGTAAGTCTCTACAAAAAGATTCCATTATACTACTATAATAATTTATATCCCGATTCCATTCAACTACGATACATAAATCAGCATAAGATTGGAATAATGACCTGGCTTTAATTGATGATAATTCAAAACAACAATATAATGAAAACCATATATCCCCCCATTTAAATAAGCAATAAACATTTCCTTCCATTGGCCTATAATTATAACCCTTAATTAATCTTAATTCATTTGGAGAAAAATGAACTTTTTGATGATATGTAACATGAGCATACTTATATTCTTCTTGCCTATAAGGAAGTATCACTGCAGTAAGATTATAAACAACACCTCTATTAATATTGTTATTATTTAAAGAAACTACATGCTCAATTCCAGTAATTATCGACATTTGATTTCGAGCACAAAATCTTGTAAGTATCGGGAGCCACTCAAATGGCAAATAATTCTCTGGTAATACTAGTAATTCTGCCCCCTCTTTTATAGCGTCACTCAACAATTTTGAGACTTCTTTATATCTATCATATGTACGATTAGGTTTATTACAAAGTGCCGATATTACATCTGATTCTTTCAAAATGGCATTTCCAATAGCTGCTCTTAATTTACTTCTTTTGGTACTATTTACAAAAATTCCAAAAATGTCTTCTCTTTCATTTTTTATCTTCTCTATTTTCTTAACTTCAATTTCATTAGTCATAATAGGTCTATCTAAATCTTTTGGGTGCAAATAATTTAAATAAAAATATAAATCATTTGTTTTTTTCAATAATTCATCATGTTTGTCTATATTATTATTTTTAGCAATTTTTTGCAAATTAAAGAAAAAGATATTTCTTGTGGAGCCACTATATATGGGTAATAAATATAATTATTCAAAATATTAGTTTCTGATAAAATTCCCCAAAAATTTGACTCTTTAATATTTTTCATCATACTATCAAGCTTATATAAATAAAAATTATCATTCCTAGAATCACAAAATGCTTCTTCTTTGATACAATCGACTGGTAACGGCGTAGTATATTTATTTACCATTCTAGTTAAGCAATAAGATTTTCTTAAACATGTAATTTCTTTCGCTTTATAATTTATTATTTTATTAAGCTCAAGATCAGTCAATAACTCTTTAATATGAGTTCCCCAACAAAGAGCCAGGGCTCTACTTAAAGAAGAATATAGAATTGTATATAATCCCTTTCTATATTCATTTAATTTTATATTTTCATCTTTTAATTTTACATTGCCAATGGCTTCTGAAATTTTCTTCACTAAATTTTTAATATCTTTGACTCTATTATTCACAACCAATATCTCGAACAGTTTTTCCCAAGATGCATAATTTTCTATTAACATTCTTTTATCAAAAATATTTAACAAATCTTTGTCAAATTTGCTTTCTTTTTTGTCTTCTATTACTGCACCAACACGTAGATATTTACCTAAAAATTTTGACAGTTCAAATTTGTTTAAAGTTATTTCATTTACGTCCCTTAATTTATTTATACTTCCACTATTATTTAAATCAAAAATTTCACTATAGTCATTACCAATTAAACCTGACTCTATATCAGGTAAAAATCTAAATTCACTAACATTATGTGCAATTTGTGTTTGAAAGCATGTCAATAAAGCTTCTGTTGCACCTTGCTTAAAATAAAATACTTTTACCTTATCATTTTGAACAGAAATATGTGACTTTGTATTGTTTAAAAACTTCCTATTGACAGAATACACATTTTTTTCATCTTTACAGATAAAAAGTTCATTATCATTTGGACAAATTTTATCTCTACTTTTCGTCGCATTACATCCGCAAAAATAATATTTTATTATATCTGTTTTAGATAGTTGTTCTTTCAATAAGGAGCTATTTTTTTCTACTTTATCAACAATAATAATATCATCAACATATCGTCCATAATAAACAGGATTCCACCGATCTATTATCTGCCTATCGAATTGATTTAATCTCCAGTTAGACAATATATTTGATGGTAAAAATCCTATTGGTAATATAGATGCCTCTGCTCCATCTACTACATACATATCTGTAATTTTGTTCACTAACTTCGAATATTGTTTTATAACTTTAAATACGAATAAATTTACCCTTCTTTTCCATTCTTCATTACCATCATAAAAAGCATCAAATTCTTCACTTGTAATTTCTATATTATAAAAAAACTTTTAAAATCCAAAGTCAATATTAATGCATCTTGCTTTTCAATTAAACAATTTTTAGCTAATTTCAGACCTTTATCTCGCCAATCTTCATATTGTGAAAAATACGGTTGAAATAAAGAGGGAGAAAAAGTTATATTATTTTCTTCATTCATTAGTTCATTATTTACTAAAGTTCTTCTTAATCTATTACCATATGAATATTCATACATATCATCATCTAAGAAGCGACCAATGAATAAAATCCACAATACCCCCAATATATGTCCGGTAACATCAAGATCTATAAAAAATTGCGGCTTATCAATAACTATATCATTTTCATTAGTATTAAAAATTACTTCTGGCAAATCTTCTTTAGATAGTTTCTTTGGCAATAATAATACATCTATAGATTTTAAAATTTTTTCTTGGTACTTATTCCATACTTTATCATTTCCCAATAAGGCATCATTCATTTCTTTTATATTTTTTTCAAAATCATTCAATTCGAAATCGACAATTTTATTTCTCAAAGGAAGCTGCGTTTTATCAAAATATATATTAGCTTTCAATTTTTTATATGCTATTTTTATATCCCTCTCTAGCTTATTACACATGAACATTCTTCCTTCCATAATGATATAATTATATTATATCATTTATATTTTATATTTTACAATTTAATGATTGATTTCTTTCTCTATATAGAATTATTTAATTTTGTTTTATAGTATCAAAACAAATAAAAGCTCTTAAATATTCATCACTATTACATAAAATATTAAAAGAAATATAAATACACCCACAAAAATCTTCTATGGAATTGACTATAAATAATGATCATATACGAATTTTAAGGGAAACAAAAACTGAGCTATTGTATGTTAAAAACATTAGATAATACTTTAACGGATGTTTTTTATACTAACCTCAAAAACGCCCCACCAGAGAATTTAAATTCTTTGATTAAATTAAGAAATAACTTTACATATGAAGATATTATCACTTCAAATATCGATACTATGATAGACTACTTTAAATCAAGTTATCATGTTAGGATTTGTAATTGAACATTTAATAAAAAGTACCTTAATAATTAATTAACTATATCCAATTTTAACCTCTCCCCTTCCTCTCATACCGCAGCAGTGCTTCCTGCGCTATTTCTTCGGGTGTTTTCGGTGTAGCTTTCAAATTATAAGAGCCTTGCTTTTGCAAGGCTCTTTTTTGTGCATTTGTGGTATTCGCTTGATCGTTTTCTCTTCGTTCTTTATCTAATATCCTCTCCCTCCTTATGCCCTGCGCTTCGCGCAGGGCTTTTTCCATATTATAGAAGTTCGGTTCGCGGCGGCGGGCAGTCATAATAGTCACCGCAATATTCCATTCGGCATCGTCCGTCTCGCAGAAGCATTCTGCCCAGCCATCAATAAATCTGGCCCGTTCATCTTCGTTTCTAAACCGCAGCTTTAGTCTGTTATATTCAAACAGTTTTATCATCCGCCGTATCTGTTCATAAGGTCTCTCCATTTTTCAGCACATCCTTCGCAATATTTTCAGCCTTTGATTGGCTTATATGGTCAGGCGCACTTACGGGTTTCTCTGTCCAGACAGCAGCAAACGCATTTCCCAGGCAGATCACCCTGGCTGGCAGTGCCATAACAGCCTGCCGGCCTGCGCCTGATGATCCATATTCCAGCTTATCTACATCATCAGTTCTTCCGCTTCCCGCTGTTTTTCGGCCTGATGCGCTGCAAGCAGCAGCTGCCGCAGCTTAGTAAGCCCTTTTTTGATCGTTTTGCTGATCGCCGCAGGACTGACGCCAAATCTCTGTGCCAGTTCGCCGTTGCTCCAGCCTTCTAAAAAATGCAGTTCGATCAATTCTTCCTGTTTGGGCGAAAGCTGTACCAGCAGTTCCCGCACTTCCGCAAAATCCTGCTGCAGTTGCTGCTGTTCAAAATAAGTACGCGTCGTCTGCGCCGCATCTGCCGTCAGCACTTCCTCTGCAAATTCACAGCCGCTTTCTATTTCATAAGGGCAGGTCATTTCTTCATCCTTATGCCGGCGTTTCCATTCACTACTGATCGCCGTATACGACTTACTGACGATAAAAGCCGGCAGCTTCTCGAAATCCTGCCGCTGTCCCCACTTTTCCAGCGCCTTTACTACGGCAATCCTTTCGATCTGTTCGCCATCCTCGGCAAAACCTTTGTATGCGCTGGTATGTGCTATTTTACGCAGTTTGATATCAAAAGCCTGCAAAATCACCCCCAGCATCTTTTTATTGCCCTGCTGCGCTAAAGCCACTATTTCGGCCCATTTATCACACTCCGCTGTTTCTGTGCAAGTAACTGTCATCAATACATCCCCTTATTTCACCCTGCTGCGGTGATCTTATTATTCAACACCTCTACTGCCAGCTCCCGCGCCGTCAGGCTGTCCAGACAGTCTATACAAATAATGAGCCCATCCAGCTCGATATACAAATCACCGGCGCCAACAGCCTCATTACACAATTCACAGCTGTACACGGCTTCCGCCAGGCTCTGCGGAGGTTCCAGCCACGCATTTTCGATCGCTGTAAAATGATCCACTAGTCACACCTTGCGCCTGAACTGCGGCGTGACGTTAAACTGCGCTTAAGCGCCCTGCGGAACAAAGCGCTGCAGTTGATATGCTCGTCCTGTGCCTGCTTGCGCAGACCATAAGGCAAAACGATACGCAGCTCTACTAAAGCATCGTCCTTTCTCGGCGGTTTCACCGTTCTGGCAGACTGCGGCTCAACTGGCCGTACAGTCTCTGTCTGGCAGTGTTTTCCCTGCAGTAAGGGGCATTTCAGCGCCAAATACAAAAGACGGGCACTCAGCACATCGCCGCCCGTCTTTTTAGATTTTTGTTGTGAAGCTAAAGAATCATTCATGTTTTTTTACCTGCTTTCGCTGAATTTAGGGTGTAAGTATCAATACTAACGCAGATCAGTAATACAAAACCATTATTAACACTTAAAACTTCCAAGTCAAAATCATAAGTATGTATGAAGGATTTACAGATTTTAATGATTTAAAAGCTTTAAGAGATGCTAAAGGTCTTTAAGATTTAAAAGATTCGGTATGCTTACTGCGTCAGTAATAATATCCCCTACTCTTATATGGCTTTTTACAAGGTCATTTTTAACCCCCTTTACATAAATATTTTTTATCCGCTGCTTGGAAGAGCAAATTTTACACTTTTTAAATTTTTCTTGCCGGCAGGTTAAAAAACAGGGCCTAAAAAGCCATATAAGAGTGAGAGGGTGCCACAGCACATCAAAATGCTGAACGGAGTACGTTAAAATAATGGCCTGCTCTCCAAACTCACAGGAAAGGAGCATCTCTACTATGCAAATGCAAATATCATCAGCACCGCTGCTGACAGCAGCCAAACTCGCCGAACTTGTCGCCCTGGGACACAACCGCATCTCGCAGATCTATCTGCACTGGACCGCAGGACATTACGGCCAGCTTTACGACGACTACCATTTCAACATCGACGCCGACGGCAGTATTTACCATACCTGCACGCAGCTCACCGAGCTTAAAAGCCATACGTGGCAGCGCAATACCGGCGCTATCGGTATCGCTCTCTGCTGCGCCTGCGGCGCGCTGCCCCATAACGGCAGAGATACTGAGTTCGGCAAGTTTCCGCCCACTCCCCGCCAGATCGATGCCGCAGGTAAATTAGTTGCCAAGCTGGCGCAGGGGCTCAATATCCCTATCGACCGCGGGAACGTGCTTACTCACTGCGAAGCTGCGCTTATCGACGGCTACGGACCGTACAGCGGCGACGCCGAAACCCGCTGGGATTTATGGTATCTGCGCGATTCACCCGGCGACGGAGCAATGAAGCCCGGCGGGCAGGTCATCAGGGGCAAGGCCCTGTGGTATGCAAAAAGCAGCCCCCTTGTTTAAAAGGGCTGCTTTTTAAAGAACACGATGTTTTCTTTTAATGTTTTCTTCAATCTTTTTTATTTTTCTTTAGCTTTTTAGCTTTTTTAGACTTTCTTGAAAGAAAGTCAGCAAAGAACTTTCAGCGCTGTTAAGATTTGGATTGCGCTTTAAAACCCTCTGTATCATACGGTTTACTGCCATAGACCGTAAATATTGATAATATCAGGCGGTCGATACTCTGCTTATGAAATCCATAGCTGAATAGTACGGCACAAGGGTTTTGAGCGCACATTGTGGCACATTCCGTTGTGTACGCTGTGAGCTGTAAGCGCTGGAGGGACTGTTTGAGGCATTGACGATTTCCAGCTAAAGCTTTTCTCTGTACTGCAATGCCGAGTTGCCCGGAAGCCGGACAGCGAGCAAAGTTAAACAGGAATTGTCACAGTGCGCAAGCTTCTTGGCGCAGCTTGCTTCTGGAAGAAAGCTTCATAAAGAAAACTAAAAAGTATTTTCACAAATGTAACCTCTGGTTACAAACCACAAAAACAAAACCAAATTATGAAAGGAGCTGAAAATATGACTGTCAGCAAAAATCCTACTTCCCTCAAACTTTCCATGGACGTAGAAAACGGCACCAACGCCCTTGGCGCCATGCAAACCAAAAGCACCTCTGTCGGCAGTGTCCGCCTGGACGCCGAAGCCGCCAAATGCCTCGCAGTTACCGAAGCCATCGGCGAACTTATGAGCCACGCCGTCGTTAACGTCTACGTTACCGAAAAAGCCGAACTCGACAAAGCAGAATAACACCCACCTGCAAACAAAAATCTAATGTAAAGGAGAACAAACATGGAAAAAACTTTAGAACTCATCTTCACCAAAAGCGACGGCGCTAAAAAAACTTTAAGCATCGCCGACCCGCGTGAAGACGTTACCTTAGCCGAAGCGCAGGCAGCAGCCGCCAAGATCATCGAAGCAGGCGTGCTGACCAGCGGCGGCCTGGGGCTGAATGAATTCGTCGAAGCCCGCATCAAGGTCGTTACCGTTACCGTGCTGGCTTAACCGCCATGGATACCAAAGAGATCTTCAGCGCTGTCGGCAACTTCGGCTTCCCGATGGTACTGAGCTGGTATCTGCTGCTGCGTATGGAGCAGCGGCTGGATAAGCTGACCAGCTGCCTGAACGAGCTGAGCCGGGCCATCATCAGCAAACACAGAGAACTGTAAAATAAACAGAGAAACTAGGTACGACATCAATAGCAAATACACAAAGCTCCTGCACTGGTTACGCCTTTTGGCTTACATCATAAGCAGAAAATAACAAACCAAATCAGCGATATGAAACTTACTTCATATCGCTGATTTTTTATATTGCTGAGCTTATTACTGTCGATTGCAACTAATTACAGAGAGGTTCACAGAAACAGCTCCCTATCCAGTCGTTATTTCTGCGGGCTTTCGGCAGTCCTGTTCTATGCTGCGCTGTCACTCGCACGTAACAGTGCCTCAATGTCTAGAAACTGCATCTCAACCCGGCGTTGACTTGCCATTTTTTCTGGAAGGTCCCGCCGAATGAACGCGCTATGCCAAAATACAAATTATTCTGCTTTCCTAACATCACATCTCCGCCAAGATCAACTTCATACCACGTATCTTTCATACTTTGTGATTCCACTAACTGTACATTATTACTGTCAGTCATATTTATATCGTAACTGCCTCCGAACTCATGCAGCCAGCTTCCACGTACATATATATTTCCGCCATTAGCAAAAGCACGCCCCAACGCAATACCGATTCCACAGCTGGCACTGTTAACACCGTCAGTCTGAACACGTACTCCATTATCCGTGCTGTAACCGGCTCCATTTAACCGCCCTAATGTTATTTCCAGCTGCGGATCAAGGTACCAGCCATACTCATCTAACAATATCCGTTTCCCATAAACAGCATCTAAAGAAATACCATTGTTTCTTAATTTACTGCCAACATGATCTCCTGTCAGCGTCCTGCTGGCAACATCATTTTCCATATGATTGACCTTTAGATTCAAGTCAAGATAATGACCAGATAACAAACGCCTTACACCATAAAGATTCAGCCCCAGATCTTGGTAATCACCAGTACCGCTGGCATAGTTCCCTTTTCCTTCTGTATATAAAACAGCCGCTCCCAACAGCCAGTTACCCTTACTATCATTAGTAACCTGACGGTCAAATCCAATCGCATAGGTATTATACTGGCTTTCGAAATAATTTCTGCCTCTGTAAGCGTCCTCTCCACGTTGCAGCTGTACCCAAATACCGCCATTATCTATTGGCTCGTGAAGCAATCGTTCTGCGTTCTTCATTATACCCATACCGCTGCGAACTTCTGGCACTCTATGCATTTTGGTCAGCCGCTGACGCACTATTGTATTGTTACGCCATCCATAATATATATGTGAACCGGCTGAACAAGCGCTTTTGACTGTGGTACTTGTATTATTTGCTTTATCTTCAACATCACCAGTTCCCAAACCAACTATCTTCCATTCATTTCTCCCACCTACAGTAATTTTAGTCAGCTGTGCCTGATAGTTATATAAAGCGCCTTCCATAATGCCACTGGTCAAATTGAAATTTCCCACCGGGGCATCAATTATTTTCTGCTCGAATTGTTTTCCAGACAGCGCCGAAGCTTCCGGATCATAGGTCAGTAGTTTGTAGTTACCCGCACCTGATGCATTAGAAATCGTTAAACGATCGCTTTCCCCCTTATTTAAATCTGTATTGATAATAAAAGTCCCGCTATCGCCATGCAGCCGGTCGATCTTCAGCTCTTGAAATGACCAGTCATTATGATACAAATCAACGATACCATTTTTTAACGTTAAATTACTTACTTCACTGCTATTTTTCAATGCATCTACTGCACTGTCACCGCATTCTACCCTGTCCAGCACCTGCCAGACAGCTCCATCTGCCAATGTCATATTTATACTTCCGCCATCTGTTAAGCTGGCACCCCGCAGATAAGAATCCCGATTCAGCAAATGCAGATTGATAGCTGAATTTTCCATATAACTTGCCAAATCACCTGTGATCCTGATCTTGTTTTCAGCATTTCCTGCTACATTGATATTAACCGACCCACCTGCAGCAACAACAGCATTATAATATCGTTCCACATCTGCTGTTAGGCTTGAGCTATCACCAATATTCTCGATCAGCAGATCTCCATTGACATTGATAACACCATTTCCCTCTGCTGCCAAAGCATACACATCTGCTTCTGATTTACCTATAGCATCCAAATTACGGATAACCGTACTGCCGTTAAGATTTATGGTAGCAGTCTGTTCCCGTTTATTATTGCCCGTATCCCCATACGTTGCTAAAACACCATAAGTAAAAGCAACTCCTGATTTGGACGTTGATTTAATATTTTCCAAAATTATTTTATCGTTATTGTCCGTACCAACAGTAATTAAAACATCAGCATCTTTGCTGCGTTCATCACTATCATTACCGTCGCAACTCCAACTGTCACTGTAAATACCTGCTGCAAAAGTCTGCCCTGCGCTGTCTGATATGCTTTCAGCCTGGAGTGAATTGATGATAAAATCATTACGGACTATGATCTCACTGCCATTATTAGCTTTCAGTCCATAATGCCAAAGATTAGCAGAACCATAACTGCAGACAGAATCAGATATCTTCAGAGAGCCATTGATATGCAGAGTATTCTTACCGCCCATCAGCGAGATGATCCTGCCATCATTATTATTTTGTATTTTATTGCTTATTTCCAAATCACCGTTGATCGTTATCGCCGCTTCAGCATAATTTGCCTTCTGATTATTAGAGCCAACATCGATCACCCCCCAAGGAGAGGTACTATCCAGTTTTAACTCTCCAGCATTTTCAATATTAATAATATAATTCTTAGGACTGCCAGAAGTATTGGAATTATTGAAACTTATCAATTCATCACCAGTACTTACTATTCCCTCATGAAAATTATACTCACCCGGAGCCGTCACAGTCTTGGCATAGATAAAATCCGATGCATTTACTGCTACAGGCAAACTTAACCCACATACTACTCCTAAAACAACTTTCTTATTAAGCCCTTTGCTCAACATCATAACACCCTTTCTCATCTTACAAGTTTTATATTTTCAAAGCCGCTGATTTAATACTGCAACTCATCTTCCACTTTAAAATCACTTACAGTCCCTACAGACAGCTTTTGCCTTACACAGTTCCATCCAAACTGTAAAACTCATAACCATCTCATTAAAAACAAACAATAACTGCATCTTTCTTTTATTTGAAATCAAAAATATTCGTTACGATAATATTACCAAGTATTATAGCACTTCTGTACCCCCCCCCCGCAAGACACTTACTTTGAACATGTGTACAACGTCTGCGAGTCTTGCCCGGCGCATTACGCCAGCGGCTTTACAACTATCAGCGTCTGCGCGTTTTTTATGATTCTGTTACTTTTGCGTTTCGCCTAACCGCCGCGATCATTGCCGGAGCACAGCCCCTGTAAATCATACTAAAAATACAAAAAACGCCTGCTGTTGAGGCAGACGCTGCAAAACAATAAAAACCTCCTTTATTCAAATAATAGAAATAACAACTCATCTTTAAACGGGTTTAAGTATTTTTCTGTAAAATATATACTTGTAAGTTTTTTATAGATTATATAAAAAAACTGCCTTTTCAGACAGTTTTCTTACCATACGCAATAATACTCTCAATATTAAATTGGAAATAATTCGCAATCAAAAATCGCTATTATATCCTTCCATGCATCCAACTGGCAATTTCATCAGCTTTGCTTTGAGAAACTATCCCTTTATCAATATAACTTCTTAAAATTGCCACTAAGCTTGAGAAATCATTTTCCGTAAATTTCCTGTGAGCCTCAATAGCATACACTTCATCACAAAAAACCTTGCCTATCGCTTCATCAGATTGCCCAGAATCAAATAGTCTAATCAGATCATTTACCCATCCCTGAGCAATTTCACTTCTGCCAGTAGAGGTAATCCCTCCTCCGCTACCATCCACAGCATCTCTGTGTATAGCATAATCAAGCGCATAAGTCATAGAATCGCGATAAGTAACTCCGTGGCTCTGCAAAAATACTGAGCCACGGATAACAGCGCCTGGAATAACATGTTCCCATTCTCCTCTGCCATCCAATAAATCGCTGGCAGAACCTCCCTCCTTATAAATTTTTACACGACCACACCTTTCACCATGGTCACAATTTGGATCAGTACAAATAATACACATAACCAATACCTCCTTATATTTTAAGTTGATTTTAGAATAACATTAACCTGATTTACAATGGTGGAAAATGCCGCCTTCCGCAAAATAATAATTTAAATACTCAGACAAAAAAAGAGCAAACCAAAATGGTTTGCTCTTTTTTATGATAAACTTGCTGTCTGCCGGACTTACTTTTCTTCTATGCCCTTCAGCATTTTTATGACCCGCACAACTTCGTCGATCGTGATCTCGCTGTGCTTTTTTTCGTCGGTTTTTTCTGCGCCTCTGACCAGATAATCCAAGCTTACCTGCAGGATATCACAGACCCGGCACAGCATCTGCAAAGTGATCCCGCTGCGGCCATGCTCGATATTACTCAGGTGTGTCTGCGAAATACCCAGTTTAGAGGCGCATTCAGTCTGTGAAACCGCCAGCTTCAGCCGCATGATCCTGATCCTGGTGCCGATCTCTTTATAATCGATGCTGTTATCAAATGCTTTTCTGCCCATCTGCTATTCAGCTTTCGCTGTATCTTCAGCCAAAATCTGTTCTACACGATAGGAAACGGTTTTCTGTCTGGCGGCTGCGGCCTGGGCAGCCAGCTCCTGCTCGCGTTGTTTGTCTTCTATCACTTTACGGGCTTTTGATTCCGAGCTTCTGCCAAAGCGGAAGGTAGCGCCGACATTAGCTGCCTTCTCACTGCCGCTGATCGAAAAACCCACGCTCAAAAGTACGTCTTTATTAGGGTTGTGGAACAGACCTGCCGCAATAGCGCTTTCACCGCTGTAAGTACCTGCCGCCATCGAGAATTGAGTCGGGGCATCCGGGTCATATTCCAGCGGATGCAGGCCGGCCATAGCGACTGCCAAAGCTCCGACTTTATCAATGCGTCCATCCAGCTCGTCGATGCGGTTGCTTAAGCCGTCGATCCGCCCGTCTAAACGCTGTACTTCCTGGATGCGTTCTGTCCGTTCGGTAGTGATTGCCTGCGTATTTTTTTCGATATTTTCTTTATTGGTCACGATGCCTTGTTTATTAGTTTCAATATCCGCTGTGTTTTGTTCTATCGCCGTAGAATTTTCCGAAATCTTTTGACCCTGCTCACTTAAAGTCTTATCTTGTTCAGTATTTTTTTCTTGGGCCTGTTTGGCCTCTAAGTATGCTCCAGTAGCCTTTGAATGTGCGTCAGCAGCTTCCTTCTCTGCTGCCTCTGCAGTCTCTTTTGCAGTTTCCGCATCCCTATTTACTGCTTCCAAATCTTTTTGTGTTGCTAAGGCGCCGGCAGCTTTTATAGCATCTTTATCCGCTTTAACATCCGCATCATTCATGACATCTAAACCTGCATGTATTTCCAAACCAGTACCAATCGCAGCCGCATAGCCTTTTAAACAAAAGTCCCCCCATATGTACTCCGCCCATTATCAGGCTCAAAACGACAGCCTTTACTAAAACCTTATTCATCCTTTTCATATTTTTTTACCCCTTGAGATTTATTTAGCATCTTTCTAAAACATGCTAAATTTCACCGTATTTATTCAACATCCAGCAAAAAAATCCTGCTCTCTTTTTGCATATTGAAGCAATTACAAGGGATAAACTGGCCATTTTGTGTATATTAATATCATATTTTATAATATTAATTCATTTCGTTTCTTCGTCTGCCAGCATTTCTATTTTTTATGTTTATTTCTTATTTATATTATTTTCGATTATTTGCTTTTATTTCCTAACTTGCGAAATCAGAAAAAATTTTTATACATTTTACTTTTTTAAATGCCAGCTCAACAGCAAATAGTATTCTTATTACAAATATAACAACTTTCAGCACACTCTGGCCGCCGTACCCGAACCGCAGCTGTCAAATAAAAATAAGACCGGAAAATCCGGTCTTATCTTAATGTCCGCTTCTTGCTTAAAACACAGTATATTTTATTTCTTTTTCAATAACAGTGCCTGTTTCAGGGTTGAATTTCATTTCGCCCCGTACCTCCGGCGTGTAAAAATCTGCTTCATATTCATAAAGCCCGTCACCGCGGTCTAATTCTACTTTAGTAAAAACAGCATTCGGAAATTCCTTACGGACCAGATTTTGCACATCATTTACTGAAAGGACGATTTTAGGGCTGCCTAAAGCGGTCTGCGCTTCCATTTTAAACTCTCTTACCTTGCCGCCGTTTCTTAAAACTTCTATTTCATAGGCGGTATTGGTTTTATTATCATAGAATTTAACGTCATAATGAGGCACGAATTCAAAGCTTTCGTCCTTAGTCACCAGATGTGTGCTGCCTGCCGGTACCCATTGAGCAGCAATGCTGCGCGCCTGTTCCGCATTGATGAGTTCGGCAGCTAAAGCTGTAACTGTGATCGCCAAGGTGCAGAGAGCTGCTGCCAGCATAGCTATAGATTTTCTTTTCATATCCTTTACCTCCTTAACGGCCGTTACGTCGCCGGCCTTTGCTTTGTCTTTATTTTATAACGCCAAGATTAAAACCAGATTAAAAGCCGCATTACCTGCCAAGGCCTGCTGCGGCTGCCTTTTGAACCTAAAACATATAAACAGCTCCACTCTGTTCAAAAGATGATTTCCAGTAAATTTTTTTGAAATTTTAAAGCTGTTTCATTGTTTTTTTGTTGACTGCTTTTATGCAGATCATCAGCCGTGCTGTGCTGCTCCTATCCTCAGAATAAAACCCCTGTCTGCTTAGCAGACAGGGGTTTTGCTGTTAGTTTACTTTTGCTTTCAGTTCTTCTATTTCCCGGCTTTGTTCTTCCAGCTTAGCCAGCAGCAGTTTGATTTTTTCATCCTGCGCTGCCAAAGAGCTGTCTACCTCTTTACGGGTATAAACTATATCTCGTGCTTCTGCCTTACGGTCTCTAGAGCGATCCAGCGCAAAGTTGACGCCGAAGTTGCCCATTTTGCTGCCGCCTTCAGAAACACCCAGTCCCAGTGAGAACATTACTTTTTCATTAGGGGCGTAGAAGCCGCCGACTGCTAATGCGCTTTTACCTCCGTAACCGCCGTAAGCCATGGCCAGCTCGCCCTTGTTACCGTCCTGGAAGCGCGGATGCAGCCCTGCCATCGCTGCTGACAGCGCGCCGACCGTATCGATCTCATCACCCAGCTTATTGATATCTCTGTGGATATTGCCTATATCCTGCTGTACTGCATACAGCTGACTGCCGTTGATGGCGTCCATCGAGGTGGCGCTGACTTCGCCCGCCGCTACATTGCCGATCGTGGTGCCATTGCTGCCTTCCAGCGTGATTTTGTTTTTATTGATAGTGCCGCCGCTGTCCACATCGTATTTGATAGCGCTGTCAGAAACAGTTTTCAGCTGGTCTTCGGTCGCCGCCTGGCCGCTGGTGATATTCTCTGCGTCCCAGGCAGTATTGGTCAGACCGCCGATCGTGCCTGCACCGCCGTCGATAGTGATCTTATCGGCCGTAATAACGCCGTTGGTACCGTTCATATTGATATTACCGGTACTGATCGTACCGTTATTGCCGTCGATAGTGACTTTATTGGCGCCGCTGCCGATCTCGACTACTTCATTCAGCTTCAGCTCGTGATCGATGCCGCCGCTGTCATTAGTGGTTTTTGTGACGATAAAGTTACTGTCGCCTGTAGATACCGAGCTTTGCTGCGCGGCCAGCTCGACTGCTTCCGCCGCCGTATCGTAGATCGCTTTCAGCTGGTCTTCCGTTGCCGCCTGCCCGCTGGTGATATTATCCGGGTCCCAGGTAGTATTGGTCAGGCCGTTGATCGTGCCTGCATCATCTTTATTGATCGTCACGCCGCCGGCAGTTATCGAACCGTCGCTGCCGTCGATGACCACATTTCCGTTACCGACTTCGATCTTACCGTCGCCGGTGCCGTCTACTTTGACGCCCGTACCGATCTCCAGCTCATCAGCCAGCTTCACTTCGTAATCGGTACCGCCGCTGCTGTTGGTAGTTGACGTAACGACGACATTGCTGTCGCCTGCCGAAACAGTAGCCTGCTCAGCCGCTTTCTGCGCTACTTCATACAGCTGGCTGCCATTGACGGCATCGGTAGAAGTGGCGCTGACCTGCCCTGCCGCTACGTTTTGGATCTGACGGGTCGCCCCGGAGCTGCCTACGCTGACAACGCCCACAACATCGCTGACACCGGCCCATTTAGTATAACTGCTGTTGCCCGTAACGCTGTTGATCGCCGTCGCTGTAGAATTATTTCCCAAAGCTACACTGTCTTTTAAGCTGATACTGATATTATTTCCCAGCGCCGCCGAATTTTCTGCACCGGAGCTGATCGTATTGTTATTGCCGATAGCAGTGCTGTTTTCAGCGGCAACTTCATTGGCAGTGCCGACTGCGGTACTGCTGCTGCCGGAAACAGTATTTCCCGTTCCGAAAACATTGCTCTTGGAACCGCTGGCAATATTATTATAGCCAAAAGCATTGGCATTATCGCCGCTGGCAGTATTACTGAAACCAAAAGCGCTGGACGCCAGGCCGCCTGCAGTATTACCGTAACCAAAAGCACTGGCATTTTCATTCGTAGCCGTATTATTATAGCCGATCGTACTGGAACCTACGCCGCCGGCTGTATTATTGTAGCCAACTGCACTGGCAGCCAGAGCATTAGCATTATTGCCATAACCGACAGCGCTGGCATTCTCACTGGCCGCTTTATTCCTGAAACCAACTGCGCTGGACGCCAGGCCGCTCGCCTCATTGCTATAGCCAAAAGCACTGGCATAGTCCACTTTAGCAACATTGCTGAAACCAAAAGCACTGGACGCTACACCGCCGGCATTATTGCCATAACCGACAGCGCTGGCATTTTCATTGGCCGCTTTATTTCTGAAACCGAGCGCGCTGGACGCCAGGCCGCTCGCCTCGTTGACATAACCAAAAGCGCTGGCATTTTCGGCGCTGGCAGTATTGCTCCAGCCAAAAGCACTAGATGCCAGGCCCCCGGCAGTATTGAAATAACCAAAAGCACTGCTGGAATTAGCGGAAGCTGTATTATTGACACCGGCAACAGTGGAATCAGAAGCACTGCCACTGGAAAAAACGGGCGCCGCCTGCACATTACTCGCATACAGGCCTGAAAAAATAAATACACCGCTGCTTAAAAAAATCATAATTTTTTCTCTAACTGAACTTTTCGGGATTTAGACAATTCCCCACCTCTTTTCCTTAAATAGTTACTTGCTTTGTATAGTATGCTGAAACAATAAATCTGCCCCGCATCTATTTTTTATAAAGCTGTTCTGTTTTTTAGGCTGACCTCTGCTTTCTCCATCGTCTTTTCATTCGTAATAATTTAAGTAATTTTAGTTTAATTAATTTATAAACCTTAATACTTAATATTATTTATATGGATTATTTTTGCTATATTAACATATTTTCTTTGCACCTTGCAAGATATTTTTATTACAATTAAGCACTTTTTTATAATTCTTATAATTTTTATAACTGTTACATTTAAAATTTCAAAAAATGATCCCTTATCTGCCGCTGTGGCAAAGGGATCATTTTTTGAAATCAGATGAGCAGCAGCAAGCTTTCTGCTGAAAATATCGCTGCTGCTTTCTATTTAAATGCTGTAAAACGGGAAAAACTGTACTGTTACTGCTGTTGTTCGCCTATGGGCTGAAAGGAAAACGCCCCTAGATCGTTCTGCTTATCGAAAACGAATATAAACAGCAGAGCTTTCTCCTTACTGTATTTAGCCAGATAAGCCAGGCGGTCGCCGTCAGCATACCGCTGATAGGCCAGGAACCTGTTTTCGCGCTGCTCGCCGTAGCTGCGGCGCAGATTATTTTTCACACTGCCGAAAGTTTTTTCATCCAGCTCTGTTTGCAGCTTCGCTGACATCAGCTGGCGTATGCCGGCATATTCCATCCCGTTCTGACCGTTTAAGGCGGCAAATACCTTAACTACTGCCTGCTGCTGTTTGTTCAGGTCAGCGCCGTCGCTGGCCAGGCAAACGCTGGTCATCGCCAGACTTATGACCAGACATAGGATAAAGCTCCAGATCTTTTTCATACTTACTGCTCCTCTGCTCAGAAAGTTTGCCCCAGCCTTGCAGGCCGGGGCAAGTATAGTATTTTCTGTATTTACTTTTCTACCTGTGCTCGCAGGTATTCGATTTCACGGCTTTGTTTTTCCATTTCTCTGCTTTGTTCTTCGACCTTGGCCAGCAGCAGCTGGATCTTTTCATCCTGCGCCGCTAAAGAATTATCTACTTCTTTACGGGTATAGATGATATCTCTCGGTTCTGCCTTGCGGTCTCTAGAGCGGTCCAGTGCAAAATTGACGCCGAAGTTGCCCATTTTACTGCCGCCTTCGGAAATGCCCAGCCCCAGTGAGAACATTACTTTTTCGTTGGGGGCGTAGAAGCCGCCGACTGCTAATGCGCTTTTGCCGCCGTAGCCGCCGTAGGCCATGGCCAGCTCGCCCTTGTTACCATCCTGGAAACGCGGATGCAGGCCTGCCATCGCTGCTGACAGAGCACCGACCGTATCGATCTCGTCACCCAGCTTGGTGATATCCTGATTGATATTATTGATGTCCTGCTTGACCTGATACAGCTGGCTGCCATTGACGGCGTCCATCGAGGTAGCGCTGACTTCGCCCGCCGCTACATTGCCGATCGTAGTGCCGCTGCTGCCTTCCAGCGTGATTTTACCGGTGTTGATATTACCGCCGCTGTCCACGTCATATTTGACTGCGGTATCATAAACGGTTTTCAGCTGATCTTCCGACGCAGCCTGCCCGGAAACGTAATTATCTGCGTCCCAGGTAGTATTGGTCAGACCGCCGATCGTGCCGGAACCGCCGTCGATAGTGATCTTATCGGCAGTTATCATGCCGTTGGTGCCGTTCATATTGATATTACCGGTGCTGACAGTGCCATTTGTACCGTCGATAGTGACTTTATTGGCGCCGCTGCCGATCTCAACGACATCATTCAATTTCAGTTCGTGATGGTCGCCGCCGTCAGCGTTAGTGCTTTTTTCGATCAGGATATTGTTGTCGACAGCTTCCATAGTTGTATGCTTAGCTGCCAGCTCGGCCGCTTCCGCAGCTTTATCATGGATCGCTTTCAGCTGGTCTTCGGTAGCTGCCTGCCCGGATACATAATTGTCCGGGTCCCAGGTAGTATTGGTCAGGCCGTTTATCGTGCCTTCATCATCTTTATTGATCGTCACGCCGCCGGCAGTTATCGAACCGTCGCTGCCGTCGATGACCACATTTCCGTTACCGACATCTATCTTGCCATCGCCGGTGCCGTCGACATTGACGCCAGTACCGATCTGCAGTTCGTCAGCCAGCTTCACTTCATAACCAGTGCCGCCGCTGCTGTTCGTGGTAGGCGTAACGACGACGTTGCTGTCGCCTGCCGAAACAGTAGCCTGCTGCGCTGCTTTCTGCGCTACTTCATACAGCTGGCTGCCGTTGACGGCATCGGTAGAAGTTGCGCTGACCTGCCCTGCCGCTACATTTTGGATCTGACGGGTCGACCCGGAGCTGCCTACGCTGACAACGCCCACGACGTCGCTGACGCCGGCCCATTTAGTATAGCTGCTGTTGCCCGTAACGCTGTTGATCGCCGTCGCTGCGGAATTACTGCCCAAAGCGACGCTGTTAGCCAGCGAGATACTGGTATCGTTACCAAGCGCGAAGGAATCATCAGCTCCGGTGCTGATCGTATTGCCGTTGCCGACAGCGGAACTGGAATTAGCAGCAATATTATTGCCATAGCCAAAAGCATGGGACGAATTGCCGCCTACATTATTAAAAAGGCCTACCGCCGTTGAATAATCGCCGCTGACAGCGTTATCATAACCCAGGGCATTGGAAACGTAGCCGCTGATATTATTGCTGTGGCCAAAAGCGCTGGCGAATTCAGCAGTCACCTCGTTATTGTTGCCGAAGGCACTGGAGGCGTAGCCGCTGACTCTGTTGCCGGCGCCGACAGCATTAGTGTATTCTTCTGATGCTGTATTTTCATTGCCGATAGCGTTGGATTTGACGCCGCTGGCTGTATTTTTATAGCCTACGGCGCTGGCATAACTGCCGGAAGCCGTATTCATACTGCCGATAGCGTTGCCGACATAGCCCGAGGCCGCATTGCCATAACCAAAAGCACTGGCATAATTAGCAGACGCGTTATTGCTGGCGCCCACAGCACTGCCGAGATAGCCGGCCGTTGTGTTCTGATAGCCCAGAGCACTGGCAAAGGACCCCGAAGCGTTATTGTTGACGCCGAAAGCGCTGGAGGAAGAACCCGACGCCTTGTTCAAAGCACCGAAAGCATTGGCATATTCGTTGCTCACTTCGTTGGAACGACCCACGGCGCTGGCCGAAACCGCGCTGGCCGTAGCCCTGTTCTGATAGCCGATCGCCGAAGCGGCAAAAGCCTGCGCCTGGTTATTATAGCCGATCGCGTTAGTATAATTGCCGCTGGCGGTATTATTATAGCCAAAAGCATTACTGATCTCGCCGCTGACGGTATTATTTGAACCTACGGCCGCACTGCGAATATTGCTGACCGTATTCTCCGTACCGAAAGCGCTGGCAAAATTACCGGCGATATTATTATTGTAGCCAGACGCGATAGCATGCTCGCCGCCGACCTTATTGCCGTAGCCAAAGGCACTGGCATAGCTGGCAGTAGCTTCATTATACACACCGTAAGCATTGGCATAGGCGCCGGAAGCCACATTCGAGGTACCGATGGCGTTGGCCAGATAGTTGGAAGCCGTATTATCATAACCGACCGCCGAACCGAAATCGCCTGTAACCACGTTTTTCACACCCAGCGCACTGCCCGCATAGGCCTTAGCCTCATTTTCATGCCCGAAAGCACTGGCATAACGCTCCGTCGCTTTGTTCTGCGCACCGAAGGCCTGGGAATCCTGAGCCGTAGCTTCGTTTAAATAACCGAAAGCCTGGGCATTATGGCCGCTGGCAGTATTGCTGATACCGACAGCGCCTGCCGAGATCCCTGAAGCCGTATTCTTATTTCCCAGCGCCGTAGCATCGTTAGCTGTAATATTGTTGCCGAGCCCGATCGCGCTGGAATTCTCTCCGATCGCATAGTTATCATTGCCGATCGCAGTAGAATACATCGCCATTGCCTGATTATTATTACCGATCGCACTGCCTCCGGTAGCGATCACCTGATTATTGCGTCCCATTGCTACGGCCTCTGCTGCCGAAATGGTATTGGTAAAACCAAACGCCACTGATTCATTGCCGCTGACATTATTCAAATAACCAAAGGCGCTCGTACCGATACCATCCGCCAGATTGCCGGTACCGAAAGCATTGGAATTATCCGAATTCGCCTTATTGGCAGTACCAAAAGCGTTACTGTCCAAGCCATTGGCCACATTATCCTTACCAATAGCATTAGACCCGATGCCATTAGTGATATTGCCGCTGCCGATCGCGCTCGATTCATTGGCATAAGTGTTGTTTTTACTGCCGATGGCATTGGAATCCTCGGCCAAAGCCTGGTTATTCGCGCCGATCGCATTGCTGTTATCAGAAATAGCATGATTGTTATAACCTACAGCATTGGTATTCTCACCGCTGGCGTTATTATTTACGCCGGCAACAGTTGAATTGGTCCCGGTTCCATCCGCAAAAACAGCCGCGGCATAAACGTCGCCTGCACAAAACCCCGAAATCGCAAACAAACTGCTGCTCAAAAAAACTATGATTTTTTTCTCTAACTGGTATCTTTTGGATTTAGACAACTGTCTCACTCCTTCATCATCAATTTTTACTTCAAATTTTTATCTTTTATCGCACAGGGTCAGCAGGCGTGTTACAGCCTGACTTCTAATGAAAATGATTGCCCTGGCTTTTGCCTTTCCCGCTCCTTTCTGTAAATTTTTCACGCTGATTGCAAGACCCCGATTATACATAAAGGGTTGTTTGGAAATAATATTTTAAACAAAGGAAGCGACTGTATTCCCTGTCTAAAAACGTTCATCAAAGCTGCGTCTTTAAAACGCAGCGTGTATTTGGGT
>Ga0192241_10078_pt1 | contig 52175 bp, 53 predicted proteins | sample Koala_Koa27_I3_FD_131239 | JGI IMG/M metagenome (GOLD analysis project Ga0192241, IMG submission 131239) | Enriched cells from koala feces incubated with labeled cellulose particles, San Francisco Zoo, California, United States - Koala_Koa2-7_I3 ... | reverse complement strand
TGTTGGGTAACTAATGTTATGATAGAAAGAGGCTTGAATTTTAAGGGCAAAAATACTTATTATTTGCATACAACTCATACAACGCTACCAAAAGCCTCTGGGATTGATGATACAAAAGAAAATTCTTTGGCTATTCCTTGTGCTTATAAATATGATTGCAGCTGCGCACAGAGCGAATTGGAAAAAGAAATGCAGAAATCTATGTTTGGTTTAAAAGATAATCAAATAATTGTATCAGGATATCCTAAGAATGATAGGTTATGCACTTATAACGAAACAAGAAGAGATGAAATAAGAAGAGATCTTGGCATAACTAAAGATAAAATAGTGATTTTGTATGCACCTACTTATCGGGATAAAAATTTTGGAGCAATGAAATGTCCTATTGACTTTTCTAAATGGGAATCAATACTTGGAGAGAAATATGTAGTTTTATTTAGAGTACACCCTGTAGTTTCTAATGCTACCAACATCGACTTCTCAACAGGGTTTATCTACGATGTGAGTGATTATCTGGATAATGTGGATTTAATGATAGCATCAGATATTCTTATTTCTGATTATTCTGGAATATTCTTCGAATACGCGGTGCAAGATAAGCCTATGTTCTATTTTGCTTATGATTATGAAGAGTATGTTAGAAGTCGTAGCCTGTATTTTGATATTAGAAAGGAGATACCAGGTGGTGAACTTGATGAAAATACTCTATTGGAATATGTGAAAAATTATGATAAAAAAGATATGATAACTAGAATCAATCAGTTTAGGCAAAAATACGTAACAGAATATGGCCATGCAACAGAAATAGTTGTTAATATCATATATGACAAAATAAGTAAGGATTAAGTTTTTAAGTATATAAGTACTGGATGGAATTTATTTAAGCAAACTCATAAATGAGCATTTGCTCAGAAAATCATAAAAAATAATTGTGAAATATGTTCGTCTTTCAGAAATCGTTCAATAAATAAAATTAGTATGAAAATATTGGTAACTGGTGGTGCAGGTTTTATAGGTTCCAATCTTTGCGAACATCTGCTTGCCCATGAATATCATGTAGTTTGCTTGGACAACTTTTCTACAGGAAAAATAGAGAATCTGCTCCCTCTATTAAATCAATATCCTCAAGCTTTTAGGTTGCAAGTGGGAGATATTCGTAACCTTACGGATTGCAAGAAAGCTGTGGAAGGAGTCGATTATGTATTTCATGAGGCTGCATTGGGTTCTGTTCCTCGCTCTATAAAAGACCCGGTAATGACCAATGAGGTAAATATTAGTGGCTTTCTGAATATGTTGGTTGCTGCGAGAGATGCAGGCGTAAGACGTTTTATGTATGCTGCTAGTTCGTCAACTTACGGTGATAGTAAATCGTTGCCAAAGGTGGAAGATGTGATTGGTAAGCCTCTGTCACCTTACGCAGTTACGAAATATGTGAATGAACTGTATGCTGACGTGTTTTCCAGAACATATGGCATGGAAACCATTGGTTTACGTTATTTTAATGTTTTTGGGCGTCGGCAAGATCCTTTCGGAGCGTATGCAGCAGTGATTCCTTTGTTTGTAAAGAAACTGATGGCTCATGAAAGTCCAATTATCAATGGGGATGGCGAATATAGTCGTGACTTTACCTACATTGATAATGTAATTCAAATGAATATGCTGGCTATGGCTACCACGAATCCGGATGCGGTCAATCAGGTGTATAATACGGCTTATGGAGAACGTACTACTTTAAACCAATTAACTGGATATTTGAAAGAGCTTTTAAGTGAATTTGACCCTGCAATAGCTAATGTGGAGATTCAACGTGGACCAAACCGTTTGGGAGATATTCCTCATTCTTTAGCCAGTATCGATAAGGCGCAGACACTTTTGGGATATGTCCCTGAATATAATATGTATGAAGGATTGAAGGAAGCTGTCAGATGGTATTGGAATCATATTTAATTGTAGTTTTTGCCAACTTCTTGATCTTAACTATACGACTCTGTCTTTTATAATCAATATAATATGTGTGAAATAAAAATTGCCGTAATCGGTCTCGGTTACGTAGGGCTTCCTTTGGCCCGTTTATTCTCTACTAAATATGAGACAATTGGGTTTGATATGAATCAATCCCGTGTAGATGCTTTGATGGCAGGACATGATGCTACGCTCGAAGTATCGGATGAATTATTACAATTGGCCATTAAGAATGGTTTTAGATGTACGGCCAATGTAAATGATATCCGCTATTGTAATTTTTATGTGGTAGCTGTTCCTACTCCAGTTGATGAGAATCATAATCCAGACTTAACCCCTTTGTATGGAGCCAGTACAACAGTAGGAAAGGTAATTTCCAAAGGAGACATTGTAGTTTATGAATCTACGGTTTATCCGGGAGTGACGGAAGATGAATGTATTCCCGTAGTAGAAAAAGTTTCAGGTTTGAAATATAATGTAGATTTTTTTGCGGGATATTCTCCTGAACGTATTAACCCGGGAGATAAACAACATACGGTAGAAAAGATCAAGAAAGTAACTTCTGGTTCCACCTCTATGACAGCCAAGAAAGTAAATGAAGTGTATGCTTCTGTCATTGCAGCAGGTACCCATTTGGCACCGACTATCAAAGTGGCTGAAGCTGCAAAAGTGATTGAGAATTCTCAACGTGATATCAATATTGCATTTGTGAATGAGCTTTCTAAAATTTTTACTCTTATGGGGATTGATACTCAGGATGTGCTGGAAGCTGCTTCTACTAAATGGAATTTTTTACCATTCAAACCGGGGCTTGTAGGCGGACATTGCATTGGAGTAGACCCTTACTATTTGGCTCAGTGTGCACAACGCTATGGGTATAATCCGGAGATTATACTTGCAGGCCGTCGTATGAATGATGGTATGGGTGAGTACGTGGCAAACCAATTGGTGAGACTGATGCTGAAAAAGGGTATACAGGTATTGAATTCAGAGATCCTGATATTGGGCTTTACCTTTAAAGAAAATTGTCCGGATGTGCGCAATACTAAAGTGGTAGATATCTATAATGCTTTAAAAGAGTATAATCTTAATATTACTGTTTATGATCCGTGGGCCAGTCCGGAAATCGTAAGGCGGGAATATAATATTGATATTATAAATGCATTACCACAATTCAAATACGATGCAATTGTATTGGCAGTTGCCCATCAAGAGTTTGAGAAAGTAAATATTGATATGTGGAAAGCAAAGGATTCGGTTGTATTTGATGTAAAGGGGTTGTTAGATAAAAAAAATGTTGATGGCAGATTGTGATAAATATTCCTGCTGCAGAAGAGTCTTTTATGTGGCGAGCGTTGATTGGGGATTTATGTCTCACCGTTTGCCATTGGCTCTACATGGAATTGAAAATGGTGATGAAGTATTTCTTCTTGCTGCTGATACTGGTCGCAGAGAAGAACTTGAACATTTGGGTATACATTGTTTGCATATTCCTTTTGTAAGAGGAAAAGGAACTGTATTGCAAGAAATGAAGTGTTTATTTCTTCTTTATAAGTATTTCAAGATGTATAAACCGGATATTATTCATAATGTTAATTTGAAAATAACTTTATTAGGTTCATTGGCAGCACGTTTATCTGGAAATTATCATGTTGTCAATGCGATAAATGGTTTAGGATATTGTTTTACGGATGGGCGGGATGGATTTTTGCAGCGTTTGATACGATTACTTATTCGAACGGTCTTGAAGTCTAAAAAATTTTCTTTCATTCTTCAGAATCCTGATGATATGCAGATGATCAGAAACCTTAAATTGGCAAATGATGCCAACCTTTATTTAATTAAAGGATCAGGAGTTGACTTAGATGAATATCATTATGTGAAACCTGCTCGAAAAGAGCAACTTAAAATTCTTTTCCCTTCTCGGATTTTATTAGATAAGGGTATAATTGAACTTATTGAGGCTGCAAAATCAATAAGAGAAGCGGTTAAGGGGAAAACGGTGTTTGTATTAGCAGGTAGTTGCGATAATGATAATCCGGCTGTTTTGAAAGAAGAGAAGTTACGTTTGCTTTTGGAACCCGGGTATATAGAGTGGATTGGTTATCAGAAAGAAATGTTTCCCATCTATGCTGATTGTGGTATTGTTGTACTGCCTTCTTATAGAGAAGGACTGCCTAAAGCTCTGATTGAAGCTTGTGCAGTGGGACGTCCTATTGTTACGACCAATGCTGTTGGGTGCAGGGAATGTGTGGTTGAGGGGTATAACGGTTATTTAGTTCCAATAAAAGATTCGGTACTTTTGGCTGATGCTTTGAGAAAGCTAATATTGGATTTTGAAAAGCGGGAACTTTTTGGATGGAATTCAAGAAAAATGGCGGAGAGGGATTTTTCAATACAGTTGGTGATAAAAGAGACTTTTTATATTTATGACAAATACCCAAAAAGAAATATATAATAGATATATAAAACGGTCATTAGATTTAGTAATAGCGTTGCTGTCTTTTCTATTATTACTGCCGATCTATTTATTTATAGGCTTGACTATCAAATTCAATTCCTCTGGTCCTATTTTCTACCAAGCCTTACGCGGTGGTTATCATGATATTCCATTCAAAATACTGAAATTCAGAACAATGGTTATAAATGCAGATAAAATAGGGGGCAATACTACTGCTTTGAATGATCCCAGAATAACGAGGGTTGGAAAAATACTTCGTAAAACAAAGTTGGATGAATTACCGCAATTGATTAATATCATTAAAGGAGAAATGAGCTTTGTCGGTCCTCGTCCTGAAGTATTGGCATATACATCTAAATATACAGAGGAAGAAAAACGTATTTTATCTGTCAGACCGGGCATTACTGATATAAGTTCATTGAAATATATTTCATTGGATGAAGTGGTAGGGGCGGTAAATGCGGATGAATATTATGAAACACATGTGCTTCATAATAAAAACCTATTAAGGTTGGAATATGTGGACAAACAGTCTTTTAGTTTGGATGCTAAACTCTTCTTTCTGACCATATGGGGTGTATTCAAGAAAATATTTAAATTGTTTAAATAAGATGGAATCTATAATTTTAGCACATTCCGATTTAAGGGTTTCCCGGTTGTGCATGGGGCTGTCCGCTTGGAGAATATGGGTGGGGAGCTGTGGATCATACGGAGTTGGTTCGTGCGGTACAGATGGCGGTGGATAATGGTATAACTATGTTTGATACGGCAGACGTCTATGGCTTAGGTTCATCAGAAAAAATATTAGGTCAGGCTCTGGAAGGACGTCGGAAGGATGTAGTGATTGCATCCAAATTTGGTGTTCGTATAGAGAATGGAAAGACATTCTATGATAACTCAAGGGAGTGGATTAATAAAGCTGTTGATGCCAGTTTGCAGCGTCTGAATACAGATTATATAGATCTTTATCAGGTACACTATCGGGATGGTAAAACTCCTATTGGTGATATTGTGTTGTCTTTGCAGGATTTGCAAAGAAAGGGAAAAATTAGGTATTTTGGCTTGTCGAATGTAACAGTGGGTGATATTCCGGAGTTGATTCCATATCAAGATCATTTCGTTTCCTTTCAAGATGAATATAGTTTGGCTACCCGTAAAAATGAGAAAATAATACAAGGTGTACAACATACATTGTCTTTAACTCCCATGACATGGGGTAGTTTGGGGCAAGGTGTATTAACGGGAAAGTATGGGAAAGATACTTGTTTTAGTAAAGATGACAGACGCTCTAGAGATATTTATGTGAATTTTCATGGAGACAAATTGCTTCATAATTTGGAAATAGTGGAGGTGTTGAAACAAATAGCTACTTCTATCGGGCATTCCGTTGCTGCCGTTGCTATTAGATTTATATTGGATTATATAAAAGAAAGTGTAGTACTGGTTGGCATAAAAAATGAACGGCAGTTAACTTCAAATTTGGAATCTATGGATTTCGCTCTTAATCAAAAACAGATAGAACAATTATTGGAGATATCAAAATAACAATTAGATGAACAGTGAAGAATTAGCTTGGAAGATCAAACGTCATGGCGTAGAAATGACTCATATCTCCCGTGGCTCTCATATTGGTGCAATTTTATCGGTATCGGATATCATTGCTGTATTATATACGGATATATTGAATGTAGATCCGCAGAATCCCAAAAAGGAAAACCGTGACAGGTTGATTTTAAGTAAAGGACACGCAGGGGCAGCTATCTATGCGGCACTTGCGGAGAGGGGCTTCTTCTCTACTAATGAATTGGCTATGCATTATGCTGATGGTAGTTGTCTGTCTGGCCATGTGTCGCACAAAGGTGTTCCGGGAGTGGAGTTTTCCACTGGTTCGTTGGGGCATGGACTTCCGGTAGCTGTAGGAATGGCATTGGATGCGAAAATGGAGCATAAAGATTATCATATATATGTGGTGATGGGAGATGGAGAGTGTGATGAAGGCTCGGTGTGGGAGGCTTCTATGTTTGCCCATCATCATAAACTGGACAATCTGACGGTGATAGTGGATTACAATAAGATGCAAAGTCTGACTTTTTGCGAAGAGACCTTGTCACTGGCTCCGTTGGATAAGAAATTTGAGAGTTTCGGCTATAATGTGTTGAGTATTGACGGGCATAACCATGATGAATTGCGGAAAGCATTCCGTACTACCTTTACGAATGGAAGTCCGAAGTTGATTCTGGCAAATACCATTAAAGGGAAAGGTATATCATTTATGGAGAATAATATATTGTGGCACTACCGTACTCCACAAGGAGAAGAGTATGAGGCTGCTGTAAAAGAATTGGAGGAACAGAAGCCATGAGAGATACATTTGTAAAGACATTGATTGAGATTGCCAAGGCTGATAAGGATGTACATCTGTTGACGGATGATTTGGGATTTGGCGTATTAAAACCTTATTGGGAACAATTACCTGAGCAGTTCACTAACGTAGGTATTGCAGAGCAAAACATGACAGGCATTGCAGCCGGACTGGCTTTGTCCGGAAAGAAAGTGTTCACTTACTCCATCGGCAATTTTCCAACACTACGCTGTCTGGAACAGATTAGAAATGATTGTGCCTATCATGATGCTAACGTGAAGATTGTATGTGTGGGTGGTGGCTTTGTATATGGTTCTTTAGGTATGAGTCATCATGCTACAGAAGATTTGGCTATCATGCGTGCTTTGCCTTCTGTAGTAGTAATGGCTCCGGGAGATTTGACTGAAGCTGCTGCTTGTACGCGTGCTATTTATGAACATCAGGGAACTTGCTACTTAAGGCTCGGTAGGGGTGGAGAGAAGAAGATACATGAGTCTATCTCTGATTTTCAGATAGGCAAAGCTGTTCAGATAAAAGAAGGAAATCGGGTAGTGTTATTTTCAACAGGAGGTATTTTTGATGAAGCGCTTGGAGCTGTGGAATTACTCAATATGCAAGATATTCATCCAGCATTATATACTTTTCCTACTGTGAAGCCGATTGATAAGGAATTGATTCTGGAATGTGCCGGAAAATATGATTTCATAGTGACTGTAGAAGAACATAACATTATTGGTGGATTTGGCAGTGCTGTGGCAGAGGTGTTGAGTGAGATATCCGGAAATCGGGCGGCACAGATAAAGATCGGTTTGAATGATACTTATTCTTGCATTGTGGGAACTCAGAAGTATTTGAGAAATGAATATGGTATGAGTGCTGAGAAGATTGCTATAAAAATAGTAGAAAGTATAAATGCTTAAAAAACTGTTCTTTATATTGAAGTTACTTTTTATTCCTTATTATGTGAGGAAGAAAAAGATGAAATAATAATTCTTGCTATGTGAATAGTGCAACGGAGAACGTTCAATTTTCGTTTAAAAAATGGTTAAAAAGCAACGTTTTAAATTGTAAGTTATAGAATAATTATTAGGATATTTCGATATTGCCAATTACCTTTGTAGAAAATATTGAGATAATGAGTAAATTTAAAACATATAAAAAGCAGGAACCAATAGAACAGGCTGTCTCTTAAATGAAAAAGCCGTGTGTCTTTTGTGAATAATTAGAGTCTTGTTTTGATTATCAAGCGGAAATTTATATCTTTGTATTAACTAAGGTGGTATCGCAATGAAAACAAAAAGCGAATATATAAAACAATTGCAGTCGTGTGCGGGTATCTTGCGTCAGCGTTTTGGTATTCGTTCATTGTGTATTTTCGGTTCTGTAGCTCGCGAAGAACAACAGGAAACAAGCGATGTGGATGTTTGCGTGGAAATGGAGCCAAAACTTTATCTTTTTGTAGAGTTGGGTATGTTTCTTGAGGACTTATTAGGTTGCCGTGTAGATGTTGTACGTAAGCATCGCAATATGAATGCTTTTCTTAAAGATGAAATAGAACGGGATGGAATTTATATCATTTGAAAAAAAGGAAGAGCATTGATGGCTTTGCGGCAGATCGAAAATTCTATTCTCTTATTGCTGGAATGGAATAAAGATGTGCAAAATGTTGATGATTATTTGTTATCACCAGAAGGTACGAAAAATCTAGCAGCGAGTTGTATGCTTATTGAAGCTATCGGTGAAGCCTATAAGAAAATAGATAAAGAAAGTGAGGGTGTGCTGTTACCATTATATCCAGATATTCCTTGGAAAGCAGTAAAAGGGATTCGTGATCGTATTGCTCATGGATATTTTGAAATAGATGCAGATATTATTTTTGAGACGACAAAAGAGAACTTATCTCCCTTATTAGACGCTACTCGATTTTTTATTCAAAAGCTTTCTGAAACAACGTAACTTTAACATTGCGTTTACTGTGATGGATGTAATACTTTTAAGGGCATTATGGGTACACAGTGGGTACTTACATGAAAGCCGCTATCCCGAAATCATTCGGATAGCGGCTTTTTTAAAATAGTGCGTTTATCAAACGCACTATTCACGCAATTTTTTGTACTTTTGCCGACTGTTTAATAGACACATCCGAAAAAACTTTAAAAAACGAGATAAAATGGCAGTAGAATTAAAAGACCTGACCAAACGCAGCGAGAATTATTCGCAGTGGTATAATGAGTTGGTGGTGAAGGCCGATCTGGCAGAACAATCGGCTGTGCGTGGCTGTATGGTGATCAAACCTTACGGATACGCTATCTGGGAGAAAATGCAGCATCAGCTGGATGATATGTTTAAGGAAACAGGACACGTGAATGCCTATTTCCCTTTGCTGATTCCGAAGTCTTTCCTTAGCCGTGAAGCGGAACATGTGGAAGGTTTTGCCAAGGAGTGTGCAGTAGTAACACACCATCGTCTGAAAAATGCTCCTGACGGTAGCGGAGTAATCGTAGACCCGGAAGCTAAACTGGAAGAAGAACTGATTATCCGTCCAACTTCTGAAACCATCATCTGGAATACTTATAAGAACTGGATTAATTCTTATCGCGATCTGCCTATTTTGTGTAATCAATGGGCGAACGTGATGCGTTGGGAAATGCGTACCCGCCTCTTCCTGCGTACTGCAGAATTCCTGTGGCAGGAGGGACATACAGCACACGCCACTCGTGAAGAAGCTGAAGAAGAAGCAGTACGTATGCTGAACGTATATGCCGAATTTGCCGAAAAATATATGGCTGTTCCTGTAGTGAAAGGTGTGAAATCTGCCAATGAACGTTTTGCCGGTGCATTGGATACTTACACTATCGAAGCCATGATGCAGGACGGAAAAGCTCTGCAAAGTGGTACGTCTCACTTCCTTGGACAGAATTTTGCCAAGGCATTTGATGTGCAGTTCGTGAACAAGGAAAATAAAATGGAATATGTTTGGGCTACTTCATGGGGGGTATCTACCCGTTTGATGGGAGCACTGATCATGACTCACTCTGATGATAACGGACTTGTACTGCCTCCTCATTTGGCTCCGATACAGGTGGTTATCGTGCCTATCTATAAGAATGCAGAGATGCTGCAGAAGATTGATGAGAAGGTAGCCGGTATCGTTGCTAAACTGAAATCTATGGGTATTTCGGTGAAATATGATAATGCCGATAACAAACGTCCGGGCTTCAAGTTTGCAGACTATGAATTGAAAGGTGTACCTGTACGTCTTGTGATGGGTGGTCGTGATCTGGAAAACAATACAATGGAAGTAATGCGCCGCGATACGCTGGAAAAAGAAACCCGTTCTTGCGATGGTATCGAGGAATACGTAAAAGATCTGTTGGAAGAAATTCAAGCAAATATTTACCAGAAGGCTCTCAACTATCGTAACCCTCACATCACGAAAGTAGATAGTTACGACGAATTCAAGGAAAAGATTGAAGAAGGTGGCTTTATCCTTGCTCACTGGGATGGTACTACCGAAACTGAGGAGAAGATCAAGGAAGATACAAAGGCTACTATCCGCTGTATTCCTTTCGAAACTTTCCTGGATGATGATAAAGAACCGGGTATCTGTATGGTAACCGGCAAACCGTCGGCTTGTCGCGCTTTGTTTGCCCGTTCATATTAATAAGATATCATTAAGATAATAGGAGAGGGCTGCACTTCCGTATAGGAGGATGCAGTCCTTTTTGCTTTTTACAGGATTGTCATACTCTGTACATGCTTCCGTAATATTAAACCTCTATCTTTGCAGCGTAATAAAAAAGCAAGGAATTAGATATGAAACTGAATAGAAATGATTACCGTATGTATTCTATTCCATAAATTCTCTTGAGGTCATGCCTGCGTGATGCAGACATGACTTTGTGTTTATAGAAGATTAGAATAACTGTGTTTTCAGGCCGAATGATAAACTGAGGTAGTCTTTCGGTTTCAGATATTTGTTAGTGAATGCGCTTACCACATACAGGTCGCATGTACTTATCTCATAGAAGAAAGTGACAGCTCTTGCCCCCAGGCGCCAGCGTGGAGGTATGTTGTAAGTCAACCGTTGACCCAGGAAAACATGGATACGTATTTTGGATGAGAAACCATAGTAACCTTTCGGATAACGGTCGGGTTCATGTGCCCAGAATTCACCTCCGAATACGGTATTTAGATACATACCGCATGCAAGGGGTTCAACTGCAAAATCTTGTCCAAGTGAGATGCTCCAAGGCATATAGTTCTGTTTCAGGGTCATGGTGATTTTGGTACGTTTGGAATCATATTTAGGCAGGATACCAAAGAGGATATCCGTTTCCCACTGATTTCGTTTACCATAATCCCATCCAGTACCCAATGACAGCAATCCCATATTACCGGCAAATTGCAGTTTGGTATGAGTCGGTATCAGACTTTCCCAATGTTTCCGGTAACGATGGACACGCTTATCATAACGGCTGGAACGTTTCTCACTAATATCGGCGCTATCTATTTTAGTTTTCTCTTTTTCTAACCATACCGTATCATATTTCACAATGATAATAGTATCCCTGAACACTTGGGCCGGCTCTGTATTTATTGTTTTCACTTCCTGTGCATGGCCGGTTGACGAATAGACAAGAAGGAAGCATATTAATGCTTTAATAATAGACCACTTCGCGCTCATATTTGTCGGGAGTTACAGTGAATACATAGTAGCTACGGTTTTTCATGCAATCACTCATGTAGTACATCACGCCATCATCAAAAAGATCCTCTTCGAATACATGATGTTCGTGAGCTGCCGTACAGAATAATAAACCGGGAAATCTCTTAATGCTATATTGGAAAACCTGGGCTACATTATTATTAAACTCGAAGCAAAATGGACGTATATGCATGGAGAAGATGGTACGGTCGTACTCTTCGCGACGGTCTTCCAATTGAGCATTGATGAAGTCAAAGTCAGGAATAGGACGGGAGTAATCGAACTCGAGAGCATTGGTATTCAGACAAACGAATTTGATGCGGCCGGCAATAAATGAAAAATTGGGCTCACCGAAAATGGCGCGATAAGTTTCTTCACCTGTACCGAGACAGTCATGGTTACCTATGAGACCAACATAAGGAACTTTCAGCTTATTCATGATATCGCGTTGCCACAGGAACTCGTCTGTGACACCAAAATCACTGAAATCTCCGCCATGGATGACAAAATCAATGTCATCTCGTTTATTGAGGTGATTGACAAAATCCTGGGTTTCATCATACCAACGTTGTGAATCGCCCATGGTAACAAAACGGATTGTCGTCTTGTCCTTACAATTGGCTTCTATTTTTGCTATATTGCGATTGTTTATATCCGTCGGACCACTGATACGCACATCATAAGGATGGTAGTCTATCATGTCGCAACTGCCCATAAACAGACCTATGAGCGGGATGAATAAGAGTTTAGATAGTTTCATGTGAATGATATTAATAGTATATATAAAACCTCTATATTGAAAACTGGATGCAAAGATAGAGTTTTTTTTGATTAATGATTGTCTTATATTCCTTTTTTCTGTCCTTTCATGCTACACTAATTATTTGATAGTTGTCTATTTTTTAGACGGAGGTGTCTAATTATTAGACACTTAATGGCTGGGATTAGAAAGCTAATTTCTTGATAATAAACGGATTTTAAGTTTTGGCACGCTTTCTGCATTTATATAGTTAAAGTATTGCGTGTATTAATCTTAATATGCTAAAGAGTAGATTAAAAGAAATAACTAATAACTCATAATTTAAAGAACATCATGATTGAAATTAATGACATCAGTAAAGTATTCCGTACATCGGAAGTGGAAACAGTAGCATTGAACCACGTGAACCTCGAAGTGAAAGAGGGGGGAGTTTGCAGCTATTATGGGACCGTCAGGTTGCGGAAAATCAACCCTGTTGAATATTCTGGGATTACTGGATAATCCGACGGAAGGATCATATAAACTTCTGGGACAGGAAGTAGGAAACCTGAAAGAAAAAGAGCGTACACGCGTTCGTAAAGGTAAACTGGGTTTTGTATTCCAAAGCTTCAATCTGATAGACGAACTGAATGTGTATGAAAATGTGGAATTGCCTTTGACTTATCTTGGTATCAAAGCTTCCGAACGTCGCCGGATGGTGGAAGAAATACTGAAACGAATGAATATCAGTCATCGTGCCAAACACTTTCCACAACAGCTTTCCGGTGGTCAGCAGCAACGTGTAGCCATTGCTCGCGCCGTGGTTACTAATCCTAAGCTGATACTTGCCGATGAGCCGACCGGTAACCTGGATTCTAAGAACGGTGCAGAAGTAATGAACCTGCTGACAGAGTTGAACCGGGAAGGAACTACCATTATCATGGTGACACACTCCCAGCACGATGCTTCTTTCGCCCATCGTACGATTCATTTGTTCGATGGCAGTATAGTGGCAAGTGTTGCAGCACAGGAAATGTAAATTTACGATTATTACAGATTAGATCATGAAACAATTATATTATGTCATAAGGACCTTACTACGTGGGCGCGGCTCGAATATTATCAAAGTCATTTCCCTTGGATTGGGATTGACGATGAGCATTTTGCTGTTTTCCCGTGTGGCTTTTGAACAAAGTTACGATACCTTCTACAAAGACTATGACAATTTATATCAGATATTCTCTATTTTTTCAGCTGATGGTGAACAGTTTGAGCCTCAAAAGCAAAACTGTGGCCCCGTGGCAGGTGCCATATTGGAAAACTTCCCGAAAGAAGTGGAAGCAGCTACCAGTATCGCCTATTTTCTCGGTGGTCCGTTGTATAATGGCAGTGTTCGTTTCGATGATGAGATCCTGTTGGCAGACTCACTCTTTTTCCGAACTATGGGTATTGAGGTACTGAGCGGAAATCCGGAGAATGAACTGGTACAACCGGATGTTATTTTTCTGAGCGACCGCTTGGCACAGAAAATCTTCGGCGGCGAAAACCCTATTGGAAAAGTGCTGAGCTACAATAAAGAAATAACATTTACAGTGAAGGGGACTTATGCTGCTTTACCGGAAAACACTACGATGCGTCCCGAGGGAGTTGCATCTATGCCCACAGCCTGGAGTCGCAGTTGGGGTAACTATTCCTGGCGTGGGGGAGACAGTTACTACGAATATATCCGTTTCCGTCCGGGAGCTGATAAAGAGATTATCAATGCCCGACTGGATGACATGATACAGAAATATCGTCCGGAAGAGGATAAGAAAGCTTATGGCTATACAGCTTTTGTCAAACCCATCCGGGATGTATATCGAAACGAAGACCAGGTGAAACGGATGGATAGCATTATGAGTATCCTGGCTTTTGCAATTCTTTTTATTGCAGCACTAAACTATGTATTGATATCCATCTCCTCGCTTACTTACCGCGCAAAAGCGGTGGGAGTACATAAGTGTAGTGGTGCAAGCGGAGGTACTGTATTCTCAATGTTTCTTCTGGAGACAGGTATTATCATTGTACTGGCTCTGGTGTTAATGGGACTGATATTGCTTAATTTTCAGGAGTTTATAGAAGATACTACCGCAGCTAAACTGAGTGTACTTTTTGCACCCGATCGTATTTGGGTACCGCTCGCTGTAGTGTTGGTTCTTTTTGTTGTGGGGGGGAGTATTGCCAGGCAGATTATTTGCGCGGATACCGGTGTCGCAGGTTTTTCGTCGCTATACGGAAGGTAAGAAGGGGTGGAAACGTCCATTACTTTTTATCCAATTCGCAGGTGTGGCCTTTATCTGTGGACTGATGTATGTGGTGATGGCGCAGTACAATTATGTGAAAGATAAAGATATGGGATATAATCCGCAGCGTGTAGCGGTGGGGAATGCTTATTTTGGTAGTGAGGAGGAGAGTGGACCGGCATTGCAGTTTTTCCGTGGTTTACCTTATGTCGAAGAAGTTTCTTCTGCGGTCAGTACCCCTATCTGGAGCTATAGTGGCTCAATGATTGAAGGTGAAAGAGGACAGTCCCTCTTCTCGACACGCTACAGTTTTGCTCTTGAAGACTACTTTAAAATGATGGGTATGACGATGAAGGAAGGTCGTGCTCCACGTGCAGCAGATGAAATAGTAGTGAATGAGGCTTTTGCGGAGAGGATGCGTTGGGGAGACAAGGCTTTGAATCACCCGTTACGTACAGAAGGCAAAAATTTTAAAGTAGTAGGTATATTGAAAGATTTTCATATCGGTTCCTATTACCAGCCACAGGATGTCATAATGTTCGGATATACCCGTACTTTCGGTAATACTGTCCATGTGCGTCTCAAAGAACCTTTTGTTGAGAATTTACGGCGTCTGAACAAAGACGTAAACGAAGCTTATCCGGACAAAACGATTGACTTTGCCGGATTGGAACAACGAATATTGGAACGGTATAATCCGGTTCGTGTCTTTAGCAATGCTACAATATTGGCAGCGGTAACCATGTTCTTTGTTATGCTGATGGGCTTGATCGGTTATACTACGGATGAAGTGCGCCGTCGCTCCAAAGAAATTGCTATTCGTAAAGTGAATGGAGCGGAATCTTCGGGGATATTGGAGTTACTTTCGAAGGATGTCCTTTATGTAGCGGGACCGGCTGTCATTATCGGTATTATTGCCTCGGCATACGTCAACGAGATGTGGATGGATCAGTTTGCTGCACAGGTGCCTCTTTCGTGGCCGGTATATGTGCTGATAGCATTGGTTATCCTGTTATTTATTGTTGCTTGCGTCATCTGGAAGTCATGGCGGATAGCGAATGAAAATCCGGTGAATAGTATTAAAAGCGAATAAACGTATGAAGCAGATATACTATGTAATTCAAACACTGCTCCGTGGGCGCGGTAGCAATATCATCAAGGTTCTCTCTCTGGGCTTGGCACTGACGATGAGCATTCTGCTTTTTGTTCGTGTTGCTTTCGAGCAAAGTTATGATACTTGCTACCGTGATCCGGACCGCATCTATCAGCTCTTCTCTATCTTCACTATCAACGGTGAACAGGGGGAACCGGGTGAACTGAACCTGCCTCCTGTGGCAGGTGCCGTCTTGGAGAACTTTCCCCAAGAAGTGGAAGCGGCTGTCAGTGTTTGCAAATACATGGCTTTTGGACCGCTTTATAATGGTAGTGTACGTTTTAAGGATTACGCTGTAATGGCAGACTCACTCTTTTTCCAGACATTGGGAATCGAAGTCCTTAGAGGTGATCCGTTGCATGAACTTCAACAGAAGGATGTGGTCTTTCTGAGTGATCGTCTGGCACAGAAAATGTTTGGTGATGAAGACCCCGTGGGTAAAGTGATAAACTATGATAAACAACTGCAGCTCACTGTAAAGGGTATTTATGCTGCTTTGCCAGAGAACTCCACCATGAACCCTGAAGCTGTCATTTCTATTGTCAGTGCATGGAGTCGTGACTGGGCGGAATATTCATGGGAAGGAGGTGATTCTTTCTTTCAATATATCCGCTTTCGTCCGGGTGTGAAGGTAGATGTTGAGAAGTTCAATGCACGCCTGGAGACTGTGATTCATAATTATCTTCCTCAAGATGGGAAAGATAATTCGAGTTATACCTCTATTGTGAAGCCTTTGCGTGATGTATATCGCAGTGGTGACATGGTAAAGCATATGAATGCCATTACACTTATCCTCGGTCTGGCCATTCTTTTCATTGCAGCAATGAATTATGTACTTATTTCTATTTCTTCACTCTCGTATCGTGCTAAGGCGGTGGGAGTACATAAGTGTAATGGTGCATCAGGCGGTACCGTATTTTCAATGTTCCTGCTGGAGACAGGTATTGTTATCTTATTGTCATTGATATTGATGGTATTGCTGTTGCTGAATTTCCGTGAGATGATAGAAGAGACGATGGAGGTCCGGTTGACATCCCTGTTTGTGTTTGGACGTATTTGGGTGCCACTGGTGGTAGTGGTAGGCTTGTTTGTTGTGGGCGGTGTGCTACCGGGGCGAATGTTTTCGCGAATACCGGTGTCACAGGTTTTTCGTCACTACACAGAAGGGAAGAAAGGGTGGAAGCGTCCGTTGCTTTTTATTCAGTTTTTGGGTATGGCTTTTATCTGTGGACTGATGTGTGTCATCATGGCCCAGTATCACTATGTATTGAATAAAAATACAGGATATGATGCCCGGCGTATAGCTACGTCCGATATCTATTTTGATAGTGACTCCGAACGCGATGCTGCCCGTCAGTTCTTTCGCGGACTCCCTTATGTGGAGGATGTGGAATCTGCCAGTTATCCACCCTGTATCGGCATGAGTGGTATGAGGATAATGGATGAAAGTGGGCAGTCACTTTTCTCATCACGCTACTGTGTAGAGACAGAAAACTACCCTAAAATGATGGGCATGGTGATAAAGGAAGGTCGTATGGCACGGGAACGCAATGAGGCTGTGGTGAATGAAACATTTGCCAAGACTATGCGCTGGGGAAATGATATCGTGGGACGTATAGTGCATCAAGGGAATACAAGTCTGGGAGATCTGCGTGTTGTGGGAGTACTCAAAGATTTTCATACAGCATCATTTTATGTGCCGCAGCAGCCACTTATTGTACGATGCGGACGGTTTGGTGCTTGTATCCATGTACGCCTGAAAGAGCCTTTTGCAGAGAACATGAGGCGGCTGAATAGTGAGGCATCCGCTGCTTTCCCTACGAAAACAGTAGATTTCTGCTCTCTGGAACAGGATATGGCAGAGAATTATAATATCGTCCGTGTCTTTCGTAATGCTACTGTACTGGCAGCAGTGGTCATGTTTTTTGTCATGCTGATGGGCTTGATAGGTTATACCACCGATGAGGTACGCCGTCGTTCAAAAGAAATCGCTATCCGCAAGGTGAACGGTGCAGAGTCGTCTACCATCTTAGAAATGTTGTCGCGTGATGTACTTTGGGTAGCGGTGCCGGCAGTCATCATGGGTACTGTGGGGGCGTGGTATGTAAATGGGATATGGATGGATCTCTTTGCAATACAAGTACCGCTGGGAGGATCAGTGTATGTATTGGTAGCTATTACTAATTTGATGATCATTACGGCATGTGTTGTATGGAAAGCATGGAGCATTGCGAACGAAAATCCGGTGAAGAGTATTAAGAGCGAATAAATTATTATAATAGATAAAAGTTATCATTATGAGACACCTTTATTATACCCTGCAAAATTTGCTTCGCGGACGCGGATCAAATATCATTAAAGTTATTTCTTTGTCATTAGGGCTACTAATGTCTGTTTTCCTTTTTGCACGTATTGCTTTCGAGTTGAGTTTTGATAACTTCTATCATGAACCGGAGAATCTTTACATAGTCAAGACCGGTTGGATGAATAAGGGAGTGTTGAGTGGTGGAGAGGGATATAATACCATCCAAACCATTCCTGCTACCATTGCAGAGGAATTTCCTGATGAGGTACAGAGTGCTACTACCAGCTGTTCTCTTTTTGGTAAGGAGTATCGCTTGGGAGAACATAAGTTCATGTTGCCTACAGTGATGGCAGATACTCTTTACTTTGCCACCCTCGGTATCGAAGTATTGGAGGGAAATCCACAGGAATTGGCAAATCCGGATGCAATATTCTTGTCCTATACGTCGGCACGCACTATTTTCGGCAGTGAGTCACCATTAGGGAAGACATTGAATTACTCAATTGGTGGTACTACAGTACCTATGCTCGTAAAAGGTGTCTATGCTGATGTGCCACTGAATACAGAATTATATACCCGTCCTGAAGCTATTGTCTCTTTTCCCAGCATCGAACGGCATACCCGTTGGTCTTTAGGCTGGAACAGTGGCGGCAATTACGACGGATACGTACGTTTACGAAATCCTGCTGATGCTAATAAATTGAATAAGCATCTTTCAGTTGCTATTGCCCGTCATATTCCGGAAGAGAGCGGATTGGAACTGAAAGTTACTGTGGATCCTATGCGTAGTCTGCACCTTGCCAAGCCGACGGTACGGAAAATGATCTGGATCATGGCATTGCTCGGAGCAGTACTACTTTTCACAACAACACTAAATTATGTGTTGATATCGATAGCTTCACTGACGCAACGTGCAAAATCCATTGGTGTACACAAGTGCAGTGGAGCATCCGAACGTAGCATTTTCTCTATGTTTCTGATGGAGACAGCGGTAGTGATTCTACTGGCACTATTATTGATAGGAGTGTTGGTGTATGTTTTCCATGAAAAAATGGAAGAACTGGCATCTATTCCGTTGAGTGTTCTCTTTGCCTGGCAGAACTTGTGGGCACCTTTGTCTGTAGTTGCTCTCTTATTTCTGTTGGGAGGATGTTTGCCTGGTATTTTGTTTTCGCGTATACCGGTGACGCAAGTGTTCCATCGCTATACTTCCGGACGTCGTGGTTGGAAGCGGGTACTATTATTCATACAGTTTGGAGGTGCAGCATTTATACTGGGCATGATGCTGGTGGTATTTATACAATATAATTATGCAACCGGACGTGATCGTGGTTTCCGTCCTGAACGCGTTGTATACGTTTACCAACGATTAGAAAATCCGGATAACTTGCGTAGCGTTCTTTTAGGATTACCCTATGTAGAGTCTGTGGCCTCTGCCAGTGCATCGTTACTGGGTTTTTATGCTCCTCACATGGTGACTGATAATCAAGGAAACCGGCTTTTTTCTCCTCGCTTTTCTATATTCGATACGGATTACCTGGACTTTATCGGCTTACGACTTAAAGCAGGAAAAAACTTATCGGGTAGTGGACAATTGCTTGTAAACCGCACTTTTGTAGAAAAGATGAAATGGGAGGGTACCGGTATAGGTGAACACGTAAATGATCTGGGTACAGTAGTAGGCATTTTGGATTCGTTCAGTTTTCCTCTTGCACCGGATGATAGCGATCCGGTTATGATAGCTTGGACAGAAGGCATAGAAAGCACTCTACATGTGCGCCTGAAGAAGCCTTTTGACGATAATCTTATCCGACTGAATGAAGAGATGCAGCATGTGTATCCGCAGAATGAGTTACTGTTTCGTTCAATGGAAAAAGAAATGCAGAGTTATTCGGAATCCGTTCGCATATTCCGTGATGTCACTTTATTAGCATCTGTTACAATCTTGTTTATCATTCTTATGGGGCTCATTGGTTATGTAAATGATGAAATTCGTTTGCGCTCCAAGGAAATAGCTATTCGTAAGGTGAATGGGGCAGAAGTGAGCGGTGTGTTGCGTCTACTGACGCGTGATGTCTTGTGGTTGGCCATTCCGGCAGTAACGATTGGTACAATCGGAGCATTCAAAGCCGGTGAAGTTTGGATCAGTCAGTTTAGGGATGCTATTTCCTTGCCTGTAATGGGGTATATGGGTGTTGCTGTGGCTCTGCTTATGTTTATTATCATGTGCGTCATAATTAAGGCATGGCACATTGCTAATGAGAATCCGGTGAAGAGTATTAAGAGTGAGTAACTGTTTCCTGTGTTCGGGTAACCTTTCGTATATATATACACAGTACTGTGAGTGCTGTCAGGAAAGCAAAGAAATCGGCAACGGGCATACTGGTCCAGATTCCATCCAGTCCCATGAAACGGGGAAAGAAGATCAGACCGGGAAGCAGATATAAAAGTTGCCGGGTGAGCGAAAGGAATATACTGATTTTAGCTTTTCCTATACTCTGGAAGAAGTTACCGATTACAATCTGTGCACCTACCAATGGGAACATCAGCACGCAGATGCGGACACCGCGAGAAGCAATGTCAATCAGCTCTTGATCGTTCGTGAAGATAACGGATACTGCATGTGGAAAAAGTTCGCAAATGAGGAAGCCACTGCTTGTGATACACACACCGGTCAGGATACTCAGTTTCAACGTTTGCTTCACACGGTCGTGTTTCTGTGCTCCGAAGTTATATCCAACAATTGGTTGCATACCCATGGTCAGACCCAATACAATCATTATATAGAGTGTAAGCAGGCGATTGATGATACCGTAAGCTCCGATGGCCATATCGCCTCCGTGACGTTGTAACGTATTGTTGATGATAATCACAATGACACAGGCACATACATTCATCAGGAAAGGAGACATGCCGATTGAAAAAATGCTACTGATGATGCGTTTCCTCAGTTTCCAAAAGTCAGGACGAAAACGAACGAAACTATCCTTATCAAGGAAATGCTTCACCACCCATACCATACCGATAAACTGTGAAATAACGGTTGCCGTAGCTGCTCCGCGAATTCCCCAGTCAAAATGGAAAATGAAGATAGGGGCAAGGATGATGTTACAGACCACTGTTACCATGGAAGTCAACATCGCCTTTTTAGGATATCCTGTGGCACGCATAATATTGTTTAGCCCGATCATGGTATAAGTAATTGGGGTTCCTGCCAAGATAATTTGCATGAAGTCACGTGCATAAGGTAATGTTTCGGAACTGGCACCGAAGAATCTCAATATATCATCCAAAAACAGAAAAGCAAGTCCACCGAATACTACTGCATTAATCAGACAAAACATCAGCGTATTTCCCAATACCTCAGTTGCTCCGTCTAAATCTTTCTGCCCCAGACGGATGGATGAAATGGTAGAACCGCCTGCTGATACCAGCGTACAGAATGCTACCACGAGGTTCATCAAAGGGAATGTAATAGCTAATCCGGCAATACCCATTGCACCTACACCATGACCTATGAAAATGCTGTCGATAATGTTGTACAGAGAAGTTATTGTCATGCCGATAATAGCGGGTATGGAATACTGTAACAGCAGTTTTCCGATGCTCTCGGTACCTAATATGTGAGGGTTATTATCCATAACTATTTATCTAAAGAAAGTGATGAGTCCGCGTTCGTCAGCTCCGGTCCGTGTCGTCCGCGTATCTGTATTCGCAGCAAAGTTACTCATTTATTTGCTCGGTTCAAGGATTATTCTGACCTTTGTATCGTAATAGATAAGGTATTAACATTATAAGGTAAAAGAAAGTTTATATGGCTGAAACTAAAAACATCGCCGTTCTCTTCGATTTCGACGGTGCCGTTGTCGACACAGAGACGCAGTACAGCGTTTTTTGGCATAAAATGGGAGTAGATTACTTAGGTATGGAAGATCTGGAAAGTCGTGTTAAGGGGCAGACCCTGATGTATATCTACGATACCTTCTTTCCCGGTATGACAAAAGAGAGGGAGGAAATCACTGTAGGTCTCGACCGCTTTGAACAGGATATGTCATACGATTTTGTTCCCGGGGTGGAGGAATTTATTGCCGATCTTCACCGTAATGGTGTGAAAATGGCCGTAGTTACCAGCTCCAATGATAAGAAAATGGAAGCTGTATACCGTGCTAAACCTGAAATCAAAAGTATGTTCGACCGTATTCTCACAGCAGAAATGTTCACTGCCTCTAAACCAGCACCCGATTGTTTTCTGCTTGGTATGGAAGTATTTGACACTACTCCGCAAACAACTTATGTTTTTGAGGATTCCTTTAATGGTCTGAAAGCCGGAATTGCTTCCGGTGCTACAGTTATTGGTCTGGCTACCACTAATTCACGGGAAGAAATTACCCCGTTGTGCCACTATGTTCTGGATGATTTCCAGGGATTCGCTTACGATAAATTAACAGAATTGCACAAGTAAAGGGGAAAAGGATTACCTTTGCGGCGATAAATAAAAGTACGAACTATAATTTACGATATATGATTTGCAACGTGTATCTGTACACAGTCAAAATTGTACATTGTAAATGATTAAATTGTAAATGAAATTATGGCTGGATATATTTCAGATGACACTCGTAAAGTGACCACTCATCGCCTTGTTGAAATGAAGCAAAGAGGCGAAAAAATTTCTATGTTGACATCCTATGATTACACTATGGCACAGATTGTGGATGGTGCAGGTATGGATGTAATTCTTGTGGGTGATTCTGCCAGTAATGTAATGGCTGGTAATGTGACGACACTTCCGATCACCCTTGATCAGATGATTTATCATGCTAAGTCCGTAGTTCGTGGAGTAAAACGTGCTATGGTTGTAGTGGATATGCCTTTCGGCTCTTACCAGGGCAATGAGATGGAAGGGCTTGCTTCTGCCATCCGCATTATGAAAGAGAGTCATGCAGATGCTTTGAAACTGGAAGGTGGTGAAGAAATAATAGGTACTGTGAAGCGTATTCTGAGCGCAGGTATTCCTATTATGGGACATCTGGGACTGATGCCGCAATCTATCAATAAGTATGGTACTTACACTGTTCGTGCCAAGGATGATACCGAAGCTGAGAAACTGGTACGTGATGCCCATCTGCTGGAAGAGGCAGGATGCTTTGCCATTGTGTTAGAGAAAATCCCGGCGGAATTGGCAGAACGTGTGGCAAGCGAACTTACTATTCCTATTATCGGTATTGGTGCCGGCGGTGGAGTGGACGGACAGGTGCTGGTTATTCAGGATATGTTGGGTATGAATAATGGTTTCCGTCCCCGTTTTTTACGTCGTTATGCCGATTTGCATACGATAATGACTGACGCTATAAGCCGTTATATATCTGATGTGAAGAACTTAGACTTCCCGAATGAGAAAGAGCAATATTGATAATCTTTGGTCGCTGGGATTTATGCGGATATGCATGGCTAATTTCCTGCTTTTTGCATCCCTATATATGCTATTCCCGGTACTGCCTGCGGTGATGGTGTCACGCTTAGGCATTTCTACTGTACAGGTGGGTAGTATGTTTTTGGTGTTTGCGGTGGGTATGTTCCTTGTAGGACCATTTCATGCATATCTGGGAGATGCGTATAAGCGAAAGCACGTGCTTGTCTACTCCACATTTATAATGTTAGCAGCGACGGTGGGTTATCTATTTGCTGATACTTTTACGAAATTGCTGTTACTTGCCGTTGTGCAGGGAGGAGCTTTCGGATTAGCGGCCACAGCGGGAATTACAGTTGCCATTGATATTACAAATTCTCCGCGCCGTAGCGCAGGGAATATGACATATGCTTTGGCGGCTCGTCTAGGTATGTTGGTAGGAGTGGGAGTAGGAATATGGATGTTCCAGCTCAAAGGCTTCAGCATGGTAGTGTATCTTTCCGCATTGTGCGGTATATTTAGTATACTGTTTGCATTGCGGGTGTATGTTGCTTTCCGTGCACCTATAGGTATAGGACGTTGTAATATCGACCGTTTTTTACTGTCACGGGCTTGGTTGCCTGCCCTCAATGTAGTGCTGATAGCTTTTGTGTCGGGGATAGTAATACCTATAATAAAGGATGGGGATTACAGTGCGACTTTCTTCCTGGTTGTTTTGGTGATACTTACAGTACCTCTTACGAAGATATTCGTCAAGCTTTCGCAGCATTGCCAGCGTGGAACAGCAAATACAACTTGCCATTTGGCTATGGAAACGGGAATTTTAATAGGTATTGCAGTTTGCTGCTTCCTGTCAAACAACATAGAACTGTATTCTATGTTTGAAGATGGTTCAAGCATTGAAAAACCACACTTTTATGTAGATTTTCAATTGATCTATAAAATTATAGGTGTGGGAATCATTGTAGCACTACTATTTTATTTCCTGCTGACGCGTCCCTATTATAAGAGAAGGCGAGTGAGATAAACCCGTGTCAAAACAAATATGGGATAAAAATAATCCCTCCAATGATTGCCGCCGCAACAGCGCATACCAGCACTGCACCGGCGGCAATATCTTTTATTTGTCCTGCAATGGGATGACGCTCCGGGGATACCAGATCCACCAATCTTTCAATTGCCGTATTGAAGAGCTCCGCAGCTACGACCACACCAATACAAAGGATAATAATCATCCATTCCGTACGTGTAATGTCGAAAAGGAAACCTGCGCCTATCACGATTATTGTAGTAATCAGGTGAAAACTAAGATTCTGTTCTTTCCCAATACATTGCCGGATGCCTTTCCAGGCGTATCCAAAGCTTCGGATTTGTTTCTTAAAATCGTATTTCATATTCAATTTCTTGAAACTTGTTTCACTCCTTTTACTGTTCTCAACTTCTTTATAAGTGTTTCTAAACGTCCTGTATCGCCTACCATAATTGTCATAGTGCCGGAGAATAGTCCGTCATGAGAGTCTATGCCGATGGAGCGTAGAGAAATATCATTTTCTTTAGATATGATTGAGGTGATGTTAGTTACAATGCCAATATCATCATGGCCTACTACACGAAGCGTTATAGGATATTGTGTACCTTGTGATTTACCTGCCCAACGTGCTTTTACAATACGGTATCCGAATCGTTCTCGTAGTTGAGTGGCATTGGGACAATCGCTGCGATGTATCTTAATGCCACCGGTCACACTCACAAAGCCAAATACATCATCTCCATAAATCGGGTTACAACAGCGTGCTAACTTGAAGTCCAATCCTTTTAGATCCTGATCGATTACCAGTACATCTTCTTTTGATCGGGTGATTTCATCGTTCTGCGTTTGCTGCAGGTTATATCCCTCAGCACTACGGTATATAATGTCGTCATGCGTATCATTTTCCCGTCTCTGTTGCTCCAGGTATTTGTCGATGATTTCGTTTACATCCAACGTTTCATCGGCAATGTTTTGATAGAAATCAGTCACAGTTTTGAAACCGAGGCGTTTAATGAGGCGCATCATGACGGCTTCATCATATTCTATTTTCCGGTTTTTGAATTTCCTTTCAATAGTTTCTTTGGCAAAGGCATGCTGCCGGGCAACCATCTCTTTCAAAGCTTGGCGTATCTTGGTACGGGCTTTGGAGGTAGTCACGATATTCAGCCAGTCCTGCTTCGGTGTCTGGGTATTCGAAGTCATAATCTCCACCTGGTCACCACTGTTCAGTACCTGACGAAGTTGCGCATTCTTGCCATTAACTTTCGCACCGATACACTTGCATCCCAATTTACTATGGATATGAAAAGCAAAATCCAGCACTGTGGCACCTTTACCTAACTTAAACAGATCACCTTTCGGGGTGAACACGAAGACTTCATCCTCATACAAATCCAGTTTGAACTGGTCCATAGCTTCCAATCCATTGCTATCTGAATTTTCCAAAGCCTCACGTACCGTAGTCAGCCATTCATCCAATCCTGTTTCACCCTTCACACCTTTATAGCGCCAGTGGGCGGCCAAGCCTCGTTCGGCAATATCGTCCATGCGTTCAGTACGTATCTGTACTTCTACCCATTTACCTTCAGGGCCCATCACGGTGATGTGCAATGATTCGTAACCATTACTTTTGGGCACGGATAACCAGTCGCGCAGACGTTTGGGATTGGGTTGATACATATCTGTTACAATGGAATATGCTTGCCAGCATTCTTGCTTCTCCTTGTCTACAGGTGAGTCCAGAATAATACGGATGGCAAACAGGTCATACACTCCTTCGAAAGGGCATTTCTGCTTCTTCATTTTTTGATAGATGGAGTGGATAGACTTTGTACGTCCTTTGATGTGGAAATGTAGTCCGGCGTCCTCTAATTTTTTCTGCATCGGGGTGATAAAAGCTGCGATATACTTATCGCGGGATGCTTTTGTTTCGTTCAGTTTATCTTTAATATGGTAATAGACCTCTTTTTCCGTATATTTCAGGGAGAGGTCTTCCAATTCCGATTTTAGCTTATATAAGCCTAATTTATGAGCGAGGGGAGCATAGAGATATGCAGCCTCGTTGGCCACTTGCCGGCGGGCTTCGTCGTTCTTGCTATCTTTAATCTGCCGCATGATATTCACACGGTCAGCAATCATTATCAGGATTACGCGCATATCTTCCGCAAAGGAGAGCAACAGATTGCGAAAGTTTTCCGATTCGATAGTCGGGCTTTTGGAATAAAGTTCATTTACGCGTATCAGTCCACGGATAATGCCGGCCACATCTTCACCGAAAGCAGCCTGCACCTCTTCGGGAGTACAAGCTCCGTTTCTCACACTTTCGTGCAACATAATGCCCAGAATCGACGCCCGCTTCATTCCGATTTCTTCGGCAACGATAACGGCAGTCTGCATATCCTTAACCAGTGGATTCAATCCGAAAGTGTCGCGTTGAACCCGGTTATCCTTTATAGAGTTGATAAGATGTGTTTTCAGTTTTCTGCAGTCGCCCTTCTGTAATGTCTCACCGGTCAACTGTAATAATTTTCGGTAGAGAGAGAAGAGCAATTTCTTCTCTTCAGTAGTGAAAAATTCATCTCTTTCCATAATCGTCCATTTTTGTGGTGTAAAGGTAGTTTTTTCTTCTTTTTCTTGATAGGACTTGCAGTTTTTTTTGTATTTTTGGCAATCAATTAATAAAAATAGATAATATGATAACACCGCAAGACAAAGAGTTGCTTACGCAAAAAGGTATCTCAGAAGAACAGATAGCCGAACAACTGGCTTGTTTCGAGAAAGGTTTTCCATATTTGAAGCTGGCTGCTGCCGCTTCTCTGGAAAAAGGAATTCTGGCTCCTGCAGCAGATGAGCAAAAGCTCTATCTCGATGCATGGGACGCTTATACCCGGACAGATAAGGTGGTAGTGAAGTTTGTTCCTGCATCAGGTGCAGCGAGCCGTATGTTCAAGAATTTGTTCGAATTTCTCGGAGCTGATTATGATGCCCCCGAAACTAAATTTGAAAAGACATTCTTTGAACAGATTGAAAAATTCGCTTTCTATGATGATTTGAATGCTGCCTGTGAGAAGATGTCTGGAAAAGATATTCATGCGTTGGTGTCTGAAGGAAACTATAAAGCCGTAGTTGCTGCACTGCTTGAAGCTGCAGGATTGAATTACGGTGCATTGCCGAAAGGTCTGCTGAAATTCCACAGATATGAAGATGGTAACCGTACACCGCTGGAAGAACATCTTGTAGAGGGTGCGCTCTATGCAGCTAATAAGAATGGTAAAGTAAATGTGCATTTTACAGTTTCTCCCGAACACCGCCGTTTGTTTGAAGCATTGGTAGCAGATAAAGCGGCTGTTTATGCAAAGAAATACGGAGTAGATTATAATGTAACTTTCTCTGAGCAGAAACCGAGTACGGATACGATTGCTGCTGATATGGATAATCAACCTTTCCGTGATAATGGTAAGTTGCTGTTCCGTCCGGGTGGCCATGGTGCATTGATCGAAAATCTGAATGACCTAGATGCAGATGTGATCTTTATTAAGAATATTGATAATGTGGTGCCCGATAAGCTGAAAGGTGATACTGTGCTCTACAAAAAGTTGATTGCCGGAGTATTGGTTGCTTTGCAACAAAAGGCATTTGCTTATCTGGAACTTTTGGACAGTGGCAGATATACTCATGAACAGGTGATTGAAATACTGCAATTCCTGCAAAAGAAACTCTTCTGTAAGAACCCTGAAACCAAGAATCTGGAAGATGCCGAACTTGTACTTTATCTGAAAGAGAAGTTGAACCGTCCGATGCGTGTATGCGGTATGGTGAAGAATGTAGGCGAACCGGGTGGTGGCCCGTTCTTGGCATATAACAGTGACGGAACTATTTCTTTGCAAATTCTAGAAAGCTCCCAAATTGATATGGATGATCCGGAGAAGAAAGAAATGTTTGAGAAAGGAACGCACTTTAATCCTGTAGATCTGGTTTGTGCCGTACGTGATTATAAAGGTCATAAATTTGACCTTGCAAATTTCGTAGATAAAGCTACCGGTTTTATTTCTTACAAATCGAAGAATGGTAAGGATCTTAAAGCCCTGGAACTTCCCGGTTTGTGGAACGGTGCAATGAGTGACTGGAATACAGTATTTGTAGAGGTGCCTCTAAGTACATTCAATCCGGTGAAGACGGTGAATGATTTGCTGAGAGATCAACATCAATAAATGATACTTGCGGCTGCGTAGGTCAACACTTGCTGCTGTGTAAGCTTACACTTGTACAAGTGAAAGGTAACGCAGCCGCAAGTGTTTTTATTAGAATTCCACCGTAAGTCCAATTGACGGTAAAACTGTTCCACTTTCCTGCTTTAAATATTTCATTTTATATCTTTGTTCTCCAATGGGAGCAGAAGGATTTTCGATAACTCCTGTACTCATAATCACATCCTGCTGTTTCAGTTTGCTTCCTGTTATATTCTGTATATCAATGTAAAAGCCTACCATGCAACGATGGAAATAGAAAGACTTATCTATACGAACATCGAATTGGGCAAAGTTGGGAAGGCGTTCTGTATTATACTTTGAATAATCATAATATGGACGTCCTTGCGCATTCCATGCTTCAACCAATGAAGACTTATCTTCATCATAAGGAGTATAAGGAGCACCACCGATATAACTGAGTTTACCTCCAATGCTCCAACGGCGAGGCAGATTGTAGGTACCACTGACATTGAGGATAAAACGATTATCCCACGCAGAGGAGATATCACGGAATTTACTACGAAATAATGTGAGTGAAGATACAAAATTAAATTGTCCCGGTGCTTGCCAACGCAACATGGTTTCTATGCCATAAGCTCGTCCGCGCTCTGTAGGAATCAGTACTTCATTACCTACAGTACCATAATCATCTCCTTTACATGCCAATGGAATATTATCCCGTACGGAAAGGGGCATGCGTCCATATCGTTTGAAGAATCCTTCCGCCGAAATCATCAATCTGTCTTCCAAATGCCAGTCAAGCCCAAGACTGGTTTCCATAACCTGCATGTATTTAAGGTTCTTATTTATATAGATGCCGTCATTGTCTTTAAATCCTAAAGCTGTATATGGGGGGAGTTGATAATACAATCCTGCACTTCCACTTAATGCCCATTGCTTGGTAAGATCATAGGATAATGAAAAACGGGGAGAAAGTTGCTTCCATAACTCCTTCATCTCCTGATTGTAATTATTGCCATCTGTCCGGATACCTGCTGAAGCGGAGAACCGTTTATTCGTGCTGATATAGTCTGTGGAGAAGAAGCCGCCCCAACTGAATATGTTCAAATCCGTGTGGTAAATAGAACTGGAACTGAGTATTCGTTGTTTGGTACGGTTGGTATAATTAGAATAATTCACTTCAGCACCTTCTTTCAAAGTCCATTGCCCCAGTCTTGTTCGATTTTCGAAACGAAGGGTAGTCTTTTGCTCTACAGATCGCAGACGGAGGGTTAGATTATCTTCCGAAGAATCATCGTTATTCAGATATTTCACATTACGGTTATTCAGATAATTATGACTTAGCGTGAGTGTTTGTACGTGTTTTCCTGCATAATGGCGATAAGATGCTCCTACAGTGAATGTTTCCTGATGAATGGTAGGAAGATAACTTAATATATATTCCGCATCTTCTCCTTTCTCGTCCGTATTCAGTTTCATTTTATCAATTCCTACCAGACCCAGTACAGTCAGTTCATCATGGGCTGATAATTTTGTCTTTAGTTTGAATTGCCCGTCAATGAAATTAGGCAGGAAAGGTAGGCCCAATGCCTTGAATAATAATTGAAGATACGATTGTCGGATAGAGAACAGGTACGTCGTTTTATCGCTCAGGTGTCCGTTACCACTGAAGGATACTTCGGAAGCTCCCAAGGTCGCTTTATAAGTCTGTTTATCCGGATTACCATCTCTTAAACGGAAATCTAATACAGAACTCATTGCTCCGGAACGATCCGCAGGAAATGCTCCGGTATAGAAACTGATTTCCCGTATCAAATCTGCATTAACGATGCTAACTGGACCACCTGATGCTCCCTGTGTAGCAAAGTGATTGATATTTGGGATCTCTATTCCATCCATATAGAAACGGTTTTCAGAGGGTGATCCACCCCGTACAATCAAATCGTTTCTGTATCCGATAGGTGAGAATGATACACCTGGATATGCCCGCACAATTCGCGAAATATCCCGGTTTCCTCCCGGACTTTTTCTATCTCTTGTAACCCAATAATACGCATACTTACCGGACTCTCCACGGTTTTCCTAAAAGGGGAGGGGGTTACCACAATTGCAGCCAGCATATTTTCATCTTCTTCCATCTCAATCTCAATGAAAGGTGTAGAGGCAGAAACCAAATACTCGGAAGTTACAGCACTTTTATATCCTATCAGCGTTGCTTCGAAACGATAAATTCCAGGTGGTATTTGTTCTATATGGAATATACCCAGTGAATCTGTGGATGCTCCTTTTCCTGGGATACCTGTAACCACTACGTTGGCATATGCCACCGGTTGTCGAGATTGTTTATCAATGACTTTTCCGCGCACGGAGTAGTTGACCGTAGCAGCGTAGATGCACACATTGCACAGTAGCAGTGAAAGTGTCAGTATAATATGTTTGCTTGTTACCATATATGCAAATATAGATATTATTGATATATAATAGATGGAACAGGGGCATAAAAAAACTGTCCGGAAATTATTCCGAACAGTTCTCATTTGTTGTTTAGCTGTAAGATTAATATCTTCCACCGCGGTCGCCGCCATAGCCACCACCACGATTGCCACCGCCGTAACCACCGCCACGGTTGCCACCGCCGTAACCGCCACCACGGTTACCGCCGCCGTAACCACCACCACGGTTGCCGCCTGCAGGTCTTTCTGTTCTAGGGCGAGCTACGCTTACTGCGATATTCTTGCCTTCAAATTCTGTTTCGTTAAGAGTGTCAATAGCCTTCTGACCTTCTTCATCATTCGGCATTTCTACGAAGCCGAAACCGCGTGAACGTCCCGTCTCTCTGTCGTTAATAATGTAGGCTGAAGTTACTTCGCCATACTGTGAAAATAATTCCTGTAAGCTGTCACTGTTTGTGTTCCAGCTTAAGTTTGCAACATAAATGTTCATTTCTTTTTGTAAGTTAAAATTGTTATTTATTAATGATTGAGATCCGCACGGCGTTCATACCTCGCGTACCGCGTTCAATTTCAAATGTAACGTTGTCTCCTTCCGTTATACCTTCAGGAGCAGAAGTAATATGGAAAAAATATTTTTCGCCACTTCCTAAATCTTTTATAAAACCATAACCTCTGGATACATTAAAATGTTCAATGCGTCCGTTTAAAGGCAGAATTTCTTCTGCTTCGCCTTTTTTAGGAATTGATATTTCTATTTCAGAAGCATCTATTTCTTCTTTAGGCTTTACACCTTCGGGTGTAGAATGAAGAATACCGTTTTCGTCTACGTATGCCAGCATCTCTTCGAAGCTACGGCTACCGCTGCTCAAGCGTTCTTCTTTTCTTTTCTGTTTTTCTTCTCGCTTACTCTGTTTCGCTTTTTCTCTGTCTCTTTTACTTGATGTTACTCTTTTTACTGCCATTCTAAAATTATTATATATTATGCAGTTTAAAAACACTGCACTTAGTTTTTCTGACTAATGGTAGCATGCAATCATTTTGAGATTAGCATACAACAATTAAATCGTATAATGAACAAAGGAGCTGATTATGAGGTCAAATTTGGAATGGAATAATTTGCGGAATTCCGCAAAGGCAAACATGCACAAAGAAGATTTCAGAATAAACCCTATTGTTTATGGTACAAAGATACAGATAAAAATGAGCTATCCATTCGTTTTTTCAATTATTTAAAGCAGTAGCTACTTATTTTTTTATGTACATTTGTGCTTCTTAATATAAACACATAGTAAAAATGAAGAAGATTTTATTGTTAGGTTCCGGTGAACTGGGTAAGGAGTTCGTTATTTCTGCCCAACGTAAAGGCCAATATATCATTGCCTGCGACTCGTATGCCGGAGCGCCGGCCATGCAAGTGGCTGATGAATGTGAGGTGTTCAGTATGCTTGACGGCGATGCTTTGGAACGTGTAGTACGCAAACACCAGCCGGATATTATTGTACCGGAAATTGAGGCCATTCGTACAGAACGTCTTTATGATTTTGAAAAAGAAGGTATTCAGGTAGTACCCAGTGCACGTGCTGTGAATTTTACTATGAATCGCAAGGCTATACGTGATCTTGCTGCTCAGGAATTGGGCTTGAAAACAGCTAAATATTTTTATGCCAAATCTTTCGATGAGTTAAAGGCTGCTTCTGAGAAAATAGGTTTTCCTTGTGTGGTGAAACCATTGATGTCTTCTTCAGGAAAAGGACAGTCTCTTGTGAAGAGTGCGGATGAACTGGAACATGCTTGGGAATATGGTTGCAACGGTAGTCGTGGTGATATAAAGGAACTTATTATTGAAGAATTTATAAAGTTTGATAGCGAAATAACTCTGCTTACTGTAACGCAAAAGAATGGTCCTACATTATTTTGTCCTCCTATCGGTCATGTACAAAAGGGGGGACTATCGCGAAAGTTTCCAGCCTGCTCACATTGATCCTGCTCACTTGAAAGAAGCACAGAAAATGGCTGAAAAAGTAACACGTGCTCTGACGGGTGCCGGTCTTTGGGGAGTTGAATTTTTCTTGAGTCATGAAAATGGAGTGTATTTCTCGGAACTTTCTCCGCGTCCACATGATACGGGTATGGTGACTTTAGCCGGTACACAAAATCTGAATGAGTTTGAACTTCATTTGCGTGCAGTACTCGGCCTGCCCATTCCAAATATAAAGCAGGAAAGAATAGGAGCCAGTGCTGTTATTCTCTCAACAATTGCCAGCCAGGAACGTCCGAATTATCGGGGTATTGAGGAGGTGACAAAAGAAGAGGATACCTATATTCGCATTTTTGGTAAACCGACAACACGTGTTAACCGTCGTATGGGAGTAGTGTTGTGTTATGCCCCACTGAATTCAGATTTGGATGCATTACGGGACAAAGCAAAACGTATTGCTGAAAAAGTAGAAGTATATTAAGATTTACTTTATATAAGAAAAACAGTTGCCATGGAAAATTTGGCAACTGTTTTTTACTTTAATATTTAGATATATATTCCATATAATATATCGTATGGTTTTCCACCAAAAGGTGTCTTTTCCAATTCTGCCATAATTTGGGTCAGTTTTTCTTCCATGTCTCCTCGATGTTCTGCCGGATCAAAATCATAGTAATCTCTTAATCCTACCGGAGTTCCACTCTCGTCAAAAAATACAGTTGCACAACCTAAGGCATAATCAAATTCATCGTTGTTGTAGAAGGATATGCATTTAGAGTAGTATTGCTTACCGTTGATTTTCACAGGGGTAGCGCCCTGTAGTTTACCACCGGCTTTCTCTTGCTCCTTAACAGCTTCTTCGGCGATCCTTTTAAACACATCATCGCTTACAATAAGGGTTTCTCCGCCTTTTAGCAAGTAATGCATCAAGCATTCTTTTTCAAATTCGCTATTAAGTTTTTCTGCGATGGGCTTTAGTATCTCTGTGAGTCTTTTCTCGAATATTTTCCACAAGCTCTTAAAAAAAATCATCTTTATTCTTTTCCATCTTTGTGAATATTTATATGATTAGATTTCACAAATCTCGTAAAAAAGAATGATTTCATCAAATAAATGTGGATGTTTTTTATTTCGCGACTACTATTTCAACATCATATCCGATAAAAAGTCCGCTTTCAATTACTCCGGTAATCGCTTTTAAATTTTCTTCCAAAGAAGGATCAATGTAACTGAAGCGGGTATCAAGAATAAAATTACCATTTTCAGTCAAAATAGGCCCGTCTTTTCTACTGGCAAGACGCAGTGTTATTTCGGAAGCTCCTAATCGCTGCATCTCACTCTCTACAAGAGTCAATGCGCTTGGAAAGACTTCTACAGGTATTGGAAAGCGGCTCCCCAAATGATCAACCAGTTTTGTGTCATCAACAATAATGAAATTCTTACCACTACTTTTTATCAGAAGTTTTTCTTTGAACATGGCTCCACCACGTCCTTTTATCAGACTCCGTTCCGGATCTACTTCATCAGCACCATCAAAAGCCCAATCCGGACGTTTATTCCAAAGAGTGGTTTGTGGTATACCCAGTTGTATGCAGGTCATGGAAATTTCAGCAGAGGCAGGGATAACCTCTATGTACAGAGATTCTTTGCGAATACGTTCCGCCAATGCAAATAATGTAAGGTAGACAGTAGAGCCGGAACCAGCCCCAATCACATCACCTTCTTTCGCCATTGCAGCAATTTCCTGTGCTACGATTTCTTTGCCCTCACGATTAATGATCGCATTCGACCATTGCAAATGATTTATCAGTTGATTATCCCATTTCATTGTCAGAGGTTGCTAATCGTTATTATCTTCTTCGTCGTCAGTCAGGTTGTTCAGTTCTACTTCAAGTTCAACCAACTCTTGTTCCCAAATTTTTCTGATGTTTGCCGGCGTATTTTGGGGAGCTTCCTTAATACGTTTTTGAGCTAATGATACTTCATGCTCCAGCTGTGAACGTCTACTCATAAGTCTTGCTATTTATAGTTATTTTTATAGATAACATTCTGTTTTGCTCAATTGTTCTTATATTTGGTAAGAATTTTGTATTACCCGAATAACTCGGGATAGATTTCTCCATCACCACCGGATACATCGAGGCTCTGTAGTAGTTTACCGTTAGGAGCATAGAAAAGCTGAATTTCTCTGTTAGAATTATATTCTTCTATATCGATGATTACTACAGTAGGCATTTTGGGGAAGGTAATTATCTTTATATATTTGATTTGTATAGGAGGGGTCTCTGTCTGCATAAATGCTTTAGCTACGGGAGCAGGGACATCTCCCAGGCTTTCGACGTTTGTCTCCGTCATTATCCATTGGGCATTGTTTCCGAACCAGGCGTTCATTTCGTGGCTATCTGAAACGAATCCGGCAATGTGGTAATCACTTTTATGCGTCCATTCCACGGTCGTCACTTTAGGATACATCTTTTTGAAAGTTTCCTGTACTTTTTCCGGAGTATTTTCTGCGCATACGGAAGCAGATATCAGCAACAACAAGCCTGCCAATAAACTGAAATTAAACTTTTTCATAATCAAGGTCTGTTTTTAGTTGCTATTAGAAACAACCCTGGGAGGCTTTTGTTTGTTGCTGACAAAGACATTTTAGAAGATCATATTTTTATGGATAACTTCGAATCACGCTCATGCCTTTGCAGAGACAAGGATATTAATTCGGTTATCAGGTCTTTATATGGAATGCCTGTTTGTTCCCAAAGTTTAGGATACATACTGATTTCCGTAAAGCCTGGTAAGGTATTGACTTCATTCAATACAAATCTATTATCTTCAGTCAGGAAGAAATCAACTCGTGCCATACCTTCACAGCAAATGGTCTTAAATGCTTTTACTGCACATTCTCTGATCTGTCCGGACATTTTGGCGTTTATTTCAGCCGGAATTTGCAATTTTGCTCCGGTTGAACTTATATATTTAGCATCATAAGAATAAAAATCTTTGGTTGCTACAATTTCTCCTACTACGGATGCCCGTACATGTTCATTACCTAATACGGCACATTCGATTTCTTTTCCTATAATGGCTTCTTCTACCAGAATTTTATTATCATATTGGAATGCAGTAGATAATGCTATTGTAAATTCATCTTCATTCGTAACTTTGCTTACACCTACGGATGAACCCGCATTGGCAGGTTTTACGAAAAGAGGAAGTCCCAATACGGACACAATCTCACTATATAAAAATTCGGAAGGATTGTATTTATATAATGTATAAGAGTCGGCAACAGGAATATTGGCAGCTTTCAGTAAGCGCTTTGTTACATCCTTATCCATTGCTATGGCAGAACCTAATACATCCGGACCAACGAAGGGGATGTTTATTGATTTTAGAAAGCCCTGCAAAGTTCCGTCTTCTCCGAATGTTCCGTGTACAATGGGAAACGCTACATCAATATTCTCTATAACCATATTTGTACCTTTACTTATAATCTCAATCTTTTCAGAAGAATGAGTCATATAAACACTGGTGGCGTCTGCAAAATAATCATCTTTTGCCAGATTGATATTCTGCATCTTATACTCTGGGTTATAAAACCAATTTCCTGCTCTGTCAATGCCTATTAATAAGGGGTTAAACTTGCTTCTATCTATTGCATTGAATATATTAGTAGCTGATTTCAAAGAAACTTCATGTTCGGCAGATTGTCCACCGAAAATGATTGCGATAGTTGTATTCATAGGTGTTATTTACTCTAAATTTGAAGCGCAAATTTAAGAGAATATGCAGAATAATTTTAGATTTCCTCCTATTATTTTTGAGCAAAAACAGAGTTGTTTTCATCTCTTGAAAATAATTATTGAGTCTGCGATATTTTGTATCATTTAATTTACTACTTTCGGGCACTTTTTTAAAAAGACGAAATGAACAATGTATTGATCCTTGTAGACAGCTTGGATGATTGGAAGCCATATTCCAAAACAAACAGCATTTTAATAGTATCTGACTACCTGAAGTATAAATCACCGGGAAAGGATCGTAAATTAGTAATCAACCTGAGTAATGATTATAGCTATAACTCCGAAGGCTATTATTGCTCGTTATTAGCCCAAACGAGGGGGCATAAAGTTATTCCCGGAGTAGATATAATTAATAAGGTGGAAGCAGGTGCAGGTATCCGTATGGATAGCAATCTTCAAAAGCTTTGTTATCAATGGATTCAGAAAAATGAAATAACCGATGATCTTTGGTCTCTGAATGTATACTTTGGCACTTGCAAAGAGAAAGGATTGGAGCGTATAGCCCGTTTTATTTTTGAGAATTATCCGGCTCCTTTATTGCGGGTTACATTAAATACGCGACATAAGAATCAGATAGAAAATATTCAGTTTTTACCTTTGGGGTCATTGAATAATGAGGAAGAGGATTATTTCGCTAATGCTCTGGATTTGTTTAACAGAAAAGTGTGGCGCAATCCTCAGGCTTCGAAATCGGCAAGATACAACCTGGCTATACTGTATGATCCGGATGAGAAATTTCCGCCAAGCGATAAAAAGGCACTTCACAAACTACTTGAACTGGCTAAGAAGATGGATATTCATGCCGAATTGCTAACTGAAGAAGATGCCACACGACTGATGGAGTTTGATGCCTTATTTATTCGTACCGCTACTTCGTTAAACCATTACACGTTCCGGCTTTCACAATTGGCCACACAAAATGGGTTGGCTGTTATAGATGATCCTCAATCTATTATCCGCTGTACCAATAAGGTTTATCTGAAAGAATTGTTTGAGAAGGAAAAGATTCCGGCACCGCTTTCCATGTTACTATTCAAATCGAATGTCAACTCTTATGAGGAGATTACGGAACAACTTGGTAGTCCTTTTATCCTGAAAATCCCAGATGGCTCTTTCTCTATCGGTATGAAGAAAGTCAATAATGAGATCGAGTTGGATGAAGCGTTGAAAGTATTGTTTGATAAGTCATCTATACTGCTGGTTCAGGAGTTCGCTCCAACAGATTTTGACTGGCGTATCGGCATTTTGAATGGAGAGCCTCTCTATGCGTGTAAGTATTATATGGCTAAGGGACATTGGCAAATCTATTGCCATTATTCTTCCGGACGGAGCCGTTGCGGACTGGTGGAGACTATTCCTATTTATCAAGTGCCACGTAAGGTATTGGATACAGCGCTGCGCGCGGCCTCTTTTATTGGGAAAGGCCTGTATGGAGTAGATTTGAAAATGGTAAATGACCGTGCTATTGTTATTGAGATAAATGATAATCCCAGCATTGACCATGGGTTAGAAGATGCCATTCTGGGAGACGAACTCTACTGTCGGTTGCTGAATAACTTTTGGCGTATGTTGGATGTAAAACGTTTCTAATTCGTATGGAACAGCGATTTATACTTCGTTTGGCTGAAATTGATGATATTCCGTCAATTATGGAGATAGAACAAATTTGTTTTGATAAAGATAGTTTTTCAAAACGTCAGTTTGTTTATCTTATTTCTCAAGCAAAAGGATACTTTTGTGTAGCAGAATATCAGCAAAGGGTGGGGGCTATTTTAGTGTGTTGATAAATCAACGTGCTTGTAGTCTACGTATCTATTCGATAGCTGTTCATCCTGATTTTCGTGGCAAGAAAGTGGGGCAATTACTAATAGATCAGATAGCTGTTATTGCCCAAAAACAAGGCTTAAAGAGAATTACTTTGGAGGTGAATGTTTCTAATTCCCCGGCTATTCATTTATATGAAAAAAATGGTTTTAAATGTACTTCCATAAAAGAGAACTATTATCATAACGGGACTTCTGCATATTATATGCAGAGGCCCACTATAGTTGAATAGATATTCTTCTCTGGAAATCCGGTATCTTCTTAATTCCTGTTTAAAAATATAGTGTAATACTCTCTTTTCTTTGTCAAATTGTTAACAAGGTCGATAGAATTATTAAACCTTGTTGTAAAATGCCCTGTAAAGGCTCTGAAATTTGGAGAAATCAAGAAAAGCCGTACCTTTGCAATGTGCTTTTCATAGTATTAGATTTAAGGTTAACAAAAGATTGGCTGTCTGGGATAGATAGCCTTTTTTTTATGTTTGCCCAGCATGGGGGCGAACTGCTAATCTTCTCCAAGTAGATCGTAAGACGGTGCAAAGAACAGGGTTCCGGTAACCGCATTACTAAAATCAAGCAAGCGGTCGGTGTTGCCTACAGGATTCCCGATAAACATACTTTCCAACATCTGGCGCGTAGTACTGAATGTACTTGCATATCCAATGAAATAAGTACCGTATCCTCCTTTTGAAGTATTGGCAAATGGCATATTGGCACGTACTATTTTTAAATCATCTCCAATATTTGTTACAGCATTATGTGCATTTGCAGGCTTTTCTTCATCCGACAATTCCACATCATTGAACTTTCTTCGTCCTATCACCTTTTCCTGCTCTTCTACCGGAAGCGCATTCCAGGCATTCATATCGTGAATATACTTCTGTACAAATACATAACTTCCACCCGCAAAATCCGGATCTTCTTCACCAACTACGGCAAAATGATAAGGATTCTCGTCTACGGCTGGAGATTCTGTTCCATCTACGAAGCCAATGATTGCTTTACCATCCATATATCTGAAACCGTGAGTTTCATCAATAGCTTCGACAGCCCCCTTCAGTTTTTCGTCGATGATAGAAGCAAATTCGTAACATAGCCCCATTTGCCGTGCCCGGATATGAAACAGTATATCACCGGGAGTGGATACAGCTGTATATTTACTTCCCCTTATTTCTTTGAAAGTTTCCAATTCTTTGGGTTTCCCCCTGCCAGGGAAAATACGATCCCATACATTAGCACTGAAACTTATCGTGCTACTGAACTGTGCATCGGGAAAGCGATTACGCATACTACGTATTAACGCTGAGAAATTGGCACATACATCTTTTACTTTGTCGACGGCATCAGGAGATTGATTTAATCCGTAAACGATGAAAATGGCATTTTCACCTTGTCTTTCGGTTACATCCTGTGGGGTGTTTCCTGCGAATGGATTTTGATGTGAATTCATACTTTTTCCTTTCATTAAATTTATACTTCAAAATATAACTTACCAAATGATGTTTTGTTCATACAAAAATAGTGGAATTCCTTTTTTGCATCTGTTGATGAATGTTTAAGCAACGTTAAATGGATGTCGCTTTTTTGTTCTGATTGTAGTAATAATAGTTCAAAAGGGTATAATTTATAGAAAAAACGTTTTCATAGAGTACAACCTGAAAGTTTTTGTGTTTACATTTGCAAAGTTGCTTATGTAACTATTCCGTAAAAATTAAGATTTGAAGCTTTGAACAAAAACTATTCAATAGGTGTTAAGCTCATAGCAGCGGAATGACAAGAACGCGACTTGTAGAGTTTAGAAAAAGAGAAATTATATAAAAAGATTGCTTATGTCACAAATTATCGGACATATCTCTCAGGTCATCGGACCGGTAGTAGACGTCTATTTTGAAGGTACGGATGCCGAACTGATGCTTCCAAGTATCCACGACGCACTGGAGATAAAAAGATCAAACGGAAAAACATTAATCGTAGAAGTGCAGCAACACATTGGCGAAAATACAGTGAGAACTGTAGCAATGGATAGTACGGACGGTTTACAAAGAGGTATGAAAGTGTATCCCACAGGCGGTCCTATTACCATGCCGGTGGGCGACCAGATTAAAGGTCGGTTGATGAATGTAGTGGGTGATTCCATCGATGGTATGAAAGAGTTAGACCGTGCCGGTGCTTATCCCATCCACCGTGATCCTCCTAAGTTTGAAGATTTGACTACCGTACAAGAGGTGCTCTATACAGGTATCAAGGTTATCGACTTGCTGGAACCTTACAGTAAGGGTGGTAAGATCGGTTTGTTCGGTGGTGCTGGTGTAGGTAAAACAGTGCTTATCCAGGAACTCATTAATAACATTGCTAAGAAACAACATGGTTTTTCTGTGTTTGCGGGAGTAGGAGAGCGTACCCGTGAAGGTAACGACTTGCTGCGTGAAATGATTGAATCCGGTGTTATTCGTTATGGTGAAGAGTTCAAGAAAAGTATGGAAGAAGGAAACTGGGATTTATCTAAGGTAGATTACAGTGAAGTGGAGAAATCACAGGTATCCTTGATATTCGGCCAGATGAACGAACCTCCCGGTGCGCGTCAATCAGTAGCATTGTCCGGGCTGACGGTGGCGGAAGCTTTCCGTGACCAAGGTGCTGAAACTGGTGGTTCACGTGATATCTTGTTTTTTATCGATAATATTTTCCGTTTCACACAAGCAGGTTCCGAAGTGTCCGCTTTGTTGGGACGTATGCCTTCGGCTGTAGGTTACCAACCGACGCTGGCTACTGAAATGGGTGCTATGCAGGAGCGTATTACTTCTACCCGAAATGGATCTATAACCTCTGTACAGGCTGTATATGTGCCTGCCGATGACTTGACTGACCCGGCACCTGCTACTACATTTACGCACCTGGATGCCACGACGGTATTGAGCCGTAAAATTACTGAGTTAGGTATTTATCCTGCCGTTGATCCGCTGGAATCTACTTCACGTATCCTCGACCCGCATGTTGTGGGAGAAGAGCATTATGAAGTGGCACAACGGGTGAAACAAATTCTGCAACGTAACAAGGAATTACAGGGTATTATTTCTATCCTTGGTATGGAAGAACTTTCGGATGCCGACCGTACATTGGTGAATCGTGCACGTCGCGTGCAACGTTTCTTATCTCAGCCTTTTGCCGTTGCTGAACAATTTACAGGTGTACCGGGAACGATGGTGCCCATAGAAGACACTATCAAAGGCTTTAAGATGATTCTGGATGGTGAGGTGGACTATCTACCCGAACCTGCTTTCTTGAATGTCGGTACGATTGAAGAAGCGATAGAGAAAGGAAAGAAATTGCTGGATCAGGTAAATAATTAAAAAATAAAAGAAGGAAAGAGGCTATGAAGAAGTTGTATTTGAACATAGTGTCTCCTGAAAAGGAAATTTATAATGGAGAAGTGGAAAGTGTAACGCTACCTGGTACGATAGGAACGTTTACCATCCTTCCGCAACATGCACCCATTGTGTCTTCGCTTCGTGAAGGTAAGGTGATGTATGTACCGACAGAAGGAGAAGAACAGACTCTTGACATAGAGGGTGGTTTCATTGAGTTAAGTGGTGGAGTGGTTTCTGCCTGCGTAGACTGACAATAGCCTTTTCATCCTTAATTCTTTCATTCTTAATTTTAAATAATACTATGAGTATCAGCTTGACAAAGCGCAATTTTTTATATCAGATCACCCTGTTGACATTAATAGCAGGATGGGTAGGCGCAGGGATTTTACATTATTTATTGCCTGGACATTATTTTGGAGGATATCCTTTCATTCCGGTATATTTCTTCTTGTTCGGGCTTTTTGAAATATCTATGTTTGATGCTTGCCGTAAGCATGCCCCGCAAAAGATGTTGCTGCTTTACATGGCGATGAAGGTGATGAAGATATTGCTCTCTGTGATACTCTTGGTGGTGTACTGCTTTGCAGTGCGGGAAGAAGCTAAGTTATTCCTGCTGACATTCATCCTTTACTATATAGTCTATCTGATATATGAGACTTGGTTCTTTTTTACTTATGAAGTAGGAAAGAAACAGAAAAAAGAAAAGAAAAATGAAACAAATGCGTAATCTATTGACCGGAATATTCCTGATGCTGGGAATGCTGCTTACTACCTTGCCTGTTATGGCACAGGGGATTGAAGCGGAACTTGACAGCGTAGCCAAACGGGATGATGTCACTTCTACCGAACAGAAAGAAAACACGGTGGATGTGAAAGAGATCGTCTTCGGGCACATTGGCGATGCTTACGAGTGGCATATTACCACATGGGGAAAAACGCACGTCACTATCCCATTACCTATTATTGTATATAGCTCGCAGACTGGTTGGCACACTTTCCTCTCTTCACGATTGGAAGAAAATGGAGGATCCTATGAAGGATTCTTTATAGCTCCGGCAGGTAGCAGGTACGAAGGTAAGTTGGTTGAGCATGATGCAGCCGGAAACGAAATACGTCCCTGGGATATTTCTATTACAAAAGTGACACTGTCACTGTTGATTAACAGCGTATTGCTACTTGTCATTATTCTGGCCGTTGCCCAGTGGTATCGCAAACATCCGCAAGGTAGTGCGGCTCCGGGCGGCTTCATCGGATTTATGGAGATGTTTATAATGATGGTGAACGACGATATCATTAAGAGTTGTGTAGGGCCGAAGTATCGGAAGTTTGCTCCTTACCTGCTGACAGCGTTCTTCTTCATCTTTATAAATAATATCATGGGGTTGATTCCCATTTTCCCGGGTGGAGCTAATGTGACGGGTAATATTGCTATTACGATGGTTCTGGCACTTTTTACATTTGTTGCCGTCAACCTGTTCGGAACGAAAACCTATTGGAAAGATATTTTTTGGCCGGATGTGCCTTGGTGGCTGAAGGTTCCTGTACCGATGATGCCATTTATTGAATTCTTCGGTATCTTCACCAAACCATTTGCCTTAATGATTCGTCTTTTTGCCAATATGTTGGCTGGACACATGGCAATGTTGGTGTTAACATGTCTGATCTTTATTTCCGCCAGTATGGGACCTGCGCTTAACGGTACGCTTACCGTGGCCTCTGTGCTGTTCAACATCTTTATGAATGCGTTGGAGTTACTGGTAGCATTTATCCAGGCATATGTATTCACTATGTTGTCTGCCGTATTTATCGGATTGGCTCAGGAAGAACATAAAGAAGTTAAAGTGAAAGAAAACAACAATTAATAATAAACCATTTAAAAATTAAGAATTATGTTACTATCTGTATTATTGCAAGCTACTGCAGCTGCAGCCGGAATTAGTAAATTAGGTGCAGCAATTGGCGCCGGACTTGCCGTTATTGGCGCAGGTTTAGGTATTAGTAAAATTGGTGGTTCAGCTATGGAGGCTATTGCCCGCCAGCCAGAAGCATCAGGAGACATTCGTATGAACATGATTATTGCCGCTGCATTGATTGAAGGTGTTGCCCTGTTGGCGGTAGTTGTGTGTCTGTTAGTGTTCTTCTTATAATTAAAACGTAGATAAAATTATGTCATTGTTATTACCCGATAGTGGTCTGCTGTTCTGGATGCTTTTGTCGTTCGGCGTGGTGTTCGTGGTGTTGGCGAAGTATGGCTTTCCTGTCATTACCAAAATGGTAGAAGGTCGCAGAACCTACATTGACCAATCGCTGGAAGTGGCAAAAGAAGCTAATGCGCAACTTCAAAGGCTGAAAGCTGAGAGTGAAGCATTGGTTGCTGCTGCCAATAAGGAGCAAGGACGCATTCTGCGGGAGGCGATGCACGAGCGTGACAAGATTATCGTCGAAGCACGCAAGCAGGCGGAAGTCGCTGCGCAGAAAGAGCTGGACGATGTAAAGAAGCAGATACAGCAAGAAAAAGAAGAGGCAATACGTGATATTCGTCGACAGGTTGCCGTGCTTTCTGTAGATATTGCGGAGAAAGTAATTCGTAAGAATCTGGATGAAGAGCATGAACAGATGGAGATGATAGACCGGATGCTGGACGAAGTACTGGCAGCCTCAAGAAGCAATTAAGTAGCGATAAAGCGATTGGCGATGAGTGATTAGCGCAATGCTGATTATGAGTCGCTAATCACTAATAATTAAAGGAAATGGATATAGGAATTGTTTCGATGCGATATGCCAAAGCGTTGATAGAATACGTGAAAGGTACGGGGGCTGAAGACTGCGTATACCATGAATTGCGTATGCTGGAACGGAGCTTCCGTAAGCATCCTGATTTACGGGAAGCATTGGATAACCCTATTTTGAAGATTAAGGAGAAATTTGCTCTGATTTGTACTGCTGCCGTGGGTAATGGAGAAGTGAGCCGGGAGTTCTCCCGTTTCATAACACTTGTGTTGAAAAATCGTCGGGAATACTATTTGCAGTACATCTGTCTGACTTATCTTGATCTATACAGGAAATTGAAGCATATCGGCGTAGGAAAGCTGATTACAGCTGTACCTGTGAGCCGGGACGTTTGGGAACGCATTCGAGATAGTGCTTCTACTTTGCTACATGCACAGATGGAGTTACAAACTGAAGTTGATCCTTCGATAGAAGGGGGCTTCATCTTTGATATCAACGATTTCCGACTGGATGCCAGCATCGCCACGCAACTAAAGAGAGTGAAACAACAGTTCATTGATAAGAACAGAAGAATCGTATGATTTACGATTAGAGCTACTCTACATTGTAAGTAGTGGATCGGACTTAAGGAAATTTCAATCGTAAATCGTAAATAACTAAATCGTAAATAGAATCATGTCTGAAAATATAAAAGTAAGCGAAGTCTCCGATATTCTCCGTCACCAGTTAGAGGGAATCGATACCCGTGTGCAGTTGGATGAAATCGGTACGGTGCTGCAAGTCAGTGACGGTGTGGCACGTATCTATGGGCTGCGCAATGCCGAAGCAAACGAACTGTTGGAGTTCGATAACGGTATCAAGGCGATTGTGATGAATCTGGAGGAGGACAACGTAGGTGCTGTTTTGCTGGGCCCTACAGATAAAATAAAAGAAGGCTACGTCGTAAAGCGTACCAAGCGAATCGCTTCCATTATGGTGGGAGAGGGTATGCTGGGGCGTGTTATAGATCCGCTGGGAGCACCACTGGACGGTAAAGGACTCATTGGTGGAGAGCTATGTGAGATGCCTTTGGAACGTAAAGCGCCGGGTGTTATCTTTCGTCAGCCTGTAAATCAGCCGTTGCAAACCGGATTGAAAGCCGTGGATGCCATGATACCTATCGGTCGCGGACAACGTGAGTTGATCATCGGTGACCGTCAGACTGGAAAGACGGCTATTGCTATTGACACAATTATTAATCAGCGCGCCAATTATGAGGCAGGAGATCCGGTATATTGTATTTATGTAGCTATAGGCCAGAAAGGTTCTACTGTAGCTACTATCGTGAATACCTTGCGTGAGAATGGTGCAATGGATTATACGATTGTTGTTGCTGCTACGGCAGGTGATCCGGCTGCGTTGCAGTATTATGCTCCGTTTGCAGGTGCTGCCATTGGTGAATACTTCCGTGATACCGGTCGCCATGCATTGGTAGTTTACGATGACCTTTCTAAGCAGGCTGTAGCTTATCGTGAAGTATCACTGATTTTACGCCGTCCATCAGGACGTGAAGCGTATCCGGGTGATATCTTCTATCTGCACTCCCGTTTGCTGGAGCGTGCAGCACGTATTATTAATCAGGAAGAAGTGGCACGTGAAATGAATGATTTGCCGGAAAGCTTGAAAGGTAAAGTGAAGGGTGGCGGATCACTGACTGCATTGCCTATCATCGAAACGCAGGCAGGAGACGTATCTGCCTATATTCCGACGAATGTGATTTCTATCACTGATGGACAGATATTCCTTGATACTGACTTGTTTAACCAAGGTAACCGTCCGGCTATTAACGTAGGTATTTCTGTGAGTCGTGTGGGTGGTAATGCGCAGATTAAGGCGATGAAGAAAGTGGCCGGTACATTAAAGATAGACCAGGCGCAATATCGTGAACTGGAAGCATTTACAAAGTTCAGTGGCGATATGGACCCTGTTACAGCACTGACCATTGACAAGGGACAAAAGAATACCCGTTTGTTGGTTCAACCGCAATATAGTCCGATGCCGGTAGAGAAGCAGATTGCCATTCTTTATTGTGGTACTCATGGACTGTTGCGTAATGTTCCGTTAGATAAGGTGACTGATTTTGAACGTAGTTTTCTGGAAACACTTGAAATGAATCATCGTGCGGATGTACTCGATGTATTGAAGAGTGGCGTCATTGATGATGATGTTTGCAAGAAGATAGAGGAGACTGCGGATCTCATGTCGAAACAATATTTGGATTAGTGATTTAGGCTTAGTGATAAGAGACAAATATGACATTCGTCACTTATCACTAATCATTAATCACTTACCACTAAAAAAGATGCTATGGGTTCTTTAAAAGAAGTAAAAAACAGAATAAACTCCGTCAAGAGTACGCGTCAGATTACATCGGCGATGAAGATGGTGGCATCCGCAAAGTTGCACAAAGCACAATCGCGGATTGAGAATATGTTGCCTTATCAACAGAAACTGAATGAGATTCTGACGAACTTCTTGTCTACAGATGCCACGTTCGAGTCGCCTTATACCGAAGTGCGACCTGTGACACGGGTAGCGGTAGTGGTTTTTTCGTCTAATAGTTCGCTATGCGGTGCATTTAATGCAAATGTAGTAAAGATGCTTGGAGAAACGCTGGCAGAATATAAATCACTTGGTAAGGAAAACATTCTGATATATCCTATAGGGAAGAAAGTGGAACAAGCTACCAAGAAATTGGGCTATACACCGCAAGGAAGCTATCAAACGATGGCCGAGAAACCATCCTATGTGCAAGCATATGAACTTGCAGGATTATTGATGCAAGAGTTTGTAGAAAAACAAATCGACCGTGTAGAGCTGATCTATCATCACTTCAAGTCGATGGGGTCACAGATACTAACGCGTGAGGAATATCTTCCTATTGATTTGAGTAAGGTGGAAGCAACTGCTGCAACAGAAGGATCGGGAAAACGCGGTTTTCAAAATGATTATATAGTGGAGCCATCTGTCGGGCAACTGATTGCAGATTTGTTACCAAAGGTGTTGAGTCAGAAACTTTTTACCGTACTTCAAGATTCCAATGCCTCTGAACATGCTGCGCGTACACTTGCCATGCAGACTGCAACAGATAATGCGAATGAACTGATACAAGATTTGACGAAGCAATATAATAAGAGCAGACAGCAAGCAATTACAAACGAATTATTGGATATAATCGCGGGAAGTCTGAAGTAAATAAGCTACAAGTTACGAGCTACAAGCTACGAGTGCCTTTCGGAATATAACGAAACCACTTGTAGCTTGTAGCTCGTATCTTGTAGTTTTTTTCATATTCTTGTAAAAAGATGTGCCGATGGGGGCTTTTCCTCTTTTATTTATGTTACCTTTACACCTCCAAACAACATTTATGAAATAATGGAACAAAACCCGGAATTGTCACTTGCATGGCAATTTATAGAAAATACAGGCACTCATCTCTTCCTGACTGGTAAAGCAGGTACCGGAAAAACTACATTCCTGCGACAATTGAAATCCGGAAGCCCTAAGCGTATGGTTGTTCTTGCCCCGACAGGCATTGCGGCTATTAATGCAGGTGGTGTAACTATTCATTCTTTTTTTCAGTTACCTTTTGCCCCTTACGTGCCCGATACTTCATTCAGTGCGGACGGTAAGGCTCAGTACCGTTTCCGTTTCGGAAAAGAGAAGCTTAACATCATGCGTAGTATAGACCTGCTCGTTATTGACGAAATCAGTATGGTACGTGCCGACCTCTTGGATGCGATAGACGATGTGTTGCGTCGTTTCCGTGATCGTAGCAAGCCTTTTGGCGGTGTACAATTATTGATGATCGGAGATTTACAGCAACTTGCTCCGGTAATCAAAGACGAAGAATGGCAGATGCTAAACCGCTATTATGATACTCCCTATTTCTTTTCCAGCCGTGCATTGAGGCAATCGGAGTACTGTACCATTGAATTAAAGAAAGTTTATCGACAGAGTGATACTCATTTTCTGGACATGTTGAACCGTATCCGGGAGAATCGTTGTGACAAAACTTTGTTGGATGAACTGAACTGTAGATATATTCCAAATTTCAATCCTGCGAAAGAGGAAGGATATATCCAACTTACCACCCATAATTACCAGGCGCAACGTATCAATGAATATGAACTGGCACAACTGCCCGGACGTTCTTTTACCTTCCGTGCCCAGATAGATGGTAAATTTCCGGAATATTCTTATCCTACTGATGAAGTACTGGAGTTAAAACGTGGTGCGCAAATCATGTTTGTAAAGAACGATTCATCCGGTGAACACCGTTATTACAATGGTATGATCGGTGAGGTGGTAAATGTATCCGCTTTAGGTATTGAGGTACGTAGCAAAGGAAGTGAGGACGTCTTCATGCTGCAAGAAGAAGAATGGACCAATGCAAAGTACGTGCTGGATGAAGAGACAAAAGAGATTACAGAAGATATAGAGGGAGTCTTCAAACAATTCCCACTGAAACTGGCATGGGCTATAACCATTCATAAAAGTCAGGGGTTGACGTTTGAGCGTGCAATAATTGATGCCAGCGCTTCCTTTGCACACGGACAGACGTATGTGGCTCTGAGCCGTTGCAAGACGTTGGAAGGTCTGGTATTAAGTGCTCCATTATCTGCCAGGGCAGTAATCAGTGACAGTGCTGTGGATACCTTTACAGAAGATGCACGTAGAAATGAGCCTGATGAAACGCGTTACCGGAGATTGCAACAAGCGTATTTTCTGGAATTGTTATCAGGATTGTTTGATTTCTTACCATTGGAACTGGCATTGAAGCGTTTTGTGAGATTGGTGGATGAACACTTGTACAAGCTCTATCCTAAACTACTGGTTGAATATAAATCAGAAACGGAACGTTTCCATGAGAAGGTTACGAAAGTTGCTCAAAAGTTTAGCTTACAATATACTCGCTTGGTTGATGGTGCGGCAGATTATGCTACAGATAAAAGTTTGCAGGAGCGCATTCACTTGGGTGCAGAATATTTCAAAGAACAATTGATGCCCTTGGACGCCATCAGAAGTAGTACAATTGTAGAATCTGACAATAAAGAGCTGAAGAAACAGTTGAAGACTGTCAGTGAAGAGTTGGATGATTTGCTTCTCTTGAAAGTCGATTTACTGGAATTCGTAATTGATAAGGGATTCCATGTAGGCGAATATCTGAAACAAAAGTCCGTCCTCTCCATTGACGATGCCGCATTGGGCAAGGATAAAGGAGAAAAACGCGGCGGCAACTCCTCCGGAAGAAGAAAACGTAAAGAGGAAACTGAAGACGGTGGAAGTAGTTCCGCACGTAAAAGGGCGGCAACTGTGGAAGTACCTTCGGACATCCTGCATCCCGAATTGTATAAGCGTCTGGTGGCATGGCGCAATGCAGAAGCATCCCGGTTGGGATTACCGGTATATACTGTAATTCAACAAAAGGCAATTCTCGGTATTACGAATTTATTGCCGGAAGATAAGGTCACTCTTCTCCGCATTCCTTACTTTGGTAAAAAAGGAGTGGAAAAGTATGGAGATGAACTCTTGGAAATGGTACGAATGTATAAAAAAGAAAGTGGGATTGCGGAAACGTTGTTTAGTGATTAGTGGTGAGTGATTAGTAGTTGGAATGTTATACAAACTTGGCTAATCACTAATCACTCACCGCTAAACACTAAACATGAGTCTTATCCCTTCTTCCAGAGTGTGTGGTTGGTATCCTAATTCCCTGCGTGCTTTTTCTATGCTCAATCCACTGAAACGGGGGCGGGGAGTTGCCTCTTCCATTTGCTTGGTGGTGACTGGCAGAATTAAAGAATAGTCCAGGTTCAGGATATCTGCTACGCGGTAGGCAATATCAGCTATTGTCAGACATTCCGAACCACAGATATGGAAGATGCCATTATTAGGATAGTTTATCAACTTCTCTATTCCTTGCGAAACATCACCTACATAAGTTGCTGTACGCCACTGGTCGGAAACGACTCGTATTTCTTCGTTGTTTCTTAAACGGTCGGCAACCAATTGTAGTACATTCCCATGTTGTCCCGGTAAGGCAGCGCCATAGACTACTGCTACACGGGCAATGGCGTAATTACTACATAACTCAGCTGCCCGTTTTTCACCTTTCAGCTTGGTGACACCATAATAGTTGACCGGATCAGGCGTATCTACTTCTGTATAAAGCTGCGTTGTATCTCCGTTGAATACAAAGTCGGTAGAAAGATGGATAAGGCGTGCAGCGGATGCTTCACACCGGAATGCCAATTGTCCTACAGCATTGACGTTGATACTATCCGCTTCCTCATGGTGAGCTTCGCAATAATCAGGAACTGATAAGGCAGAAGTGTTGATCACTACATTAGGGCGTACTTCCCTGAACAGTGCACTTTGTTCTCCCATCTGGCAGACGTCTGCACTGATAAAACGATAATTTCCGGAACCGGGAGCAATGTCATCATGCAGAGAACAGCCCGTTACAATGTATTCGTCGTTGCGCGACAAATCATTTAATATCCGGCGTCCTGTAAACCCGTTGGCGCCTATAACCAAGATTTTTTTCTTCATATTCATATCTTCTTTAATAAGGTGCTGTTCTTCCTTGTTGCACTTCGATTCTTATGCCGAACGATCCATTCGCTGATTTCAGTTCAAAAGCGCCTTTAAAATTATTCCGTTCCCACGGTAAAGCAGAAGGATTTGGAACTTTCCATCCGCCTTTGTTGTATTCTCCATAGGTATTGATACGCATGCCATTCTTCAGTCGGAAGCTTCCCATCTGCAGGTTTTGAGGAGATGAACCAAAACCTGTCAATCCGAAAGGATTCATACTGTATAGGGTGGAACTACCCAAGCTAAACAGGTGTGAGTAGCCTTGAGAGTAGGTTATGTTCGGGTCCAGGCGAAATAAGAAACTATAATCTTTGCTGGCATCCGGAATTTCCAATTTCATTTTAGGCACCTGGGGAGCTGCCATCTTCATTAAATTCATATCCAGAAGAAAACCATCAAAATCCTTTGTTTCCGGCATATTCATACTACGCACGCTGTCAGCAGGAATTTCATTCTGAGCATTTACCCGGAAGGAGAAAAGACAGAAAAGTATGATTAGTCCTATATATTTCATTACTTAATAGCCTTTATTTAATGGCGAATATATGAAATAAGTATGAATTATGGAAATATATAGCATTTATTAAAATAAAAGTTGTATATTATATACGGCTGTTTGGAAATAGTTATTATCTTTGAGGTGTAAATAATTGAATTAGTAGATAAGCAATCTATTTTGTTCCTCTCTAACCAGTAAATGAACGGGCTGTATCTCGTGTAGAAATGCAGCCCGTTTTTCTATTTCTTTTTTCTATTGA
>Ga0192241_10076_pt1 | contig 53112 bp, 46 predicted proteins | sample Koala_Koa27_I3_FD_131239 | JGI IMG/M metagenome (GOLD analysis project Ga0192241, IMG submission 131239) | Enriched cells from koala feces incubated with labeled cellulose particles, San Francisco Zoo, California, United States - Koala_Koa2-7_I3 ... | reverse complement strand
GCGGTTTGTTCCGTCTGCATTCCATATCTTGTTATTTAGGGTTATGGTGGGAATGGTATCATCTATTTCGGTTGCGGCGCTCAGTTCCGTTCCTATGAGGGAGTTGAGTGCCATGCGTCCGGTTTTCAGATTGCTTTCCGCTTGCAGCAGTTGATATTCTGCTTCATTCAGTTTTACTTCTGCCATCAGTAAATCTTGTGGGTCTATCAGTCCTGCTTCCACCCGTTCACGGATGGTCTGGGCAAGTGAGGCGATAGAGGTGCGATAGTCTTTTGCTACACGGACTATTTCGGCGCGTGCCACGGTGTTCCAGTATTGCATATCTGCTTGGTAGCACACGGCAGACCGGAAATACTCGGCTTGATGTGCTGCCAGGCTGTGCTGATGTTTTGCCATCCGGATGCTTTCCAGCAATCGTCCGCCTGTATAGACAGGTTGCAGCAAGGTGAGGGAGGCCCCGTATTTCATGTCTTTACCCTCAAAGGACAAAGGATTTTGCATACCGGGCAGGTCAAGTGTCAGTTGTATGGGATTGCCGGTATACTGAAAATTGGCATCTCCCGATAGCTTGGGGCGTAAATCTTTTTGTGCGGCTTTCTCCAGTTCGATACTTGCCGAAATGTTTTTATCCGCCGCCTTCAGGTCGTGGTTGTAAGTTACAGCCATCGACCTGTACTTTTCCAATAAATCACTTTGTTGGACGAAAGTAGCGGACGGAACACACAACACAAAGATAAACAGTATATTCATTCTTGTCATAATCATCTATTTTTGATTTTATAAAACATAGCATACAGGGTAGGGGTTACAAACAGCGTCAGCAGCGTGGCAAAGGTCAGTCCAAAGATGATGGTGGCTGCCATTCCTCCAAACGCTATGTCGAACAGCAGAGGAACCATTCCCAAAATAGTGGTGGTGGCTGCCATTAGCACCGGACGTGTGCGAGACACGGTAGCCTCGATAACGGCGGTGTAAGGACTTATTCCATTACGGCGTTGCATGCTTATTTCGTCCAGCAATACAATTACATTCTTTATAATCATGCCCAGTAATCCCAACCAGCCGGCAATGGGGAAGAATCCGAAATCGAATCCGGTGAGCAGCATTCCCACAGCTACACCAATCAGGGAGAGTGGAAGCACGCATAGAATAATAACAGGATCTCGGAAATTGCCGAATAGGGCTACCAGTATGACTACCAGCATGAGAAAAGCCAATGGAAAATATTTAGTTATTGCCTGCATTGCTTCTCCTTGGTCCTTGAACTGTGAGTCCCAAAAGAAAGTATATCCTTCGGGCAGTTCCATCGCCTCTATTTCTTTTCGTATTTCTCCATGTACTTCGGCCATAGTATGCCCCGGTTTTACTCCGCGCATGGCTGCCATAGACAACTGGCGGTTATAAGTCCTCACTTGCGGAAACTCCCAAGTTGTTTCAATATTCTCCGTTACTTGCGACAGTGGGGCGGAATGTTCTCCGTTCCAAACCGAGAAATTGCCTAAAGAGTGATTATCGGTAATGTTGATACCTGCCGATTTCAGCAATACGGGTACTTTCTTCTCATTATCCCTATAGATGCCTACCGCAGTTCCATCGCTGATTGATTTTACCGATTGCATCATCTGTACCTTGGTGATGCCCAGTGCACCGGCTTTCACCGGATCAAAGACGGGGCGTATCATCAGTGTCATATTTCCCCATTCATTACGGGCATCTGCTACTTTGGGATTACTGCGCATAATGCCTATGGCTTGTTCTACCAGAGAGTCCAGCACAGCAGGATCCGGCCCTAGGAAACGAGCTTCAATAACAGCTTCCGTCAACGGGCTTAGTTCAAACTTATTTACTTTGATAAGCGGTTCGGGATACTTCAGCCTGATGGAATCTTGCAGTATGGCGTTCAGTGCCCTTGAATCCTTTGATGTCTTGCATTTTACCAATATTTGGGCATAATTGGATTGGGGGCCGAATGATACATTGGAAAGATAATATCGGGGTGGCGTGCGTCCTATGTAAGTGGAAACCATTGTTGTTTCTTCATGGTTGCGAATATAATCTGCCATTCGGGTTGCTTGCCGGTCTGTCTCGTTGATGCTGGTTCCTTCGGGCAACCACATGTCAATGGTGAAATATTGCTTGTCCAGTGCAGGTACAAAAACTTTGGGAATGAACTTGAAACTCCATGCCGAGAGAACCAACAGCACCACCAGCGAGGCAACGGTAGCCATGCGATGACAAAGCACCCAACGCAATGCCTGGCGAAAGTGATTGTAGTATTTTCCGTCGAACAATGTATCTTTCAGTTCTTCGGGGCGGGGACGGCGCACAAATTCCTGTATAAAGAAAGGAGTCTGCGTCAATGCGAATACCCAACTGAACATAAGTGATACCCCGATAACCACTACCAAAGAAGATAACAACTCACCCGTGATGTGTGGCGAATAATAAATAGGCAGAAAGGTGAGGATGGCAATTACCGTTGCCGCCAGTAGGGGCAGTGCAGTGGAAGAACAGGCGCGCATAATGGCAACGCGCTTACGCATGCCGCGTTCCATATTGATTAGTGCCGAGTCCGAAACCACAATGGCATTGTCTACCAGCATTCCCATCGCTATGATGATGGCTGCCAACGACATACGTTGAAGTGCAATATCGCAAGCCATCATAACAATAAGCGTGGCAAAGATGGAGAATATCAATCCGCTACCTATCAGTATTCCGTTTCTGAATCCTATAAAGAACAGCAGGATGGCAACCACGGTCAGTACGGAAATGATAAGATTCAGGATAAAGCCTTGGTTGGCCACGTCCGATTCATAACCTTGGTCATAGATAGAGGTCAGCTCATAACCTTCGCTTATGGTTGCAGATAACTGGTCAATTCGTTCCTTAACGGCTCTTGCCATATCCACTACATTGCCAGTGGGTACGGTTGAGATGGCAATGCCTATGGCGGGACTGCCGTCAATGCGCATCATATTGGCAGGAGGGGTCTGATAGCTTTCCTCTATCCGTGCAATATCTGCCAAGCGGAAGTGTTCACCGGTATGCGAAACAATGGTCAGATTTTTAATATCATCCAGGGAGTAGAAGTTTCCGGTTGATTCTATTCGGATGCGGTTTGCTCCGGCGTCTATACCTCCGGCGTCTACTACTTTATTTTGGGCTTCGAAGGCATGGGCAATGTCGGCAGTAGTGATACCGCTTTGTGCCATTACCGAGGGGTTCACCAGCACATCGATGGTAGGAGTCTGCACTCCGTATATTTCTACCTTGGCTACGTCTTTTACTTTCAGTAATTCGTTCTTTATGCTTTTGGCTTCGTCTTCCAGCTCCCTATGGGTGTGGCTGTCTCCGGTCAATCCGTAGAATACGCCTAGTACATCGCCAAAGTCATCGTTTACTACCGATGTACCTGCACCGGCGGGGAGTTTGCTTTGCACATCATTTACCTTGCGGCGCAATTTGTCCCATAGCTGTTGCATTTCATCGGCGCGGGTTTCTTTTTTTTACATAGACGGTTATTTTAGAAAGTCCGGAGCGGTTCTCCGTTTTCAGATAATAAAGTTCGCCTAGCGACTGGATAGACTCTTCCAGAATATCGGTTACTTGGGATTGCACCTCCGAAGGAGATGTCCCGGGATAGGGAGTTAGCACCAATGCTTGTTTGATGGTGAAAGGGGCATCTTCCAGTTTCCCCATTTTAATGTAGGAAAACAGGCCTCCGGCCAGTACCAATATTAATAATAAGGTAGTGATTGCTTTCTTTTGTAGAAAGTATTTTACTAGTTTCATGCTTGTTCCGGGTTTTATTATCTCTGCGATATGTTTATTTTTATTCCATCGGACAGGAAGCGAAGTCCGCTGGTTGCTATGGTTTCGTTGGGTTGCAATCCTTCGGTAATGGCTATGTAGCCATCAGGCAACAGGTTTCCTGTCTTTACTTGCCTTTGAGATACTTGCCGGGTCGTTGCATCTACTGTCCACACGTAGTTGCCCACAGTGGGGCGATGGCAAAGAGCCGCTTGGGGGATGGCAACTTCTTTCGGGGTCTTTGTTACTGCCGCGGCAGTACTTAGTTTTGCTTTGCCGGACATGCCTGCCAATAGTTTGCCGTCTTTATTGGGCAGTAGGGCTGTCAGCAGGTAGGAGAGGTTGTTGCGGGTAGTCCCTTTGGAGACTTCGACTATTTTTGCTTTATATAGTTTATCGGGGTAGGCATCAAAATATACTTGTATTGTGTCTGGCGCCTGCGCTGCATAGGCAATGTCTTGGGTGACATAAATTTCTAATTTCAGTTGGTCTATGTCAATAAAGGAGATGACAGGCTGGGTGGCTTTCACATCTTGATATTTCTCTATATATACTTCGCCCACATAGCCGTTAAAAGGGGCTATAAGGCGTGTGTCTTCCAATTCATACGAGGCGGTTTCGTAAGCTGTTTTTGCGGCTGTGTAATCGGCTTTTGCTTTCTCGTATGCGCTGGCGGACAAGTTATCTTTTTCGTATAACTTCTCTATACGTTTAAATTCCGCTTTTGCCTGCTGATAGATGGCTTCGGCGCGTTCTTTACGGATACGGAAATCGCGTGGGTCTATTTCGGCTATGATGCTGCTCCGCTTATAACGGTTGCCGGCATATACATCGAAACGGTCAATCGGTCCGCCTACCCGGAAAGATAATTCGGAAGTGCGGAAAGGCTTTGCAATGAATGGAAATTCTTTATTTCCTTCTTGATGGGATACAGGAATGGCTTGGGTTGTTTTCACTATAAGATCTTGTTCCTTTTTACCACCTCCTCCGGCACAAGACGAACTTAATGTGACGAGGCTCAGCAGTAACATACAGTGTACTTTTATCTTCATATTTTGCTTTTTAAGTTTGCTGCAAAAATAAGGAATGGGGAGAGACTGGATAAGGAAAAATATACTGAAGCCGGAAAAACGAATGCTGAAATAGGCATAGTGGTTGATCGCACTTTTATAGCATCACACTCATTAACGGAACTATAATTCATCCTATTAAAATTTGCAGAAGCGCATCTCATTACTACTCAAAAGGAAAATCTTCTTTTTTCTCCTGATTTCAGTTTTATTTCAGAAATATCTTGTTTCTTTGTCTAATAGATTAGGACTGATAAACAATTTAGCATATGAAAATACTACTGGTAGAAGATGATGCAAATTTACGCGAAGTGACCCAACGTTCATTGGAAAAGGAACGCTACGTGGTAGAGATAGCCCCGACTACTGCACCGCCCTGCAAAAGATAGAAGATTACGACTATGATTGTATTCTGTTGGACATAATGTTGCCGGACGGTAATGGACTGACCTTATTGGAAAAACTGAAAGAAATGCATAAGCGTGAGAATGTTATCATTCTTTCTGCCAAAGATTCCATAGAAGATAAAGTATTGGGACTGGAACTGGGCGCCGACGACTATCTGCCTAAACCTTTCCATCTGGTAGAGCTGAATGCCCGTATTAAAAGTGTGATCCGCCGTCATCGGCAGGAAGGGGAAAATACTATAAAGTATGGTAATATTGAAGTGATTCCCGATAAGTTCCGGGTGTTGGTGAACGAGAAAGAAATAGAGCTAAACCGGAAGGAATATGATATACTGGTCTATTTCATGATCCGTCCCGGCAGGCTGGTCAACAAAAATACTTTGGCAGAATCCGTATGGGGTGACCATATTGACCAGGTAGATAATTTTGATTTTATTTATGCACAGATAAAGAACCTGCGCAAGCGCCTCAAGGAAGCCGGTGCAACTCCCGAGCTGAAAGCGGTATATGGTTTCGGATATAAAATGATAATAGAATGAAGCTGATATATTATGTCATTATACGTCTCTCATTGGTACTGACTATCATTCTGACCGGTTGGGCTATTTTCTTTTACTTTGCCGTGATGGATGAAGTAAATGATGAAGTAGATGATTCATTAGAAGATTATTCGGAAGTCATCATTATCCGCGCATTGGCAGGAGAGGAGTTACCTGCCAAAAACACAGCTTCCAACAACCAATACTTCTTGCATGAAGTAACAGAGGAGTATGCGGCAGCCCATGAAGATATCAACTATAAAGATTCCATGGTCTATATCCCTGAGAAAGATGAAAAAGAGCCTGCACGAATCCTTACCACTATCTTTAAAGATGATAATGATAAATATTTCGAATTAACGGTATCTACTCCTTCCATTGAGAAAGATGATTTAAAAGATGCCATGGCAGGATGGATCATCTTTCTGTATGTGACGCTGCTACTTACCATTATCATTATCAATGTGTGGGTATTCTATCGCAATATGCGTCCGCTCTATGTATTGCTTCACTGGCTGGACAAGTATAGCATAGGGAAGAAAAATGAGCCGTTGCACAATGATACAAAAGTTTCCGAATTTAGGAAACTGAACGATGCCGCCATCCGCTATGCCAAGCGTAGTGAGCAGATGTTTGAACAGCAAAAACAATTCATAGGCAATGCTTCACACGAGATGCAGACTCCCTTGGCTGTCTGTCGCAACAGACTGGAAATGCTGATGGAGGACGAGAATTTGTCCGAGGTTCAGTTAGGAGAATTAATGAAAACGCACCAAACGCTGGAGCATATCACAAAACTGAATAAATCTTTGTTGCTACTCTCGAAGATAGAGAACGGACAGTTTGCCGAGACGAGCTCCGTAGAGGTAAATGCTTTGCTGAAACAATATCTGGAAGATTATAAAGAGGTGTATGAGTATCGGGGAATAACGGTGGAAACTCATGAAGAAGGTACTTTCTATCTCACCATGAATGAAACCTTGGCAGTGGTGTTACTTACCAATCTGTTGAGAAATGCCTTTGTGCATAATGTAGATGGCGGCCATATCCGGATTGTAATAACTCCTCATGGTGTTACATTCTGCAATACGGCGGCAGGGCAGGCATTGGATGCAGAACGCATCTTTGAACGCTTCTATCAGGGGCAGAAGAAAGAAGGTTCTACCGGCTTAGGTTTGGCTATTGCAGATACTATTTGCAAAATGCAGTCTATAAAGCTCAGGTATTATTATAAGGAGGGCGAACATTGTTTCCGGATATATGCTTGAATATAGTTTTATGAAGATAATAATATGCTTTTTTCGTGATTTCAGAAACTTTTCAGATTCTCTCCCAATCTTTGTATCAGAAAACAAAGATTGTAGAACCCAATTAAAAAAATGACGATTATGAAAAAGGTATTAATTTTATTAGTGTGTTTATTTACGTTGCAAACAGTGGCATGGGCAGATAATGATAAACCCATTCAGGTGAATCAGTTGCCGCAACAGGCGCAAACTTTTATCAAGACTTATTTTGCCAATAACAAAGTGGCTATGGCTAAAATGGAAACTGACTGGCTGGATAAGAGTTATGACGTAATATTCACCAATGGCGACAAACTGGAATTTGACAAGAAAGGCTCATGGACGGAAGTGAATTGCAAGCATAGCTCCGTGCCTGCCGGTGTGTTCCCTGATGCCATTCAGAAGTATGTATCTACCAACTATCCGGATGCCAAAGTGCTGAAAATGGAAAGAGACAAGCATGACTATGAAGTGAAACTTTCTAACGGATGGGAGATAAAGTTCGACTTAAAGTTTAACGTGATTGACATAGATAATTAATGGCTTGGTTATAAGTAGGCCGTAGGTTTATCTGATACAAACCTTATATTTGCAGAGGGACATTTCACTGAATGGAAATATTCCTCTGTTTTTTTCTTTATTATTAATCGAATAGTAATTTCCACGACACCACCTTGTAACAAAGAACATAGACATTTGCATAGTTTTTAAAAGCAAAGACATGCATCTACGAACTTATTACCCTACGGTGGTTCTATCTGATATTCATTTAGGAACCTCTCACTCAAAAACTATTGAAGTCAGCAACTTCTTGAAGTCTGTTAACTGCGACCGTCTGATACTGAATGGTGACATCATAGACGGCTGGCATCTGCGCAAGGCGGGAACGAAGAAATGGCAAGCCAGACATACCGATTTCTTTAAAGTGATAATGAAGATGATGGAAAACTTCGGTACGGAAGTGATCTATGTGGACGGCAATTGGAATATTATAGAATATCGCCATGTGCCGGTAGGTGAGAGTGAAGACGAACAAAATATTTCCATTATAAATTCTGCCTCATGAAATTTTTATTTATAGTCCAGGGCGAGGGTAGAGGGCATCTCACCCAAGCCATTACACTAGAAGAAATATTGCGTAGCAATGGCCACGAAGTAGTGGAAGTGCTGGTTGGTAAAAGTAATTCGCGCCGTTTGCCCGGGTTCTTCAACCGCAGCATCCATGCACCGGTGAAGCGCTTTGTAAGTCCTAATTTCCTGCCTACGCCATCCAACAAGCGGGTGAAACTGGCACGCAGCGTAGCCTATAACCTGATGAAACTGCCTACTTACATAAACAGCATGAACTACATCCATCGGCGCATTGAAGCCAGTGGGGCGGATATGGTTATCAATTTCTATGAACTGCTCACCGGGCTCACTTATTTCCTGTTCCACCCCTCGGTGCCCCAGGTGTGCATCGGCCATCAATATTTGTTCCTGCACAAAGATTTTGAATTCCCCAAGGCTGATCCCGTAAGCCTGCTGCTACTGAAATTCTTTACCGGACTCACCAGTCTGGGTGCAAAGGAACGCTTGGCACTTTCTTTCCGCCGCATGAAGGATGATGAGCAAAATGGCATCAGGGTGATCCCCCCCTCTGTTGCGCCGGGAAGTGCTGCTGCATGAGCCCTATGAAGGCGACTATGTGCATGGCTATATGGTGAACTCCGGCTTTGGCGATAATATAATGGACTGGCACAAAAAGCATCCTGAGACCCCGCTTCGTTTCTTTTGGGATAAATGGAAAGAAGAACCGGTAAAGAAGATAGACGATACGTTGAGTTTCTATCAGCTGGACGATGTGGAATTCTTGAAGCAGATGGCGGGATGCAAGGCATATGCCAGCACGGCAGGTTTCGAATCGGTGTGCGAGGCGATGTATCTGGGTAAACCCATTATGATGGTTCCCGCCCACATAGAGCAGGATTGCAATGCCTATGACGCTATGCAGAGTGGCGCGGGCATTATATCTTCCGATTTTGACTTGCAGCGACTACTGGATTTTGTCAAGGACTACCGGCCCAACCGCAATTTCGGCTACTGGGTGCGCGGAGCAGAATACACTTTACTGGATCTGCTGGAAAGCAATTCTTCGGATTATCAGCCGTTGTTGTGTAACGAAATGTACCTGGTAGAAGAATTCATTTGATAACAGAGCTTCTTTTATAACTCATAAAACTCTCTAAAAGTCATGTCTGCGTGATGCAGCTATGGCTTTTTTATTGTTATTAACCCGTAATTATATCGTCATATCATTGTAACATATGTGACGTATTTTTGCACAAAATATATGAAAGGCCGTATGGAAAAGAAAAAAAAGGTAGATAAGCATTATTTGTCAAGAGATATCAGTTGGATGTATTTCAATCGCCGCATTTTGCAGGAAGCAATGAAAGAGTGTGTTCCCTTGCTGGAACGCTTGACCTTTCTGGGTATTTATTCCAATAATCTGGATGAATTCTTCAGAGTGCGCGTTGCCACCCAAAGCCGTGTGGCGGAGTGTGACGACAAGGCTGCGCGTGCCGAGCAGGAGGAGGCCCGCCAACTGATAAAGCATATAAACACGCTGAACAGCAAATATTCCAAGGAATACGAGGCAACCATCCGGCAAGTGGAAATGGAACTGGAAAAAGAAAATATATGTCTGAAAAAACATACCCAACTAGACGAGGAGCAGCAACGGTTCATTGCTTCTTTCTATCAACAGCGGCTCAACGGACTTATCAATCCCGTATGGCTCAATGCCTTGAAACAGTTGGGCAATGAGACGGACGAGAATATCTACCTGGCTGTGAAAATGAAAAAAGAGGGGCGGAAAGCCGGAGAATATGCCATCATAGAATTGCCTGTGGGGCTGGTAGGACGGTTTGTACGCTTGCCGGACAAAGAGGGCAAGAGCTATCTGATGTATCTGGATGATGTGATACGCTATTGCCTTCCTTTTATTTTCAGTGGAATGAACTATACCCATTTCGAAGCATATGCGTTCAAGTTTACCAAGAACGCGGAAATGGAGATAGACAATGACCTGCGCAACGGCATGTTGCAAAAAATATCAAAGGCGGTGAAAAGCCGCAAGAAGGGAGAACCGCTGCGTGTGATTTACGATGCAGGCATGCCCAAGGATTTGTTGAAACGTGTGACGAACAAATTGAACCTGGACAAGCAGGACACTGTGCTGGGCGGTGGAAAATACCATAACCATAAAGACTTGATGCGCTTTCCCGACTGTGGGCGGAAAGACTTGAAGTATCCGGCATGGACTCCCATCTTAAAGAAAGAACTGGCGGAAGATGTCAGCATCTTGGAACTAATCCGCCGGAAAGACCGCTTTATCCATGTGCCTTATCATAGTTTTGATTCGTATATCAAGGTGTTGCAGGAGGCGGCTATCCACAAGGATGTGAAGTGCATCAAGACTACCCTTTACCGTCTGGCAAAAGACTCCAAAGTGGTAAAAGCGTTGATTAATGCGGCACGCAACGGAAAGAAGGTAACGGTGGTGATAGAGCTGCTGGCGCGTTTTGACGAAGCATCCAATATTGACTGGTCCAAGAAGATGCAAGATGCCGGTATCCATGTCATCTTTGGCGTGGAAGGGCTGAAGGTGCACTCCAAAATAACCCATATATCCATGAAATCGGGTGCAGATATTGCCTGCATCAGCACAGGAAACTTTCATGAAGGAAATGCGCGGATGTACACGGACTATATGCTGATGACGGCTTCCAAGAATGTAGTGCACGATGTCAGCCAGGTATTCGATTTTATTGAAAGACCCTATTCTCCCATTCGTTTTAAGGAATTGCTTGTCTCTCCCAATGAGATGAAACAGAAGTTTGTCCGTCTTATCAATGAAGAAATAAAGAACAAGCAGGCAGGAAAACCGGCATATATCATGGTGAAGATCAATCATATTACAGATCCGGTGATGGTGAAAAAACTATATGAAGCTTCTTCCCACGGCATTAGGATTGATTTGCTGGTGCGCGGCAATTGCTCTTTGGTTACGGGCATTCCGGGAATGAGCGACACCATTCGCATTAACGGCATCATAGACCGCTATTTGGAACATTCGCGCATCTTTATCTTTGCCAATGGTGGTGATGAGAAAATGTTTATAGGTTCGGCAGACTGGATGCCCCGCAATCTGGACAACAGGGTGGAAGTGATTGCTCCTGTCTATGATCCCGAAATCAAGGCAGACCTGAAAAGGGTAGTGGAGTATGGATTAAAAGATACCCTGCAAGGGCGTGTGGTAGATGGTACTGGTGAGAATCGCCCCTGGACTACGGAATCGAACGAACCTTTCCGCTCGCAGGAAGAACTGTATAATTATTATGTAAACGAAAACAAGTAAGAACTAATAAAGAAAATGGGAAAAGTAAATTATGCCGCTATCGATATAGGCTCTAATGCCGTGCGTCTCTTGATAAAGAGCATTGATCGTGATGCTGTGCAAGAGAAAAAATTTAAGAAAGTAATGTTGCTCCGCGTCCCCCTTCGTTTGGGGTTCGATGTGTTCTCTATCGGTGAACTGTCCGATAAGAAAGCAGATAAACTGCGGCGGTTGATGAAGGCCTTCCGCCAGTTGATGAAGATTTATGAAGTAGATGATTACAGGGCTTGTGCCACCTCTGCCATGCGTGATGCCCGCAACGGAATGGAAATTATAAAGAAGATAGACAAGGATACAGGCATCCGCATTGAGATTATTGACGGTCAGGAAGAAGCACGGATGATTTACAATAACCACGTGGAATGTCTGGAAGACCGCTTGGGCAACTATATGTATGTAGATGTAGGCGGTGGCAGCACGGAAATCAATCTGTTGACCAATGGCGAACTGGTTTGCTCCATGTCCTATAATATAGGTACGGTGCGTATGTTGAGCAATGCAGTGAAAGAAGGAACCTGGCAGCAGATGGAAGAAGAATTGCGCAAGGCTACGGAAGGTTTCACGGGTATCAATATTATCGGTTCGGGCGGCAATATCAACAAGCTGTTCCGCTTGGCGGATAAGAAAGATAAGAAGCAGCAACGCCTGCCGGTCAGTTCGTTGCAAGCCATTTATGATGTATTACAGCCTTTGACTCCGGAGGAACGGGTAGAGGCATTCAGCCTAAAACAAGACCGTGCCGATGTAATTGTTCCTGCTGCCGAAATCTTCCTAAAGATAGCCCAAGTGGTTCATGCGGAATATATTTATGTACCCGTTATCGGTCTGTCCGATGGCATCATAGACAACCTTTATACCAAGAGTCTGGAGGCGGAGCACTTAAAATAGTACGTTAGAGAAATATTAGAAAAATAAACCAGGAAACGTTTTTTTGTTTGAATTATAGCTCATATCGAAAAGAAAGTTCTATCTTTGTATCACATATACGCACTAAAAGCCGACAAATAAATGAGTAAATTTATCAATCCTTTTACAGATATAGGATTTAAAAAAATCTTTGGACAATCTATCACCAAGAACCTGTTAATAGACTTCCTGAACGATCTGTTGAAGGGGAAACGAGTAATAAATGATATAACATTTCTTGATAAGGAACAGATGCCTGTCTATGATGGCGACCGTGGTTTGATCTACGATATTTATTGCACTACGGACACGGGTGAAAAGATCATTGTAGAGATGCAGAATAAATATCAGGACCGTTTCAAGGAACGTTCACTCTATTATTTGTCCCAGGCAGTGGTTCGCTAAGGCGAGCGTGGTGCGCGATGGCAATATGATATAAAAGCCGTATATGGTGTATTCTTTATGAATTTTTATTTAGGAACGGATAAAGGCCGTTTTCGTAAAGACATCATTTTGGCTGATAAAGAGACGCATGAACTGTTTATAGACAAGATGCGTTTTATCTTCTTGGAACTTCCCTCTTTTACCAAGGAGGAGGAAGAATGCGCTAATGATTTTGAACGCTGGATATATGTATTAAAGAATATGGAAACGCTAAAACGTATGCCTTTCAAGGCACAGAAATCGGTATTCGACGAACTTGAAAAGATCGTTGACATTTCCGCTTTGAGCAAAGAGGACCGTATGAAGTACGATGAGAGCATCAAGATTTATCGTGACAACCTTGCTATTGCCAGCGGACAGAGAAAACTAGGACAGAAAGAAGGATTTGAAAAAGGTCTAGAAAAAGGTCTTGCAAAAGGTATGGAAAAAGGACTTGAAAAAGGAAAAGAGGAAACTCTCCGGCAAATAGCCCTAAATATGAAATCCATGGGAATCCCTTCCGAACAAATCATGCAAGTCACTGGCTTATCTTTAGAAGAAGTCAATGATCTATGAATATTCTAGAGAAATAGATTAGCATATAAATTTCAGTTGCTTTTTGTTTCGGCGGATGGCAAATCCGCCGAAACTTTAATCATCACCCACCTTTATCCCTACCACCTGCTATATCTCCTCCTAAAATCCCCCTATTTCCCCCGTAAATACTAACTTTTTTTCATTCTTTTCATAAATAATTGGCACTTTTCTTGTAATAGTGATACTTTATCCTCATCTTTGCATCTAAAATAGGGCTTCCATACCCATCCGGTTAAGGTGTCCACCCGCAGGTCTCCCCCTTTTGAAGGGGGATCTAAGGGGGATGTTCCCTACCGCATATCACCAAAAAGATTATGCCTAGAAGCCCTACTAACATTTTTTGTTTGCAACATATGAAACACAACTTTATATGAAAGGAAAGTTATTTATAATTTATCTACTACTGTCTTCCCTTCTTTTGCTGGGGTGCAGCCACGGTTCTGATGATCCGCCATTGCCTCCCGTACCCGATAATCCGGATCAGCCGGACGAACCCGATACCCCCGATGATCCCGATCCGGAACCCGTACTTGTTCCCATCGAACTCTATACCTCCCTATTGAGTCGCGCCGCCATTGATCAGTTCGACGGCACGCCTGTGGGCATTGCCATGGGTAGCAGCACCAACCGGATAGACGAACAATGGGATGCCCTGGCAGGAGAGGAGCGGTTAAGCCTTTCTTCCGTGCATTATTACCCCACGGATAGCTCCTCGGTATACCTGTGGGGCTTCCATCCCCGCACCACCCCTGGTGGGCGGTGCCGCCCGTTACCGGCTTACGGGTAAAGAAGACATACTGTATGCCGATGTGCAAAGCGGCTCCCTGCGCACCCCGTTTTCTGTGGCAGAGAAGCAGATTGTTTTCCGCCACGTGCTGGCACAGCTCAATGTGTCGCTAGAAACCACCGCGGAGTTTGAAGGCAGCTACCGCCTGAAATACATAGCGCTGGATGGTTCTGCCGCCAGTGCAGATCTGGACTTGCCGGGTGGAAACGTGCACTTTGGCACGGAGAGCACGCGCATAGAAGTCTATAATGCCCCCGGCTTTACGGGCGCAGTGGTAGAAAGCGGAGTAAACCTTTCCCTGGGCAGTGTTTTGATAGAACCGGGAGCTCGGCTTACCATGCAACTGGTGTTTGCCAAGGACGGCGATGCCGGGCATGATATTGTTTTCCAAGATGTAACGGTGGAATTTGAGGGTGGCGGCTCGGGTTCAGGGCTTTCCTATACCCTGCCTGTCAAGCTGCCCAACCAGATAGAGCCCGATCAACCGGTAGACCCCGATCCGCCTGTGGATCCCGATCCCGACCCACCGGTAGATCCTGACGAACCGGATGGTCCCGATCCCGATGAACCCGATGATCCGAATGATACCCAAGTGCCTTTGCAGCTCTTTGCTACCATTACGCCTTGGGTAAACCTCCCTTCGGGGTCTTTAGAATTATAACGAAACTACTATAACAAATAAAAAGAGTATGAAAATGAAAAAGGAAAAAACAATGATGGCACTTTATGTCGGCTGTTTGGCTGTGCTTTGTGCCTGTACGGAGAGTCAAGAATTTAGTAATGAAGAAGGTAACAACGATCCTGTAGAATTGCAGATTAATCCCACTATGACGTTGACGGGGGGGGGAGGGGCAAGAGAGGCTGCTACTACTTCTAATTTTGCGGAAAATGCAACGATTGGTGTCTTTGCAGTGGGTGCAGATGCCTCTAACACTAATTATGGAAAGGATAATAATTATGCCGTATATAAACATAGTGGTACAGATGCTAACGGTTGGACTGTTGATGGTAGTACGCATATTTATCTTACTTCAGAAGTGGCTACTATCTATGCTGTTTCTCCATCTTCGGTCGTTACCAGTGCTCCTACGGGTGCGGTAACTGCAACTTCAACGGTAAATATTGAGACTTTTGCCGGAGGGGAGAATAATATTGATACCGATAATAAGAATTTAATAACAGCCGCACAAAGTGCCACAAATGATATTAACATAGCTCCCGGTGAAACTGACTATTTATATGCCGGAGGTACTCCTCCCACAGCCAGCAATGGAAAAGGAGTTAGTGCACCGGGCACTTCTGTAGATTTAACCATGGAGCACGCACTAGCCATGGTCAGCCTCCGTGTGTACAAGGGGGCTAACTACAAAGGTGAAGGGCATCTTACTAAGATTCAGATGAAGAATAGTACATCGTCATCATCATCTACATGGAAACTGCAAAAAGCTAGTAGTGGAAGCGCAACTATGCAAATAGGTGATGGAACAATTGCTTTAGGAACTGGGACAGATATTACCTATACTCGTTTTATCCATCAGACAAGAGCAGGTGAAACTAGTGATGGCGGTGCTAAATATTGTGAGCTAAAAGAAAAAGCAACTGGCGGATCGGGCGATACTTTTTCAGCCCCTGCCTTCAGTATCATGCTTTACCCCATTGCTGCATCATCAGAAACAACTACTGGTATTGAAATAATCTTTTCCGTAGACGGTACAGATTACACTGTGCCTCTTGGTAAGACAGAGGATCAAGTATGGGCAAAAGGGAATAACTACATTTATGAAGCCACCTTAGATGGAGAAGGATTGAGCTTAGGCAGCGTAACCATCACAGACTGGAAAAGCACCTCCATTAGCAACGGATTAGACTTGATTCAAAAACCAGAAAATCCATAACCCATAATCATCACCCGTAAAATACTATATTTATGAACAACTCTGTATTCAAATCCTTATCCCTCTGTCTGTTCGCCTTATGTTCCTGCCATGAGGAGCAGGAATTGCTTTCTGCAGAAAGTGATCGTGTCCCCTTGCAAGTGAGCTTTGCACAGGGAACTAACGATATGTCCCTGCAAGAATCCGGCGGCAGATCTTTGGTAACAGGTTTAGGTACAGCAGGAAAAGGCAATATTGACCGCATCGGTGTTTACATCACCGGTGCGGATCATGGCAAATACCTGGACTACGAGCAACAACGCTACACCTATATTACAACAGACAATGGGCAAAGTTGGACTGCCTATGCAGGAAATAATCCTGCTGCCGGTGACAGCCCTGCTGCCACCCTATATTTAACCAATAAAGAAGCCACCCTATACGCTTTCTATCCCACAACAGGTATCGCAGTAACCGATGGTAACAGCAGCGCAAACCATAACATCCCCGTCACCATCCCTGCCGAGCAAACCTTTGTAGGCGGCAGCGACTGGGAATGCAGTGCCACAGACTACCTGTATGGCACTAGCGGTCCTTCCGCAACAAGCTCTACCACCCCCATCACTGCCCACAACCTGGCATCAAAGCCCAACATCTATATGCAGCACGCCTTGGCTAAAGTCATTTTCAATATAGAGTATGAGCCGGGAGCTACAAAAGCAAATGACTATGTATGGTCAGTAACATTAGAAGACGAAAACGGCACCGGCTTCTTGTCTTCCACAACTTCCAGCGGCATGAATATAAAAGACGGTACACTGAGTAGTTTGACCGCCACCAAGGCTTTAACCTTTACCGCATCCTCCACGCCTCAAAGAATAGGTACTATAGCTGCTGCAACAGTAGCATTTGGATTGGTCGCTCCCTTAACAACCGATCCTTCGGGTAAAGTAAAATTAACAGTCGGATTAGGAACGGAAACTGAAGCAAGCTCTGACAGCGGCAGACTCCTCACCCTTGATTCTGACGCAGCCCCCGACCTAAAAGTGAAGTGGCAACCCGGTTACTGCTACATCTACAATCTGAAACTAGGTACAACCCTAAGCGTAAAACGTATCTCTGCCGGATGGGAGGGAGTAAATAAAGATGATATTCCCAGTGTCACCCCTAAGGAAAAAGGAATAAACAGTGCGGCAGAACTGATAGCCTTTGCAAAATTATGGAATGAGAATGGAGCACCCACCGACGACGATTATAAAAAGTATGAAGCCTATGGCTAGTATGAGAAAGACGCTGCAACAGGAGACAAACACTTCACCATTAAACTAACCTCCTCCTTCAAAATAGACACAGGAGATGGCTGGATGCCTATCGGTACGGAAAATCATCCGCTTACCATTCCCTTTGACGGTCAAGGCTGGCAAGTTACTTTTGACATGGAAGGCGGAAAGCAAACCGTTCCCTCCGGAGTGGAATATGCAGGACTGATAGGCTATACCCAGAGCAGCATCAAGAATGTAAGGATATGTACTACTGTAAATGGAGGCCTTGATAAAGACAAAAATATAATGGAAGCGGGTGCTGCCCCCTATGTAGGGATACTGGCTGCACGTGCAACAGGAGATATAACGAACTGCACAATAGAAATGCAAGGTACTGCCATAACTTCCAGCCCTGCCGCTTCCACCACTCCTGCCACTACCTATATAGGCGCCATGGTGGGCTACTGCGGTGGAAATATTTCTAACAGCGCCGTCTATCTGTATGAAGGAACAACACCAACGATTACCATTGCCGGAGCAACAAACGTAACTAGCTACATGGGCGGACTGGCAGGCCATGTAGAGGGAACCATGAGTAATTGCTACACTCGTATCAGTACATTGGAAAACAGCAATAAAAATGTACCTTCCAATGTTACAGCCGGATTATTGGCAGGAGCAATAGGGAGTAGTGGAAGTTTCACCAACTGCTATACCTATGGCGGTGAGGTGAAAGAATGCGAAACACTTGCTACGACTACGGGTATTACAGGAATTACCTCATTCAATGACACCGATAGCGGTAGCAACCTATGCACCCTCCTGAACGATCAATTAAAAGACAACCCTTCATGGAGCACATGGACAGAAAAGAAAAGCGGTGAAACTGTAACCAGCGTTTACCTATTCAATTATCGAAATTAAAGTTTAGAATAAAGATGAAAAAATACCTTGTTTATCTTCTACTGCCCTTGGCATTGGCAGCTTGTACCGATTCCGGCGACGGCACTATAGACGATACCCCGAAAGACAAGTATGCCGATTATCAGATAACGGGCAGCATCCATCCCATCCACGCCGCCGGCAGAGTGGTGGATGGCGAAGTGGAAACCAAGTTTCAAGAGAATGATGAGATCTTGATTGGTTGGAATGTATCCGGAGGTGGTACGTATAATGGCCATGCCTATCAATATAAGAGTGAAATGTTTTCTCCTACTAACAATGATCCTGCTGCACTATGGACGGCACTGGAAAAAGAAACCGCTACTACTGTAGATGTATATGCCTGGTATCGCAAAAGCGCTACCGAAACCGCTATACCTGTCAATAATACCATTTCAGTGACTACAGACCAAAGCACCGAAGAAGCATATACTTCCAATATCTATCTGGCGGCACACACCACGTATGATAAAAATACCATCAGCCTTCAGTTTGCTTTTTCCCACCTGATGGCGCGGCTCAAGCTCTCTATTGATTTTAATGACAAAGGCATCTCTACATCCGAAGTGCAGGGGGCTACGGTAAAGACAAAGCTCTACACTTCCGGCACTTTGCAAGAGGGAGGCAGCGGAACCAATAAAAGCCTGCAAATAGGCAATGTGCAAACTCTTGCGGAAATATCCATGCTGGTAGAAGGAGATAATAACTACCATTTGGATTGCACCTGCCTGCTTCCTCCGCAAAAGCTGAACACCAGCGATCATGTTATCACCATTACTCTGTATAATGGAAAAGAATACACTTGCACCCTAGGCAAGGATCTCACTTTGAAAGCGGGAGAGGAGGCGAAAGTTCCCATTGAGATTAGTGCGGGTGGTACTTCGGTTTATGATCCTGTGGTGACTGTGGTGCCTGCCACACAAAAGACATCTTATTCGGGAAACCGATTGATAACGGGTAACACCGATCTAACGATTACTATCTATGACAAGCAGGCGGATGGATCTTGGGGAAGTCCGGCGTATGTGTATGATGGTAAAAATTCTAATAATAAGCTGACAGTGGGGAAACCATATTTTGCTTCTGTTGATATATGTGGAGACTATGCCGGAGCAGGGGTTAGCCAGAATAATGGTGGGGAGTCTGCTAATGGTGATATAGTCTACTTATTGCAAAAAGATAAATCAACTGGGAAGTGGTATAAAGTCTCCAATGAGACTACATCCGGTTATTCACTGGCTTTAAATGATAATTTTATCATATATGGGGGTAGTAACGGTCCCTGTAATGCTATTCCCATAGATAAGAATAAGGGTTTTCTTACTGGATCGAAGTATACTTTTAGTGGTCTTAGCACATATAAATTATGTATTGCGGACAATGATGTATTTTGCAATCACCAAAAAGTATATCAGCTTCGGTTGGGCAGTGATGGCAAGCCTGCTGCAAACAAGATTGCGGATATAGACGGCACTCGTTGTTTTACCGATGGAAAGAGGGCGATTCGCCAAGAAGATGGTAATAAGCCTATCAAGATCTATAATCTTACAGGAGGGTATTATGAAACTATAGATAACGCAATAAATGCCGGTAGTGGACGTTCTATTGTGATTTATGATAAATATGCTTTGGCAGGATATGAAACGGAAGCTTTGGTATTGTATTATTTTGATGGTAATAAGTGGCGACGTTTGGGAGAATCTAGTAATGACCAAAGCTTCTTGAAAATACTGCAAGAATATGCTCCTAGCGATCAAATAAAGAACTTGAAATCCTTATATGGAAATAATCTGATGATGAAAGGTACAAAAGTCTCTATAGTTAGTGGTGGTGGAAAAAGTGATACAGATAATCCCACACCAACCACTTACTTTGTAGAAAACATAGACCAAATAGTAAAACAATACTTGGTAGATAATCCACTGAAATAAAACCAATTAAGCAACCTTTTACATAAAGCAAACTAAATATAGAATTAAAATGGCCTTATCACAATACACCATCCTGGTAGCCGATTATATCCCCACGGATATGCTACTATTCCAAATATTATTGGCACAAGCCCATTGCCGATTGCTTACCGCCACCGATGGCCACGATGCCCTGCACCAAGCAGAGAAGCATCATCCCGACCTTATCCTGATGGACATCTATATGCCGGGCATCAGTGGCTTTGAAATAGCATCCGCCTTGGCACAGCAAGAGGAAACGCGACACATCCCCGTGCTCTATGTAGTAAATATGGGTGATTGCCCTGTATTTACCCCCGATGGCAAAGTGCTGCCTCAGGAAGAATACATAGAAAAGCCTTTTGATATGCGGCAACTGGTAAAGCGCATCCTGCAACGGCTGGCGGCGGCAAAGAGTTAAAGTAACTCTCCATGCCTCCACCGTAGGGGCGGACCCATGTGTCCGCCCGATGCCATTGCGCCAGCCTCCCCCCCCCTTTGAAGGGGGCAAGGGGGGATGTTCCCTTTGGAATGATTGTTTTCTATAGTAGGGCACACCATATTATTATACCAAGGAGAACATCCCCCTTAAATCCCCCTTCAAAAGGGGGAGACTGCGCTATGTTATCGGGCGGACACATGGGCCCGCCCCTACGGGAAATGTGTATCATAAGAACATGAATTTTGGAACTAAAAGTGCTCTGCCTCCCCCAACAGGAGGCAGGGCACTTATTTCTATACAACTAAAAAAAGTAAAACTTAAAACCCACAAAGGCTTATGACAAAGAAAAACGAGACTCCTTGGAGCAACTTTGAACAGGAAGTAGAGAACCTGAAAAAACTGATCCGCAAAAAAGAACCGCCCACTGTAGAGGAAATCGCGTTCTTGGACAAAGTGGCATCAACCTTGCCCGATCTCTATCAAAAAATAACCGACCTGCTGAACAGCTATCATTACGAAATGTTGGCATCCATCCCTCCATTTACCTTGAAACGCGAAGGCAGAAACGAAATGAAACGCCGCAGGCACGCCTTGATGTCCGTGCGCGCCCATGTGCCCGGAGTGACCATAATAATGGAATATGAAAAAACAGAAGTGCTGGAAACGGACGACATAGAGCACATCATAAAACCCAAACTGCTGGTCATCATCAAGGAACTGAACACCGGCATAAGGCAGTGGCGTGGAGATACCCCCAATTCACAACTGAAACAACTGAACGAAATCATTCATTACTCTTTTCATTTTAAAGATGAAAAAACATCCTTTATCACCAAAATAAACAAAGCAATAGACCGTATTTTCTTCAATCATCATTCTGACATCTTCTAGTCATCATCCCCTTTATATCACATATTCGTCCACCTCCTCCGGCTTTTTTATCCCATAAATAAGCCTCTTTTTGCCTTTTTGACCCTTCATGTATTAATGAACCTTAAAAAACGCCGTGCAAAAGCCCGGTAAAAATCCCCATTATTTATTGTAATATAGACACTTATACTCATTTTAACCGGACTTTTGCAGAAAACGTATGTAAAATACTGTCACTACCTTTGCATCATCGAAAGAAACGATTTTAGGTATTATTTTTTTAATTTATAAAAACTGTATGATAAACGATCAGTATTTTCCGCACGATGCATCTGCGGGAAACAATTCTCACCTGCTGCTACTGGTAGCCGAACAGGGCATGAAAGGCTATGGCATTTACTGGGCATTGTTGGAACACCTTCGCCAGCAGGAAGGTTACCGTTGCGAACTGAAATTAATAGAGTATCTTGCCTACAAATTCCGATGCCTGGAGCAAGAAGTAAAAGACGTGATTTACCTCTATGATTTATTCGTGATTGATGGCGATTTTTTCTATTCTCCGGGGTTGCAAATCCGCATGGCTGTGCTGGATGACCGACGCAAAAAACTATCCAATGCCGGAGTGAAAGGCAACGAAGTTAAGGATCTGAAAAAGAAGGAGATAGAAGCCGACGGAAAAACTTCACGCAAGGCGTCACGCATAGCGTGTCCCAAGGCGTGCAAGGATGTGGAGGCAGTAAAGGAGAGTAGAGTAAGTAAAGTAAGTAAAGAAAGTAAAGAAGAGAAAGCATCATCATCAGCAACAGATGATGATGCTACGCGAGAGGAAATTTTTGCTGCTGTTGCTGTTGCCGATGACGGGGTTTTGAAAGATAAAAAACGGAAAATGGAATAGCAACCGTGGGTAAGCCTTTGCAGCCCTACTTGGGTTGGGATAGATGCATCGACCTGCTGGCAGGCGAAACGGTGTGGATGGAAGTCACCGCCCAGCACTCCACTTTGGGCATTCGGTTTATTGAAGATTTTCCCCACATTGCGACTATCTTCAAAGATCACCTCCGCTGTCTGGGCAATGAATCTTCCATCATGAGTCTGGACGATGCCAAGAATTACATGTATCATTTCGTGACCAATGCCAGCACCCGCAAAAAGCTGATCTTGGCCCTTGAAAAGTCAAACCAATCCGCCCCCGCCCACAGCCCCTATGAGCAACGCGACAAGAATGGCAACCGTTCCTACAACGGCATCCCCATACCTGCCCATGCCCCTCTGCGTCCCAATGACCATTGCCTGTGGAATGAGGATACCGGGGATTGGGGGGGGTAACATAGCGCCAGCCTCCCCCTTTTGAAGGGGGATTTAAGGGGGATGTTCTCCCCGTCATAGTGCTGAACCGTGACAAGTTTGCACCATCATTCCAAAGAGAACATCCCCCTTGCCCCCTTCAGAAGGGGGAGGCTGCACTATGCCTCCACAAAACATATTCTGACATCTATTCCCTTTCAGGGAAAACTAAAAACTAAATTCTTTATGAACAAACAAGACCGCGAATCCTTCGCACACCACATGCAATCCCTTTCGGGCGGCAAGCAGAAATTCCGCACCGCCTGCCTCCACTGTGACAGTACCCGCACCCACCATGGCGACAAGTCCATGCAGGTGGACATGCGCGAAAAGTACGCCCACTGTTTCCATTGCGGCTACCACGCCTGCTGGAAAGGCCCGGAAGACTACGGCAACCTCCCCCTCAGCACGCGCCTTCCGCAGGAACCTCCCGTGTACTTCCGTCCCGTCTACGTGCTCGAAGACCGCCCTGCCGAACTGAGCGAGGCCATCACCCGCTACCTCATCGAGGAACGCTGCATCCCCCTTTTCGTGCTCACCGCCATGAAGATAAGCGAGTGCATGGAGTGGATGCCCCAAACGCGCGCCAAGGAACGCTGCATCTGCTTCCCCTACTTTGAGCAGGGAAAATTGGTGAACACCAAGTACCGCGACGGCGCCAAGAACTTCAAGATGGTGGCAAACGCCGAACTCATCCCGTGGAACATAGACTCTATTCTCGGAACGGAAATATGCTACATCACCGAAGGCGAACCGGACGCCATGTCCCTGATGGCTGCGGGCTACGTGGAAGTGATCTCCGTGCCCAACGGCGCAGGCGGCAAGTCCCTCACCTGGCTGGACCGCTTCGTGGAGTCCCACTTCGAGGCTAAGAAACGCATCATCCTCGCCCTGGACACCGACCCCCGCGGCGTGGAACTGCGCAACGAACTGATCCGCCGCCTGGGCGCCGACTTGTGCCGCGTGGTCACCTGGGGCCCGGAGTGCAAGGATGCCAACGAGCACCTGAAGCGTTACGGCATCGAGAGCCTGCGCATTGCCATTGAGCAAGCGGAGGAACTCCCCATAGAGGGCGTATTCACCGCTGGAGATCTGCGTCGCGAGTTGCTGGACCTGTTTGAGAACGGCATGCCCGAAGGCATAGACACCGGCCTGGATAACCTGGACCGCGTGACGCGCGTGGAAACCAACCGCACACTGGTGCTCACCGGCACTCCGGGCAGCGGCAAGAGTGAGTTTGTGGACGAGATGATCGTTCGCTACATGCTGCGGCATGACTGGCGCATTGCCATTTTCAGCCCCGAGAACCGTCCCATAGCCTTCCATCTGCGCAAGATTATCATGAAGCTCACGGGCAAGCGTTTTGACAAGAAAGTGCTGAAACGTGAGGCGCTGGAACGCGCCATCGACTTCCTTTCCAAGCGTGTGCACTCCATCCTTCCGCGTCATGATTTCTCGGTGGATACCATCCTGAACCGCATTGCCTCGCTGGTGCGCCGCAACGGCATCCACTGCGCAGTAATCGACCCTTTCAACTGCCTGGAACACGCCTTCCTGCACGGTGAGACGGAGACGCAGTACATCAACCGCCTGTTCGACAAGCTGAACCAGTTTGCCATGCGGCACAACATCCTGCTCATCATTGTGGCGCACCCCACCAAGATGCGTCGCGACCCCAATACGGGCTTGTTCCCCGTGCCCACTCTGTATGACATTGCCGGTTCTGCGGCTTTCTACAACAAGTCCGATTTCGGCATGATTGTGGAGCGCAACAAGCGCACGCGGCAGACGGTGATCCATGTGGGCAAGGTTCGTTGGAACCACTTGGGCGATACGGGTGAGGCTTATTTCCGTTACAATGACTTTAACGGGAGATTTGTACCCATGCAGGGTGAGGAGCCGAAGGAAGGCGAGGGGCCCGCGTTGCCGCTGCCCGAATGGGACAATTCGGACTGGCTGGCGGAGAAACTTTGTCCCAAGCAGGGGGAGTTGGATTTGAAGGAGGATTGAGGAATTTGACACCGCGAAAAAATGATATGACACCGCGAAAAACTTTTTTCGCGGTGTCATATTTAGCATTCCCCCCCCTTTGATAATTTGTTTAACCCGTAGGGGCGGACCCATGTGTCCGCCCGAATGCATCCACAAGTACACCATTCGGAATGTTATCGGGCGGACACATGGGTCCGCCCCTACGGGTTACCCGGGTGCGCCTAGGTATTGCACAATCAATGCCACTTCCCTGGGCATATAGCAGCGTCGGTACCGGTTATACCCCACAGCCTGCAAGGCAAGCCACAAGGCATGATTCTTACGGATCCATGCCGACAAATTTCGCATGGCGGTACTTATCTTATACTCCGGACAATACAACACCGCCAAATCCGCCTTGGAATAAATGCGGATGGGAAAAACTTCTTCCTCTAATTCGTTTTGTTTCATTTTATTATTCTGTTTATCACTCTACGAAGTTACGAAAATAAGGTCGTATCTGCAATTTTATATCCGCTTTTCTTACCGCTTTATGTGTAATAAACGGCTTAAATATCAATAGATTACCCACTGTTACCCGGAACCGCGCTAACCCGATCCCGCCCCTGCCACATACACTATCTTTGCAGTGTTCGAACAAACAGAGAGAGTATTATTTTTTAATTTTCAATTCTTAATTTTCAATTTATCATGGCTATACCTTACAAGAAAGTACAGAGAAGTAACCCTATTGATCCCAAGGCTGATCAGTTGTTTTATATTCAGTTGGTGACACTGGGACAGACGGCCACTTTGGAATCCATCGCTTATGAGATGAAAGAGACCAGTTCCCTTTCGTTGGGCGATATAAAGAGTGTGTTGACAAATTTCGTGACGGCTATGCGCCGGGCTTTGTATAACGGTCATTCGGTAAACATTCCCGGTTTCGGAGTCTTCAGCCTGTCGGCGCATTGCGACGGGGCAAAGACGCTGGATCTTTGCTCGGTGAAGATGATTCGTAAAGTAAAGATTAATTTCCGTGCTTCCAGCAATGTGAAGCCCAGTCTGGCATCGAAGAATGCGGGTGATGTGATGGAGTTTGTAGATGTGGAGAAGGCTTTGGACAGAGGGGCGGAAGGAGTGCCTCAGGAGTAACATACGGATTATATTCACCGTAGGGGCGGACCCATGTGTCCGCCCGAACCAGCGGTCACGACCTTGGGAGTAATGCATAAAGTGAACTGTTATCGGGCAGACACATGGGTCTGCCCCTACGGTAAATCATCAACCTTAATAACTTAATAAACAAAATGAGTACAAGCAAATCTACCTGGGGATTGATCCTCAAAGTAATCATCGCAGTGGCTACGTCCATTGCCAGTGTAGTAGGAATCACTTCCTGCATCAACTAACTAAAAAACAGAAAGACAAAAAATGAAGAATCAAGAACTACTCGCGGAAGACTACCTTCCGCGAGAAATCAAACTCATCGTAATCCATTGCAGCGCCACGCGTTGCAACATCCCTTTCACTCCTGCACAGTTGGAGGAATGCCACAAGTCGTTAGGTTATAAAGGAACCGGTTATCATTTTTACATCACCCGCGATGGAGTAGTACATCACACCCGCCCCATAGAACAGATCGGAGCACATGCTTATGGTTTCAACCTTCACAGTCTTGGAATCTGCTATGAAGGCGGACTGAATGAGGAAGGAACTCCCTCAGACACCCGAACCACTTTCCAAAAAACAGCCTTACTGAATCTTCTCATGGAATTGAAACAACAATTCCCGAAAGCATCCATCAAAGGGCATTACCAACTGAGCGCAAGCGTTCACAAAGCCTGTCCCTGCTTCAACGCCGAAAAAGAATACCGTTCACTGTAGGGGCGAGTTCCAAACTCGCCCGAAAACAGTAAAATGATAGCAATTTTGAGTGTTGACCTTCTCTTTTCATAGAGAAAGCATATTCATATTCTAAAGTCCGACAACGGGGGATTTAAATATTTTCCCCGTTGTCCCCCAAAATAAGAAAGAATTTATTGCAATAGATTCCATGAAAAGCACTATCTTTGCAAAAAGAGAAATGATATGGGAACAGATAAACCAATCAAAACGGATAGTACAAGAGCCGGAAACAAGACCGAGACTGTTTCTGCAACGCCTAAGAAAAAGAAATTCAAATTGCATAGAATGACTAAGAAGGAGTTGCTGGAAACACGGATACCGGTGTATGATTATTTGATACCTTAAAATTATTAGTAGGTATCTATGCTGTCAACATACCCCTATAGGTTTGTTATGAACGAACCTGCACATGATAATTATATCATTTGCACCAGTATTTATACATTTCGCTCCACTAAAAGCAATTTAGTTTATTTGGTGAGGGTGGAGCATTATAAAATGGATATATATATCATAAAATTTTATTTGAAAAGCAATCAAAACTCACCACATAAATACAATTTGCTCACAAATACATATGAACCTCGAAGGATTATTAATACATGTATTAGTATTTTGATGGAGATCTTTCGTAAAGATCCTAATGCCTCATTTGGTTTTATTGGAGCTAACAGACTTGGTGAATCCGAAGCTAATACTAAACGATATAATGTGTATAAGAAAATAGTAACAACGTATATGGGAGCTGAGACGTTTTATCACCATTATAACATTGATAAAAGCGCCTATATCCTTATCAATAAAAATAAATTAAAAGAAACACCAACCCTTATTCAATCAATAGAGCAGTTTTTTATTGACATTTATCCATCATTAGAAGATTGACTTTCCCAAAAAAACACATAAAAACAAGCATTAAAGCTTTCTATTTATCTAATTCTTGCTTTAACGCCGAACAAGAATACAATCTCTACATTAATTAAATACCAACACAAAAGTAGTATCCTGCCCCTCCTCCTTATAAGGCAATAAAGTCAGCGTCCCTCCGCTCAACCTCATAATCTGTTTGCTCAGGCTCAATCCTATTCCGCTGCCCTCATCCTTGGTGGTGAAGAAAGGCACAAAGATCTGTTCGGCGGCATCGGGAGGGATGGCAGGGCCGTTGTTGGCAATCTCGATGCGGATACTTTCCTGTTCGTCACAATAGGCTTTCAGGGTGATGTGTCCGTGGGGGGGCGGAGCCGATGGCCTGGATGGCATTTTTCAGCAAGTTGGTCACCACCTGGGCTATCAGGTTTTCGTCGGCAAAGACGATGAGATCCTCCGGGGTATGGAGAATGGAGATGGTAATGTTGGGGCACGGATGCTGGTGCTGTGCCAGTTTTATCATTCGCTCCAGGAAGGGGAGGACGTAGAACAGGGACGGTTCGGGAGAAGGCAGGCGCGTCAGTCGGCGATAGGACATGACGAAATTTATCAAGCCCTTGCCGGTGGTGTGGATGGTTTCCAGCCCTTGCTTCATCTCCTCATTCTCGGCTCCGGGCAGGGCAAGCAGCGTTTCGCTGAGGGAGGTGACCGGGGTGAGGGAGTTCATTATTTCGTGGGTGAGCACGCGGGTGAGGCGAATCCACGAGTCTATTTCGCGCTCGTCCAGTTCGCGGTTGATGTCGCTCAGGGCGATGATGCGCAGCTCTTCTTCCTGAATCTTGATGCCCGACACACGGAGGGAGAGATGCACGGTGCCACGCTCGGTGTTGAACTGCACCTGCAATTTGTCGCCGGGGACGGATTTCTCCAAGGCATTCATCAGCTCGTCCGAAATGCGTGAGAGTTGCTTGACGTGCGTCAGGATTTCCAAACCGATGAGGTGCATGGCTTCCTTGTTCTTTTGATACACGGCGCCTTTGCTGTTCAGCACTATGATGCCTGTTTCCACGAAGTCCAGAATCAGTTCATAGTATTTTTCGCGCTGTGCGGTTTCCTGTTTCACGTTGTACAGGATGCGGGCTATGCGGTTTAGCATGGAGTTTACTTGCGAGCCGTCGTCTCCCGAAATGTGTTCGTAGAAGCGGACGGCGGGGTCATCGTTCTCGATGGCATCCAGCAGGAAGGCTACTTTGCGGGTGTTGTAGGTGTAGAGATGGTAAAACCACCAGATGGATGCTATAAAGGCAGGCACGGCGATGCAGAGCCATAGCCAGTTATGGCGCTGAACCAGCAGGAGGCAGGCAATGGCAAGGGCCGTGGTGGCAAGGAGGCGGAGGATAAAGTGTTTCATAGCCCGAATTTCTTCATCTTATTATACAACGTCTGCCGCGTAATGCCCAACTGTGCGGCTACAGCCGAAAGATTCCCGTTGCATTTATCCATCGCTTTCCTTATCATTTGCAACTCCATTTCTTCCAGTGTAGACACGGCGGATTCTGCCGCAGGAGCTACCGACTTACGGGGAAAATTGAAATGTTCCTCACTCAATATCCCGTCTTCATTAATAATAACGGCTTTCTCTATGGCATGTTCCAGTTCGCGGATATTCCCATACCAAGGGTGCGCGTCCAGTTTTTGGGAAGCGGCGGTGGAGAGGGTGATCTTTCCTTTATCATATTGCTTGCAGAAGCGGTCTATGAAACGCTGTGCCAAGGGGATGATATCTTCTTTCCGATTGCGCAGGGGAGGGATCTCGATGTGGATGGTGTTGATGCGATAAAGCAGGTCTTCGCGGAATTTGCCGGCGGTTACCATCTCTTCCAGGTTACAGTTGGTGGCACAGATCAGGCGGATATTCACCGGGATGGGTACGTTGCTGCCTACGCGCACTATGCTGCGGCTTTGGATAGCGGTGAGCAACTTGGATTGCAGGTGGTAGGGCAGGTTTCCTATTTCGTCCAGAAAGAGTGTCCCTTCGTGGGCGGCTTCAAATTTGCCTGCCCGGTCGGCATGGGCATCGGTAAATGAGCCTTTGACGTGGCCGAACAGTTCGCTTTCAAACAAGGACTCGGTGAGGGCGCCCATATCTACTGCCACCATATCCCGTTTGTGGCGTGCGGAGAGGGCATGGATTTCGCGTGCCAGCATTTCTTTTCCTGTACCGTTTTCTCCGGTTATCAAGATGTTGGCATCGGTCTGCGCCACTTTTTCTATTAGGGTGCGCAGTTGCTTCATGGCGTTGCTTTCTCCCCAGTACATGGAGGAAACGGAGGAGGGGGAGTCTGATTTTTTCTTGCTTTTCGGTTCCTTGCGGCAGGCGGAGAGCAGGGTTTCTATCAGTCGGGCGTTGTCCCAAGGCTTGACGATGAAGTCTGTGGCTCCTTCCTTGATGCCGCGCACGGCGAGGTCTATATCCGCATAGGCGGTGAATAGCACCACGGGCAGGGAGGGGCTGATTTTCTTTATTTCGTGCAGCCAGTACAGGCCTTCGTTGCCGGTGTTCAGTCCGCTGCTGAAATTCATGTCCAGCAGGATTACTTGCGGGGATTCTTCGCGCAAGGCGGCGGGCAGGGTGATGGGCGAGGGGAGGACGATGATACGCTCAAAATGGTTTTTCAGCAGTAGGGTGACGGCTGATAGTACGCCTTTGTTATCGTCTACTACGATTATAGTTCCTTGTTTGCTCATAGCTTTTTGTTTTTTAGTTCACCGTAGGGGCGGACCCGTGTGTCCGCCCGAATGCATTTACAATACATACTTTAATCCTGTATGTTATCGGGCGGACACATGGGTCCGCCCCTACGGTGGATGATTTTGTTCATTGTCATTATCCCACAATATACTTCGCCTTCTTCCCACTCACCTTCCTGATGAGCAACACCAACCCCCACGACACCGCAAAGGCAACTACCGCCGCCGCAGGAATCTGCAAATACAAAGACACCCCAATGGCACGCATCACCACCACTCCGGGACCGGTAAAGAAATAATGCACCATATAAATTCCAAAACCACACACCGTAAGATTTGCCAATGCACGCTGCACACGCTCCGAGCGAACCTTTACTTTTTTTGCCAGCAAGAAGAAAGGAATGGTTATCATCACCACATTCAGCGAATTATAGGTAAAGAACAGTTCCAGCATCTCATCACTATATTGCGGCAGGGAAGTAATGTGGCGAAACCCGAAGAAAGTAACCGTATACCCCACCACGAACATGGGAATACCGATTGCCAGAATCTTGCCCAGCGACCAGTCGTGATTGCGGAGGTAATGCCCCAACAATAAATATCCGTTGAACCCGGCAAAGTAATAAAGCATATGGAAAGAATTCCACGAACAACTTCCCCAAATGTAAGGCGATACATATTCAAGGTAATAGGGCAACAGCGTAGTCACTCCCCACGCCACCAAGAACCAGCGTTTGCCTCTTTCGGAAGCCTTCTCCACCCATGCCGAGAAAATGGGCAGGTAGAGATACAGCCCGATGAGCAGGTAGATATACCACATATGCACATCCAGCAACGAGAAGTTGAGAGGAATTTCTGCTATATATCCCATAGATACACCGAGGGATTGGCGGGTGGCTTCCTCACCGCTATAAGGGAAGAAGTCCAGAATCACATCCGGCGACAGTCCCAGCACGCCTGTGATCCACGGGAACAGGTTATAAAGAATACTCCATATGAGGAACAGCCAAAAGACACGGCTTATTCTCTTCTTATAAAATGTAGAGGTATCTCCGCGCACAGACAACAGCAATGCACCCGTTATCATGACGAACAGAGGGACACAGGGACGGAGAAAAGCGCCATAGGCGGCTCCCCAAAATTTGATATCTTCTATATTGGCGGGAGGTTCCCCCGGATAGAAATTGAAAGGGTCTGCACAGTGGCAGTAAACCACGGTGAACATGGCGACCAAGCGGACTACATCCAGCCATACCACGTGATTGTGGGTGCCATTCATGGTAATAGGTTGATTCATTTTAATTATTTTGTTTATAGGTGCAAATATGCGTTTGTAAAGTGTTGGGGCAAAGATAATAAAATAAGGGAAACAACAGGGGGAGGGGAAATGGCATTAACATTTGCAACGGCACATTAATGGATGGTGGATGGTGTCTAATAATCATACATCGTTGTCTAATTATTAGACACACAGGTGGGAATGCCTTATTTATATATTATTGTAAATCAAAGAATTATCAGTTTGGCACGCTTTTGGCATTTCTATTACCGAGAACGAATTAAGAAACTCAAGTTTCTTATACACTTAATGGGAAGTTTACGTTGTGAAACGGGGACTTCTCTCTTAAAACAAGAAAATATAAACCATATAGCAATATAAAATAATGATAAAGCAACTTTACTACGTACTCCAAAACCTGATAAGAGGGAAAGGAGCGAATCTGATAAAAATAGTTTCCCTGGCAATGGGACTGGGAGCAGCCATCCTGCTCTTTGCCCGCGTAGCCTTTGAACTCAGCTTTGATAAATTCTATAAGGATGCCGACCGCCTGTGCATCATGCACGAGGAATTTACCATCAACGGCACCACCAACTCTTTCCCCGTCATCATGGGAAAATACCCGCAGGCATTTGCCGAAACCTTCCCTAAAGAAATAGAAAGCGCCACGCTGGTAATGGACTGGAACGGAAAAGCATTTTTCAACGGAAATGTGCGCTTCACCCCCGGATGCATTATGGCAGACTCCGATTTCTTTCGCACCATGGGCATAGATGTACTGACCGGCGATCCGCAGGAGTTGGCCAATCCCGACGTTATCTTTCTGGCTGCGAGCTTTGCCAAACAAGTATTCGGCAACGAAAACCCCACAGGAAAAACATTGATGTACAATCGTGAAGTACCCTTTATAATAAGAGGTATCTATGCCGACATACCGGAGAACGCCACCTTGAAACATGAAGTAATCATCTCCATCCCCACAGGTCCCGCCCATCGGTGGTTTGAACCCGCTTGGGATCATGGAGACAGCTATATGGGCTACGTCCGTCTGCGCCCCGAAGGCAGCATAGACCGCATCAATCCCTATGTAAAGAGCAAGATAGTAGATGTGCACGTGCCGCCCAGGAACAATGGCACCAGCTATAACTTTTACCTTACTCCCTTGAAAGGTTTCTATTCGGGTCAGAATGAGGTGGAACGTATGGTGCTCATCATGTCTACGCTGGCACTGGCTATTCTTTTTATCGTTTCCCTGAACTATGTGTTGATTTCCGTATCCTCACTGTCCCGCCGCGCCAAGGCGATAGGCGTGCACAAGTGTAACGGGGCATCAGGAGGTACCATCTTCTCCATGTTTATGTGGGAGACTGCTTTTATCATCATTCTGTCCCTGTTGCTGATCGCTTTCTTATTCCTCAATTTCAGTGATGCGATAGAAGATTTGGTGAGTGCTTCGCTGGGCTCACTGTTTACATGGGGAACGCTGTGGGTGCCTGCACTGGCCGCCTTGTTCCTGTTCCTTATAGCCGGTGTATTGCCGGGATGGCTGTTCAGCCGCATTCCGGTGACACAGGTATTCCGCCGCTACACCGAGGGCAAACGGGGTTGGAAACGTCCGTTGCTGTTTGTGCAGTTTGCAGGTACTTCGTTCATCTTCGGATTGCTGTGCGTGGTGTTGCTGCAATATCATCATGTACTGGGTCAATCCTTGGGATACGACCCTGTAAACGTAGCCACTGCCGACTATTCGCCCATGAATAACGATAGTACGGATGTAGAGAATTTCCGCGATAATCTTCGCAACCTGCCTATGATAGAGGAGATTGCCACCAGTTCATACAGCATCCTGAACAACTATAGCGGAGGCCCCATTCATGGTGCCAACGGACAGACCTTGTTTGCAGGCCGTTTTTGCTACACCGATCTGGACTATCCGCAAATGATGCATATGGAATTTGTAGCGGGAAAGAACTTTGATGGCGAAAAGCAGATCATTATAAACGAAGACTATGCAAGGCGTATGAAATGGAATCCGCAAGAGGCGGTAGGGCGCAGGGCGATGGAAGAAGCTCCGTATATCATTGTTGGCGTGGTAAAGGATTATCCCATCAGCAGTTTTTATCAAGGCATATCGCCGGTATTGTTGCTGGGGGAAAGGCGTCCCCAAAACGTGTGGCATGTGCGACTGAAAGAGCCGTTTGATGATAACCTGAAAGCTCTGAATGAAAAGATGAAAGAGATTTATCCCACTAAGGATGTAATCTTCCGTTCTTTGCCGAAGGCCATTGTCAGCCAGTATCAGGCGGCACGCCGTTTTCGCGATGCTATTCTGCTATCCAGCATCACCATCTTGTTTGTAACGCTGATGGGATTGATAGGATATACCAATGATGAAGTGCGCCGCCGCAGCAAGGAAATTGCCATCCGCAAGGTGAATGGGGCGGTGGCTGCCGATGTGCTCCGCTTGCTGTCCCGCGATGCATTCGGTATGGTGTTGCCTGCCTCTGTGATAGGCGTAATAGCCTCTTACTTCATAGGGTGGCAATGGTTGGAGCAGTTTGCCGAGCAGATTTCCCTGAACCTGCTGATGTATATAGCTGTGGCATTGCTCACGGTGTTGCTGGTGGTGGGGTGCGTAGTGGTGAAGTCGTGGCGCATTGCTTGTGAGAATCCGGTGAACAGTATTAAATCAGAATAAACAATTTAAAAACTAATAATTATGATTCAGATTGAAAATTTAAGCAAAGTATTCCGCACCTCAGAGGTAGAAACCATTGCTTTGAACCACGTGAATGTAGAAGTAAAAGAAGGTGAATTTGTAGCCATCATGGGACCTTCCGGTTGCGGAAAATCTACCTTATTGAACATCTTGGGACTGCTGGATAATCCCACTGAGGGCAGTTATAAACTGATAGGCAACGAAGTGGCAAACCTGAAAGAAAAGGAACGTACCCGCCTGCGCAAAGGAGTAATAGGCTTCGTATTCCAGAGCTTTAACCTGATAGACGAACTGAATGTATTTGAGAACGTGGAATTGCCATTGACCTACCTGGGCATCAAGGCAAGCGAACGCAAGGAACGTGTGCTGGAAATATTGAAACGTATGAACCTGAGCCACCGTGCCAAGCACTTCCCGCAGCAGCTATCCGGCGGTCAGCAACAGCGTGTGGCCATAGCCCGTGCAGTCATTACCAACCCCAAACTGATCCTCGCCGATGAGCCTACCGGTAACTTGGACTCAAAGAACGGTGCCGAAGTAATGAACCTGCTTACCGAACTGAACAAGGAAGGAACCAGCATCGTAATGGTAACCCACTCTCAGCACGACGCAGGCTTTGCACACCGCATTATCCACTTGTTTGACGGTAGCGTGGTGGCAAATATAAAAGAACAATAAAACATAGATATACTGACAAACTGCAATGAAACAACTTTATTACGCCATTCAAACGATACTGCACGGCCGTGGAAGCAATGTGACGAAGGTTATTTCGCTTTCACTGGGCCTTACTATCGGCATTCTGCTGTTCTCGCAGATTGCATTTGAATTAAGCTATGAAAAATGCTATCCGGAGGCCGAACACTTGGGCATAGCTCGCGGATACTATCATAATATAGAAACAGGAGAAACGCTGGCCGATGACGGTGATGGGGATTATGATTATTCTGTGATGGACCCCATGGCGGCAACTATGGCAGAGAACATGCCCGAACAGATAGAGAGCGCTACGTGCATAAATGCTTATTCGGCAAATGCGAATTACTATTATGAAGACAAAAAGGTGAAGGACGAGAACTGCCTGTTGGTAGATACTTGTTTCTTCAGGACACTGGGTATCCCGGTATTAAAAGGAGATCCCAAGGACATGATAAACTCCAACTGTGTGTTTGTTTCCCGGAAGTTTGCCCGCGATATATTCGGCGATGCCGATCCTATAGGAAAGGTGCTGATGCTGGAAAAGAAAACCGAACTGGTGGTGCGCGGCATTTATCAAGATATGTCGGAGAACACCATGTTTCATGCCGATTTCGTAGCGAGTATCCATCACAATGGTGGCTATAAAGATAGAGCCGGATGGCGCGGTAATGATATTTTCTATGCTGTATTCCGCACGCGGAAAGCCTCGGACATGGATATTGTAAACGATAACATCCAGCGAATGGTGGAGAAATATACCCCCACCGAGCACAACGGATGGAAACTGGAACTCAGTGTCATTCCTTTGGCCGAGAAACACCAGGTTTCTAAGGAAACTCAGAAACGCCTGGTGCTCTACGGGTTCCTGGGCTTTTCCATCTTCTTTGTGGCTATAATGAACTATATGCTTATTGTCATTGCTACCTTGGGACGCCGTGCCAAAGGGGTGGGCGTGCGCAAATGCAGCGGTGCCAGCAATGGCAATATCTTTGGCATGTTTATGCTGGAAACGGGTATCATCGTGCTGGTGTCGGTTATAGTCAGTCTGTTTATCATTATCAATTCGCAGGATTTGATAGAGGATTTATTCTCTGTCAAGCTATCTTCCCTGTTCACGTGGGGAACGCTGTGGGTGCCGCTGCTCACCATTGTCATCTTGTTCATATTGGCAGGCGTGCTGCCGGGGCGTATCTTTTCACGCATTCCCGTCACTCAGGTATTCCGCCGCTATACCGATGGCAAGAAGGGGTGGAAACGCTCCCTGTTGTTTGTCCAGTTTACGGGGGTATCCTTCGTACTGGGATTGCTGCTGGTTACCTTGATGCAATACAGCCACCTGATGAACCAGGATATGGGTATCCGCACCGCCGGGCTGACCGAAGCGGAGAGCTGGCTTGATCCTAAAATTGTGCCCAACCTGCGCGACGAGATACGCCGCCAGCCGATGGTGGAATCCGTAGCTGCTGCCAGCCACAGCGTACTGGGACAGTATTGGACACAGGGCTTGCTGGGCAGTGACGGCAAACGCATTGGTATTCTTAACATGAACCATGTGGATTATAACTATCCCGAAGTGATGGGAATGACCATCATAGAAGGTAAACCAATGACCCACGAAAATGACCTGCTGGTGAACGAAGAAATAGTCCGCCTGAAGAAATGGACGGATGGAGATGTGGGCAAGCCGTTTGATGAACTGAAGGGAGGTACTATTGTAGGTGTGTTCCGCGATGTGCGCAACCAGAGTTTCTATGCTCCCCAGCAACCCATTGTGCTGATAGGTAAGGATGCCTGTAATCATAACATTAATGTACGCCTGAAAGAACCCTATGATGAGAACTTGAAACGCCTGAATGAGTTTATGCTGAAGTCTTTCCCCAATGTGGCATTGGTATTCCGCAGTGTGGACAGAATGGTGGAAGATATGTATAAGGACGTGTATCGTTTCCGCAACTCTGTCTTGATTACTTCCAGTTTCATTCTGCTCATTGTCATTATGGGGTTGATAGGTTACGTAAACGATGAGACTCAGCGCCGTTCAAAGGAAATCGCCATCCGTAAGGTGAATGGGGCGGAAGCATCCGCTATTCTCCGCCTGTTGGCGAGGGACATCTTGTATGTATCCATTCCCTCCATATTGATAGGTACAGGCATCTCTTATTTCACGGGAAAAGCCTGGCTGGAACAGTTTGCCGAGCAGATTAATCTGAATCCCTTATTGTTCATCGGCATGGCATTGGCTGTGATGGTGGTTATTGTGGCTTGTGTCATCGTTAAAGCATGGCGCATAGCCAATGAGAATCCGGTGAATAGCATTAAGAGCGAATAAATATAAAACCTCAAGACCATGAAATAACTATATTATGCTTTACAAACCATTATCAGAGGAAAAGATTCGAGTGTAATCAAAATCGTTTCTCTTACTTTGGGATTATTCATTTCGATCATCCTGTTTGCAAGAGTAGCTTTTGAACTGAGCTATGATAATTTTTATAAAGATGCAGACCGGCTGTTTCTGGTCAATACGGCATGGGTAAGTGACAAAGGGGCGGGAAATTCCGAACCTTATGTCATCTATCCCACTGCCGCAACTATCGCTCATCATTTTCCGGAACTGGTAGAGAGCCAGACTACTTTCTCTGACTTTGCACCCTCTGTGGTGATGCATGGAAGCAGGAAGCACAAAGGTAGCTTTGTGATAGCAGATTCACTCTACCTCCAGACAATGGGACTGCAACTGTTACAGGGAAATGCGCAAGATCTGGGCACACCGGAGGCTGTTTTCCTATCTCAATCCTTTGCCCGCGAAATATTCGGCAGCGAGGATCCGCGGGGAAAGAGACTGACTTATCCCTTATGGGGGAAAGATTATTCTCTGACGGTGAAAGGCATCTTTGCCGATATTCCCGAGAATACATCACTTCAACGCACTGCCGGTATTGTTTCAATGGGTGTTATGGCACGTGCCGGGAATCCCAGAACTTTTTCCTGGGCAAGCGGTGGAAACTATCGTGCCTTTGTACGCTTGAAACATAAGGAAGATGTCAGCATAATCAATGGGAAAATTAATTCTATCATTGAAAGTAAGTATTTCCCTAAAGACCACTATGGAGAAATGAAAATATCCGGCATAGAGGTTTCACTAGCCCCCTTGCTGGGTTCTCATCTGGAGAATGCCAATGTGGCAAGGATGATACGGATTATGATCTTGTTGGGATTTGCCTTGCTGCTCACTGCTACGCTCAACTATGTGCTGATTTCCCTTTCTTCGCTATCCCAACGTGCGAAAGCGGTGGGCATACACAAGTGCAACGGGGCAGGTACAGCAAGCATTTTCGGGATGTTTCTGTGGGAGACTGCTTTTATTATAGGAATCTCTTTATTGCTGATTACTTTTATCATTCTTAATTTCAGCGAAAAGATAGAGGAATTGACCCAGACTTCCTTGGAGGGATTGTTTTCTCTTCAAAACTTGTGGGCGCCGGTGTCGGTTGTGCTATTCCTCTTTATCATAGGAGGTTTTTTGCCGGGGCTTATGTTCTCGTCTATTCCTGTGACGCAGGTGTTCAAACGCTATACGGAGGGCAAAAAGCGGTGGAAGTATCCGTTATTGTTTTTCCAGTTTGGCGGGGCGGCATTCCTGGTGGGCATTATGTGCGTCGTATTTACCCAGTACCAATATCTGCTGACTAAAGATTTGGGTTATGACATGAAGCATATTGCCTTTACTTACCATTCCTTTGGCAATACGGAAAATGCCGTCAGTAATTTGCGCAATCTGTCTTATGTGGAGGATGCTGCCGCTTCCGGGATGGTTATGACCGAAAGCCGTTCTCCGCAACCGGTTAAGGATGCCGGTGGCAATTATCTGTTCAGTCCGCGCATGAATTGGTTCAGTAAGGATTTCTTTTCTTTCATCGGGCTTCACTTGAAAGACGGGCATATGCCCACTGCTCCCGGACAGACCTTGGTGAATGATGCATTTGTAAAGAAGATGGGGTGGAGTAGTAATGGAGTGGGCGAGGTAGTTCCGGAGCACGGCACGGTGTCGGGAGTCATTGAAGGCTATTATTTCTTGGATGTAGCGGAAATGCCGCCTTTTGAAATAAAGTATGAGGTTGATGAATCGGAAACCGGATGTATGCATGTGCGCCTGAAAGAACCTGTAGAGGATAATTTGCAACGTCTGAATACGAAATGAAGCATCTTTATCCTCAGAATGAGATCTTCTTCCACTCTTATAGTAACTATTTGGAGAGTATATTCAATTCTACCCGTATTTTCCGTGATTCCACTATTTGGGCTTGTATCGCCATTCTTGCCATAACATTGATGGGACTGGTGGGATATACGAATGATGAAGTACGCCGCAGAAGTAAGGAGATTGCGATTCGTAAGATTAATGGTGCGGAAACGCATACTATTTTGCGGTTATTGTCACAAGATATTACATATATTGCTGTTCCGGCTGTAGTGCTAGGAGTGTTGTTGTCATGGAATACCGGAAAGATATGGCAGGCGCAGTTTCGGGATGCATTATCTATATCTCCGATGCTTTATGTAGGGGTAGGAGTGGCAGTGCTGGCATTTATCTTCGGCAGTGTTATCTTGAAGTCATGGAGGATTGCTAATGAGAATCCGGTAAATAGTATTAAGAATGAGTAATTTGTCTTCGGTGATATTAGAATAAAAGAAGGCGTGTGTCAAAACTAGAATTTACTATCGTTTTGACACACCTCCTTCTTTACCTTTTTACCTGATTCCTGTAAACTTCACGTCCACATCATCCAATATACCTCGTAATGTATTACTTCCCATCCAGACATCTTCAAAATAAGAAGTGCCATAAGAGCCGTAAGACATACGGATACAGGTTTGTGAACTGTTATCCCATTTCCATTTAAATTCATACCTATCCTCGGTTACATAGCCGTTTCGGTGTTCTACCCGCATTATGTCTGTGCCTGTTCTGTCTTCGTAAAAGTCCAGTAACTGTGTGTAGTATTTTCCGTCCTGTGTCCAGCTGTCCCGCCAGGTGCGGCTACATAGTTCCTGGGTTGTTCTATAGTAGTATTCACTATAATCATCATCGTCATACCAACTGCCAAAGGAAACTTCGCAAGAAGTAAGGCTGGTCATAATAGTCAGTAGAGCGACTATTCCAAAGTATTTCATTAGTTTCGTTTTCATATCCGTTTATTTTTTAGGTTCGTTTTATCTTTATGTCACAAAGATAGAGGGGGGGAATGATACAATAAAATGAATACTCCTATTCGTTTGGGGGAATTTTCCTATAGGGGGTAGGGGAATTACTATTTCTTTCTGCTATATTGAAAATACTGTTCTTAAAGTTTGGATGCGATAGGCATATAGTCTACATTTGCGGCACACAAACCCTAAAAAACGAAATATGAAACAAACTATTCTTTTATTATTAGGTTGCGTATGTCTTTCTTCATGCAGCACCTTATTTACCCAGACTAGACAGCCCGTTACTTTTATTGGTGAAAATGGTACGAAGATCTTTGATGCTTCCACTAACGTAAAATTAGGGGAAATTAAAAAGGATAATACGATTACCTTGCAGATAAAAAAGAAACTGGGAGATAAATATTTGCTTGCTAAGAAAGAAGGTTATGCTCCCACACCATTGTTGGTTGAGTCTAGTTTTAATCCTGTAAGCTTATGGAATCTTTTGTTCTGGCCCGGATTTATAATTGATTTGGGAACAGGAAAGATAAACAAGTATGATGCCGTTTCTTATGAAATAGAGATGGAGAAAGTGGCTGAATAAAGTGTGGAGATAGCTTGATATAGAAGAGGCTCTGATAATTCTTTGTTTGTGTTATCAGAGCCTCTTTATATTGGTGAATATTATCGGTGTTTAGGAGAAGCAACTAGCGGCGCCTCCTGCATCTGCTTCATTACTCTTAATAGATTACCTCCCCAAATCTTTCTCAAATCTTCTTCCGTATATCCTTTTTCTATCATCTTGATGCTTAGGTTAATTAGGTCATTGTCACCATTGCATCCCTGCAATCCGCCACCGCCGTCAAAGTCAGTGCCTATGCCTACATGGTCTATACCGGCTACTTTTATCATGTGATCCAGATGGTCGGCGGCATCACATACGGTAGCGGCTTTTCGATCTTCATTGATATAGGCATCAAGAAGGCATAGCTGTGCCACACCGCCATTCTTTGCCAAAGCCCGGAGCTGCTCATCGGTAAGGTTTCGGTCATGGTTGCACAAGGCGCGTGCCGATGAATGTGAGGCAATGATAGGTTGTTTGCTCTCCTTTATCACTTCCCAAAATGTACCTTCGCTGGCGTGGGAGACATCTACCATAATGCCCAGGCGGTTCATCTCTTTTACCATCTCACGACCGAATTTGGTGAGTCCTTTGGTTGCGTCTTCCGTATGAGTGGAGGAGTTGCAAATATCATTATCATAAGAGTGACACAGAGTAATATAATTGACACCCATCTTCTTATATTTCTCAATATTCTTCAAATCTTTGCCAATGGCATATCCATTCTCTATCCCGATGAAGAATGCTTTCTTTCCTTCACCCTTCAAGCGAATCAAGTCTTCTCCCGTGACGGCTATGCCGCAATAATCTTTATACTTTTCTACTTCGTTATAGATGGACTGAATGAGTTGGGTGGTTCTCTCTACCGCTTTTTGTGAAGATGCTTCATCCCGTTTTCCTTGCCAGATGAATGCTGCCAGGAATTGGGCATCCAGTTTCCCTTCTTCCATCTTTTGTATGCTTACCATGTTGTCTTTCCTCAGTCCTACGCTATAACCGTTTTTGAACCCAAGGGGGGTATCAGTATGGGTATCCACGGAAAGGATGCGGCTATGAATCTCTTTTGCCAGTTTAAAGGTATCGGCTTTATTGATCAAGAATTTGAATAGTTTCCGCATGGTTGGATCTCCGGCGGCGGTAAATATCTCCGGGTGGAACTGAACGCCTATGATGGGGCGTACGGGATAGGCTTCGATGGCTTCCACTACACTATCGGGCGACCAGGCGGTTATCTTGAAACCCGGGGCCGGTTGCTTTATTGCCTGGTGATGGAAAGTATTTACTTGCAATTCATCCTGTTGCATAATCTCTGCCAGTTTACTGCCTTTTACAATGGATGCAGAGTGGGTAGGGATGGTTCCCGGCTCTGTCTGCCGGTGATGTATGTCCGAAGGATGTTGTGTAGGCAAGTCCTGATAGAGCGTTCCGCCAAAATAGATATTCATGAGTTGCAGGCCGCGGCAAATGCCAAGTATCGGAATATTGCGGTCTGTTGCCATCTTCATGACCATCAGGTCAAACGTATCCCGCTGGGGGCTGACTTCTTCCAAGTTTTCATGGGGAGTATCTCCATGATATGCCGGTTGAATGTCTTCTCCGCCTGCAAACACAATGCCGTCCAATCGGGAAACAATCTGTTGCAACGTTTCCACGTTATCCGTAACGGGGATCAGATAGGGGATACCTCCGGACAAGATGACGGATTGTGCATAGACGGCATTAACCGCAATTTTCTTAGGGCCGATCTCGGTAGTGATGCCGATTAAAGGACGTTTGCCCATCTCAAGAACAGAGAGTGAGTCTACCTTCTGTTTCAATTGGATAAGTGCTTCGGGCAACGGACTCTTTTTACTCTTTTGTGCCTGTACATGGCAACAGCCCAAGGTCAATAATAATACTAAAAGGCTTTTGTTTTTCATGTTATGTAGATTTTGCTTGGTCAACGGCAAATGTATAAACTATGTTTTTCTTAATGAAATAAAATGGCATAAAAATAAGGTAGGAGATGCTTAATTATGAAGCACCCCCTACCTTTATTAATATGGATAGATCAATTATTTCACATCTTCTACCGCTGCTTGAGCCGCCGCCAATCTAGCGATAGGCACACGGAACGGAGAGCAAGATACATAATTCAAGCCTACTTTGTGGCAGAACTTCACAGAAGATGGTTCACCACCATGTTCACCACAAATACCGCACTTCAAGTCGGGACGTACCGAGCGGCCTTTGTCTACAGCCATCTCTATCAACTGGCCTACACCATTCTGGTCGAGTACTTGGAACGGGTCTACCTTCAAGATCTTCTTTTCCAGATATACCGGCAAGAATGAAGCAATATCATCACGAGAGTAACCGAAGGTCATCTGAGTCAAGTCATTGGTACCGAATGAGAAGTATTCTGCACGGCTGGCAATGCGGTTGGCGGTTAACGCAGCACGCGGAATTTCAATCATTGTACCTACCTTGAACGGAATTTCCATGCCTTCTTCCTCGAACAATGCAGCAGCAGCATCGCGGATTACCTTTTCCTGAGCTTCAAACTCATAAAGGATACCTGTCAACGGAACCATGATTTCAGGATGCGGATCGTAACCTTCTTTCTTCAATTCAATGGCAGCGCCAAGGATGGCACGAGTCTGCATTTCGGTGATTTCCGGATAAGTGTTACCCAAACGGCAACCACGGTGACCCAACATCGGATTGTGTTCGCACAAGTTTTCTACACGTTTCTTTATTTCCTGTACGGTTACGCCCATTGCCTTTGCCATTTCTTCTTGGCCTTTTGCATCGTGGGGAACAAATTCGTGCAAAGGAGGATCGAGCAGACGAACATTCACCGGACATCCGTCCATTGCCTTAAAGATACCCTTGAAGTCAGCCTTCTGATAGGGGAGTAATTTAGACAACGCTTTCTTACATCCTTCTACGTCCGGAGCCAGGATCATTTCACGCATGGCAACAATCTTTTCTGCATCAAAGAACATATGTTCCGTGCGGCAAAGACCGATACCTGCCGCGCCAAAAGCACGGGCTACTTCTGCATCATGCGGAGTATCTGCATTGGTGCGAACCAGCAACTTGGTATATTTACTACAAAGAGCCATCAGGTCGGCAAAGTCGCCAGATACTTCGGCAGCTCTTGTTTCTACTTTTCCTTGATAAACCTCACCGGTAGTACCGTTCAGAGAGATGAAATCACCTTCTTTCAGTTTCACACCTTCGATTTCTACCGTGCGGGCTTTATAGTCCACATTGATAGCACCTGCACCGGATACGCAGCGCTTACCCATACCACGAGCCACAACGGCAGCGTGAGAAGTCATACCGCCACGTGCGGTCAGGATACCTTGTGCTACGGCCATACCTGCCAAGTCTTCCGGAGAAGTCTCGATGCGAACCATGACAACCTTGTGCCCATCAGCAGCCCACTTGGAAGCATCATCGGCAAAGAATACAATCTGACCGGTAGCAGCACCCGGAGATGCGGGCAAACCGCGAGTCAGGACTTTAGCTTCTTTCAAAGCCTTCTTATCGAATACAGGGTGGAGGAGTTCGTCCAGTTTATTGGGCTCGCAACGTTCCAACGCCGTCTTTTCATCAATCATTCCCTGGCGCAACAAATCCATGGCAATCTTCACCATAGCGGCACCGGTGCGCTTTCCGTTACGGGTCTGCAAGAACCACAATTTGCCTTCCTGAACCGTAAATTCCATATCCTGCATATCGCGGTAGTGGTTTTCCAGCTTGGTCTGCAATGCATCCAGTTCTTTGTAGATTTCCGGCATCGCTTCTTCCATGGAAGGATATTTAGATGCACGTTCTTCTTCGGAGATACCTGCACGTTCTGCCCAGCGCTGAGAACCGATCTTGGTGATCTGTTGCGGAGTACGGATACCGGCTACAACGTCTTCACCCTGAGCATTGATCAAGTATTCACCATTGAACAGGTCTTCACCGTTACCGGCATCGCGAGAGAAGCAAACGCCTGTGGCCGAAGTGTCACCCATGTTACCAAATACCATCGCCTGTACGCTTACGGCAGTTCCCCATTCGGCAGGGATACCTTCCATCTTGCGGTAAAGGATGGCGCGTTCATTCATCCAGCTACGGAATACGGCGCAGATGGCACCCCAAAGTTGTTCGTATGCACAGGTGGGGAAATCTTGTCCGGTCTGTTCCTTTACGGCAGCCTTGAATCGTTTTACCAATTCCTTCAGGTCTTCCACTTCCAGTTCATTGTCCAGTTTCACGCCCTTTTCTTCTTTCACCTTTTCGATGATTTCCTCGAACGGGTCAATGTCTTCCTTGTTCACCGGCTTCATGCCCAGAACCACGTCGCCATACATCTGTACAAAGCGGCGGTAAGAGTCCCATGCAAAGCGGGGACGACCGGTCTTGCGGGTCAATCCTTCCATTACTTCGTCATTCAAACCCAAGTTCAGGATCGTGTCCATCATACCCGGCATGGAAGCGCGGGCACCGGAACGTACAGAAACCAATAACGGGTTCTCTACATCTCCAAACTTAGAATTCATCAGATTTTCGATGTTGGCAATTGCCTTCTCAACATCGGCTTTCAGTAGTTCTACAACTTTATCTTTGCCTAACTCATAATATTCGCTACAAACTTCTGTGGTGATTGTGAAACCCGGAGGCACAGGAACACCAATTAGATTCATTTCAGCTAGGTTAGCGCCTTTTCCACCAAGCAGATTTCTCATATCTGCTTTACCTTCAGCTTTCCCATTACCGAAGGTGTAAACTCTTTTTTTATCCATAATAATCTATTTAAAGTTAACTCGCTAAGAATTGTAAACGCAAAACTATGCATATTTTGTTTATCTCCAAACGATTTTCTGAATATTTTTTGTGCAAATTGCAATTTCTACTTTGCAATTTTAATATCTTTCATTTTATAAGGAGATATTCGTGGAAAATGCTTAAATTTGCTCCCAAATTAACTTATTCAGAAAAGTGGCTAGAAAGAAGAAAGAACTTCCTCTCTTAGAGAAGATAACCATAACAGATGTAGCTGCCGAAGGAAAAGCTTTGGCGAAAGTAAATGACCTGGTAGTATTTGTGCCTTATGTAGTGCCCGGCGATGTAGTAGACCTGCAAGTGAAACGCAAGAAAAACCATTATGCAGAAGCGGTAGCGGTGAAATTCCATGAATATTCTCCCGTCAGAGCCGTGCCTTTTTGCCAGCATTATGGCGTGTGCGGCGGTTGCAAATGGCAATGCCTGCCCTATGCGGAGCAAATAAAATACAAGCAGAAACAGGTGACGGACAACCTTACCCGCATCGGAAAGATAGATCTGCCGGAGATCTCTCCCATTTTAGGATCGGAAAAGACGGAGTTCTATCGCAACAAACTGGAGTTTACGTTTTCCAATAAACGCTGGCTCACCGAGGAAGAAGTGAAGCAGGATGTGAAATACGACCAGATGAATGCCGTAGGTTTCCACATCCCCGGAGCTTTTGACAAAGTACTGGCGATAGAAAAATGCTGGTTGCAAGATGACATCAGCAATCAGATCCGTAATGCCGTCCGCGATTATGCTTACCAGCACGATTACTCTTTCTTCAACCTCCGTTCCCAGGAAGGAATGCTTCGCAACCTGATGATCCGCACTTCCAGCACGGGCGAACTGATGGTATTGTTGCAATGCAAGATTGTAGAAGATAGTGAAATGGAGCTGATGAAGCAACTTCTGGCCTTCGTTGCCGGGGAGTTCCCGCAAATTACCTCCTTATTATATGTAGTCAATAACAAATGCAATGACGCCATCAACGACTTGGACGTAATGGTATTTAAAGGCAATGACCACATCTTTGAAGAAATGGAAGGATTGCGCTTCAAGATAGGGGCGAAGTCATTCTATCAGACCAATTCCGAACAGGCATACAACCTCTATAAAGTAGCCCGCAACTTTGCCGGACTTACCGGCAACGAACTGGTGTACGACCTCTACACGGGTACAGGCACCATAGCCAACTTCGTATCGCGCCAGGCAAAGAAAGTGATCGGTATAGAATACGTGCCCGAGGCGATAGAAGATGCAAAAGTAAACTCAGAGATCAACGGCATTGGCAACACCCTGTTCTATGCCGGCGATATGAAGGATATTTTAACGCAGGGATTTATCAACCAACACGGGCGTCCCGATGTTATCATCACCGATCCTCCCCGTGCAGGTATGCACGATGATGTGATCAACACCATTTTGTTTGCCGAGCCCCAACGGATTGTTTACGTCAGTTGCAACCCGGCCACCCAGGCGCGCGACCTTTCCTTGCTGGATGCCAAATACAAGGTAATGGCGGTGCAACCGGTGGATATGTTCCCGCATACGCATCACGTAGAGAATGTGGTTTTACTTGAAAAAAGATAATTATGTCAAGAAACAGAAAGAATAGTACAGGCAGACCGGTGGCAAGAGCCGCCGCCAAGTACACTATATATAATGTAAGCGAACCGGCAGAGCTGATGGATTTCCTGATGCAGAAAATGGCAGGTATCAGCCGCAACAAGGTAAAGACCTTGCTTGCCAACCGGGTGATATTGGTGGACAACACGATAACCACCCAATATAACTTTGAACTGAAACCGGGCATGAAGGTGCAGATGAGCAAGGCGAAGAATAACCGCGAGTTCAAGCATTCCATGCTGAAATTGGTTTATGAAGATTCTTATATCTTGGTGGTAGAGAAGAAAGAGGGCTTGCTCTCCGTCAGCACCGAGCGCCAGAAGGAGCGTACCGCCCAGCATATCTTGAATGAGTATGTAAAGCGTTCCCATCGCGGCAACCGTGTATTTGTGGTTCACCGCTTGGATCGTGAAACTTCGGGATTGATGATGTATGCCAAGGATGAAAAGACTCAAAATACATTGCGCGATAATTGGCAGGACATTGTGACCGACCGCCGCTATGTATCCATCGTACAGGGCGATATGGAGAAGGATTATGGAACGACTGAGTCTTGGTTGGCCGACCGTAAACTATACGTCAGTTCCAGTCCCGTAGATGACGGAGAAGGAAAATTTGCCGTAACCCATTATAAGACGATTAAGCGTGCCAATGGTTACTCTTTGGTGGAGTTGGACTTGGAGACGGGACGCAAGAATCAGATTCGTGTACATATGTCCGATTTGGGGCATCCGGTTATAGGTGACCAGCGTTATGGTAGCGAGTGCGATCCCTTGGGACGCTTGGCGCTTCATGCGTTTAAATTGTGCTTCTATCATCCGGTAACGGGGGAGTTGATGGAGTTTGAAACTCCTTATCCTACGGCGTTCAAAGGGTTGATGTTGAAGAAATAAGTATTTTCCGGCGTATAATAACGCACCGCGAAAAAAACAATATGACACCGCGAAAAATAAATATCGCGGTGTCATATTGTTTTTTCACGGTGTCATATTATTAAAATACGATATAAAACTAATCATAGTCGAAAATATTCTCATTCCCTCTTGAACTACTCTTTCTACACATCTCCGTTAATATTTCCTGTAATGTTGTTATCCACCCGTAGGGGCGGACCCGTGTGTCCGCCCGAAAGCATAAAGTGAACTATTTTCGGGCAGACACATGGGTCTGCCCCTACGGGAAATGATATGTTAGTCACATAAAAAAATGATGCTGACTTATCACAAGCCGGCATCATTGAAAAATAATCACTTTATTATTTTGTAATCATCCAGCCTTGTACGCTTACAAGGCACGGGGAATAAAAAGTTATTTATATACTAACGCTGCAAACAACTACTTTCACAAGCTATTGTTCACTTCACCTAATAAAAGGTAGCTTAACAAATATCACTTAATGTTCATTTTTTTGTTTGACATTGCAAAGGTAACACAATATTTGGAACTTGCACTATCTATTTCCAATATCGGCGAACTTTACGGTAATTTCGACACTATTTTAGCCATTTATCTAGCCAATTGAAGAAAGTTCTTTGCCATAACACCCCATTTTGCGGCTTCAATACCCAGTGATTCTCGTCCGGATAGAGCAATAACTCAGCCGGAACACCCCGAAGCACGGCGGCATTGAAAGCTGACATACCTTGCGAAGCCAGAATGCGATAATCCTTTTCGCCATGAATGCAAAGAATAGGAGTATCCCATTTATCTACGAAGCGATGGGGAGAGTTGGCAAAGGTGCGTTGTGCCGTTGCGTTATCCTTTTCCCAATAAGCGCCGCCCATATCCCAGTTGGCAAACCACATTTCTTCTGTTTCCAGATATTGTTGTTCCATGTTGAAGATACCATCGTGGGCAATGAATGCCTTGAAGCGCTTGTTGTGATGACCTGCCAACCAATATACCGAGAATCCGCCGAAGCTGGCGCCTACACATCCCAGGCGATCGGTATCTACATACGGTTCTTTAGAAATATCGTCGATAGCCGACAAATAATCTTTCATGCACTGGCCTCCATAGTCGCCACTGATCTGTTCCAGCCATTCCATGCCGAAACCGGGCAAGCCGCGACGGTTGGGGGCGATAATGATATAATCATTAGCCGTCATAATCTGGAAATTCCAACGATAGCTCCAGAACTGGCTGACGGGGCTTTGAGGGCCGCCTTCGCAGAACAACAAGGTGGGATATTTCTTGTTCGGATCAAAGTTGGTAGGATAGATCACCCACGAAAGCATTTCCTTGCCATCGGTGGTCTTCGTCCATCTTTCTTCTACTTTACCCAAGTTCAGTTGTTTAAAGATGGCATCATTCTCGTGAGAGATTTGTGCAATCTGTCCGTCTGACGGATTCAATGAGTAGATTTCATCGGCGGCGCTGATGGAGTGGCGTTTGGTTACCACTTTGTCGCCCAGCATGGCTACTGATCCGTAGTCATACATGCCATCGGTCAGTTTCTTTACCTCACCGTTCAGGTTGGTGGCATAAACCATGCTTGTGCCGTGCCATACGCCTACAAAGTACAGGCTTTGGGAATCATTGTTCCAGCAATAATCATCTACGCCCGATTGGAATGTTTCGGTAACATAGGTTTTCTTTTTGCTTGCCAGGTCCATTACGCAAAGGCGGTTGCGGTCACTCTCGTATCCGTCACGTTCCATGCTTTGCCAAGCGATGTACTTGCCGTCGGGCGAGAATTTGGGGTTGATGTCGTAACCTTTGTTTTCATCCTTCATAGATGCCTTGATATTTTGAGGTACGGCTCCGGCTATTGAATTAGTCATGGTAGCCGGTATCAGGCTTTCGGTGTAATCTTTACAAAGGTTCTCGGTCTTTCCGCTTTCTATATTATAAAGGTAGATGTCCGAGTCGGTAGAAATGGCATAAGCCAAGCCCTGTTTCTTGCGGCTGGTATAAGCTATTTGTTTGGAATCGCTACTCCATGCCAGTTGCTCAATGCCGCCGAAAGGTTTCATGGGGGCCTCAAACGGTTCGCCTTCCATAATGTCGGTAGCCGCACCCATCATCTTTCCGTCAAAGTCGGCAAGGAAAGGATGAGGAGTTGCTTCCACCCATTCGTCCCAATGTTTGTACATCAGGTCGTTTACGATGATGCCGCTTGCTTTGGGCAGGTCGGGGTAGAGGTCTACGGTGCGTTGTCCGTATTTCACTTGCGAGATGAAAAGGATTTTCTTGCCGTCGGGTGAGAAAGAGAAGCCTTCTATGTCCCCTTTAAAGTCGGAGATGATGCGGCGTTCTGTGCCGTCGGCGTTCATTTCCCATATCTGGTTACCGCCGCTTTCGTTGGAGAGGAATGCTATTTTGCTTCCGTCTTTAATCCATTGGGGTTCGCCTTCGTTCCATGCGGTCTGGGTGAGCAGGGTGTTGTTATTGCCATCGGCATCCATCACGTAGATTACGCGGTGGCTTTTGTTTTCCGGAACACTATAATAGGCTACGGTGTAGGCAATCTTTTTGCCATCGGGTGATACACTGAGGCTTCCTATTCTTCCCATTGCCCATAGGGTTTCGGGGGTGAGGCGGCCGTCTTTGATGGTAATTTCCTGCTTACCGATGATGGGCTCGTAGCCCTGTCCTTCCTGCTTCACTTCGGCACAGGAAGAAGCTAGCATAAGTGCTGCTGCCATAAGAGCTAAATTTGTTTTCTTCATAATGGTATAATTATATTATATGTATATTGTTCAAGGCAATATGTATAGGTTACCGTAAAACTTGTAGGGGCGGATCATTATCCGCCCGAAAACATCTGTATATTTGTATTGTTGATGCATTCGGGCGGAAGATGTTCCGCCCCTACAAGGGGGTGCCGCTTTTCTCCGTAGGGGCGGACCCATGTGTCCGCCCGAAATCGTTTTGAATCTATTTCTTTATCTCCGGATGTTATCGGGCAGACACGTGGGTCTGCCCCTACGGGGAAATGTCCTCGTTTATCTCTTTCCTTTATTCATTCTTTCTTGTTGCAAGCGTTCCTGTTCTTTCTGGAGAGCTTCCAGCTTAGACATCAAACCGCCACCTCCGGCCTTGCCCGGTTTTTGTTTCTTCTTTTCCTTTCTAGCTTCCAGCATGGCAAGAAGTTTCTTTTCATCCGTCGTCTTGCGCAAGATTACCATAGTCAGAATACCAATCAGACCGGAAATAAAGTAGTAATAGTTCAAACCGGCAGAGTAACCGTTAAAGATAAAGATGAACATCACAGGCATGATATACATCATCAGCTTCATACCCGGCATCTGTTGCTGGCCCATATCCTGTTGCTTCATGGTGTACATGGTATTCAGGATATTGGTGATACTGAACAACAAGCAGAAGATGCTCAAGTGATTGCCCAGCAAAGGAATAGAAGTACTCCAATGCAGAATATCATCATAAGTAGACATATCCGGCGCCCACAAGAAACTCTGTTGGCGCATCTCGATAGCATTAGGCACAAAGAAGAACAACGCCATGAACACCGGCATCTGTATCAGCATGGGCAGACATCCCCCCATAGGGCTTACGCCATACTTGCTATAGAGCGCCATCGTCTCCTGTTGCTTCTTCAATGCATCCTCCTTCTTGGGATATTTCTCGTTTATTTCGTTGATATAGGGCTTCAATACACGCATCTTGGCAGAGGACATATATGATTTGTAAGTAGCCGGATAAACCAGCACCTTCACAATAATAGTCATCAACAAAAGCACCACGCCCATGCTCAGTCCCCAACCGGATAACCAGTCGAACAGATTGGTGGTGAACCAACGGTTAATCCAACGGATGATAGGCCATCCCAGGTAAACCAAGTCTTCCAATTCCAAATCCTTCTGGGAAAGGCTCAAGTCATTGCTACCCAGCAGAGTCTTGAAGTGGTTGGGGCCGAAATAGAATTGCATCTCGGTAGGTTGTTTCCCCGTGGGATCGAAGAACGTAGTCATGTCTGCCGTATAGTTCTTCATATATCCGCTTCCTTCCTGCTGGGGGGTGGAGGTGAGGGATGCCTTGTCAAAGTCCTGATCGGCGATAAATACGCATGAGAAGAATTGATTCTTGAATGCAACCCAGTCCAGGCGCTTGTCCACATCTTCCTTCGCATCCTTCATTTCGCTCAGGTAGTCGGAGCTTTTGCCCACAGGCTTGTAGGTGAGCGACGTGTATCGTTGCTCAAAGCTGAAACCTTTTTCCAACTGGCGGGCACGTTGATACCAATTGATATTGACCGTGTTCAGTGCGGGCGGGAAAAAGTTCTGCATGCCGTTTGCCTGGATGGAGAAGTTCACCATATAGGCATCGGGCAACAACTTGTAGTTGAAGTCCAGATGTCCCCCGTTACTTGTAGCCAGGCGCATGGTCACCGTGCTATCGGTTACGTTGGTAGGTTGGAAATACATATCTTCGGTCAGAATGTTTTCGTTCTTTCCTTCGAAAGCAAAATTCATTCCCGAGTCTTTTTCATCAAATAGCATCAAGGGCTCACCATCCTGTCCGTTGTAGTCTTTCAGAGTGGCGGCGCACACGCGTCCTCCCTTGTTGGTGAAAGTAAGTTTCACTACCTTGTTTTCCAGTGTCGTCAGTTGCTCCGTGCCTTGGCTCGCGCCATAAAACATGGAGGTAGAGTCCAGGTGCAAAGTCGATGCAGCCGGGCTCTGTGCCGTGGCGGCGTTCATAGCCTGCCTTTCGGCTTCTTTCTGGGCTATAGCCTGAATGGAATCCTGGTAGTGCTTGG